>Ga0209434_1000614_pt1 | contig 16944 bp, 5 predicted proteins | sample ETNvirnome_2_300_FD_184068 | JGI IMG/M metagenome (GOLD analysis project Ga0209434, IMG submission 184068) | Marine viral communities from the Pacific Ocean - ETNP_2_300 (SPAdes) (version 2) | ecosystem: Environmental > Aquatic > Marine > Oceanic | place: Pacific Ocean | collected 2013-06-22
GGAATATTCAATACCAAATATTGGTATAAGAGATTTGTTAGAATTTACTATTTAAAATTGAGGACTTTTAATGTCGAACGAACAAAAAAAGATAGTACCAGTTAATTACACCAATAGAGAATTTCAGGATATACGAAAGGATCTTTTGCAAGTAGCTGAAAGGCTTTATCCGGATACTTTTCGGGATTTCAGCGAAGCGTCCTTTGGCGCCCTAATGGTAGATGCGGTAGCGTATGTTGGCGATCAGCTTTCGTTTTATTTAGACTATAACGTTAACGAAACTTTTCTCGATACAGCATATCAATACAATAATGTTTTGAGACATGGGCGCATAATGGGGTATAAAGATACCGGACGCCCATCAACTTATGGCCAAGCTGCTTTGTTTATATTGGTGCCAGCTTCAAGTACTGGCATCGGTCCTGATACCGATTATATTCCCGTACTTAGGCAAGGAACTCGATTTTCATCAGATACGGGATTAAACTTTATGCTAACAAGAAACATAGATTTTGCAGATCCTAAAAATTCAACTATTGCAGCAAGAATTGATGCCTCAACGGGCGCGCCATCCTATTATGCAATTAAAGCATACGGAGAAGTTGTTTCCGGATTTTTTGCTGTAGAAAAAGTGAAGGTCGGCACCTACGAAAGATTCAAGAGGATTAAATTATCAAATTCAAATGTCTCAGAGATTATTTCAGTTATAGATTCTCAAGGAAATGAATATTTTGAAGTAGATTATTTATCCCAAGATATTGTTTTTAAGGAGATTACTAATAATAATTTTAAAAACGATAATGTTCCGTCTATAATGAAGCCCCATTTGGTCTCTAGAAAGTTTACTGTTGAGAGAGCACGCAATAATACATTTTTGCAATTTGGGAGCGGCAAAAGCACAGAAAGCAATGTTGTAGCAGAACCACAAAAAGTTGCAATGGATCTTTTCGGTAAAAGTTATGTAACCGATATGACGTTTGACCCAACTAAGTTGTCTAAAAACGAAAACTTTGGTATTGTTCCATCTGATACAACTTTGACAGTGACATATCGCGCCACCAACCCAACCGATTCTAATATAGCAACAGGTGGCTTAAGAAGCGTAGTTGCTGGTGACTTTCGATTTAAGAACAGAGTAGATCTTTCCGCAGACACAGTTAATACAATTACTAATTCTTTAGAAGTTTCGAACGAAGAGCCAATTATAGGAAATGTTACTAATGCAAATACTAACGAACTTAAAAGAAGGATATACGATACTTTTCCGACACAAAATCGCGCGGTCACACAAGCAGATTATGAAAATCTAGCGTATAGAATGCCGGCTAAATTTGGAGCTATTTCCAGGGTTTCTGTTCAGAGAGATCCCGATTCTGCAAAAAGAAATCTCAATATGTATGTGATTTCTGAAGATCGTTTTGGTAGACTTGCCAAAGCCAATTCGACTATTAAAAATAATTTAAAAACTTGGTTAAACAACTACAGAATGATTAATGATACAATTGATATTTTAGATGCTTATGTTATTAATCTTGGAATTGAATTTATAGCCAAAGCCACAACGGGTGTCGATAAGTATAGTTTGCTAGAGGCGTCGGTTGGCGCTCTTCAAGATTACTATAAGACAAGATATTATATAGGGGAGCCTCTCTATATAGGTGAAATATATAAAGTACTAAAAAGCGTGCCAGGCGTATTGGACGTTGTGAAAGTAAAAATAACTAACAAAGATGGTTCACAATATGCAAGTACATATTTTGATATTAATTCTAATATGTCTCCTGATGGCAGCTACTTGATTGCTCCAGCAAATGCTATTTTTGAAATTAAATTTCCGGAAGCAGACATTAAAGGAAAAATTAGGTAATGGGCATAAAAAGATATAAAGCAGAAAAAGATACCACAATTGTAAACGCCTATCAGCCAGATTTTAAAACTCGTGCCACTGGTGCAAATGCCGGCAAGGCTGATGTGGTAGAGGTATTTTCGATTTACGGAAGAATTACTACTAGTTCTCAAGAGCTTTCTAGAACCTTGATTCAGTTTCCGATTACGGACGTATCTTCTGATCGCACTGCTGGTACAATCCCTGCCAGTGGAAGTGTTAGTTTTTATCTCCGCATGTTTAATGCCGAACATTCCAGAACAGTACCAGAAGATTACACCCTCACTGTTTTGGCTGTTTCGCAATCTTGGCAAGAAGGCGTTGGATTAGATCTTGAAAGATATAAAGATGAAACGAAGGGCAACACCGGTGCAAATTGGATGAGTGCATCCAATACATCCTATTGGACAGATATTAATGGTTCTTTGCTACAGGGGGGCTCTTATCTTACGGGAGGTCTTGTATCTACAATAGTTGACACCGAAATACACACTTTTACTCAAACGTTTTCAACGGGACTAGAAGATCTTGAAATAGACGTTACACCCTTGGTGGAACAGTGGATAGCTGGCACATATTCAAATTATGGAGTTGGGATTAAGTTATCTGCCAGTTATGAGGCATTCTCCTCGGCTTCCGCAGATGATACAGGTGTAAGCCGAGTGCCCCGAGCTAATACTCTAGACCCACTTTATAAAACAAATAATGTCATTTACAATCCAAGTGGTTCTACAAAATCTTACTATACTAAGCGATTTTTTGCGAGCGGCTCTCAGTATTTTTTTAAGCGCCCTGTAATTGAAGCACGCTGGAATTCAGCCACAAAAGATCAGCGAGGAAATTTCTACTATAGTAGTTCTTTGGCGACCGCCGCGGATAATGTGAATACAATTTATTTATACAACTATGTTCATGGCAAATTGACGGATATTCCTGACGCATATGGCGGCGCTTTTAAAAAGCGCCTATTTGTGAGTATATATTCTGGTTCAGTTGGTGGTTTTTATCCCAATCAGGGTGGAGGCGATGGTGATGATGTGGCGCCATCAAATTATCCTGTATCTGGAACAACATCTAAAAACACCGGCAGTGTTCAGATATTGACTGTTGATAATGACGATAATGTAACCAGCGTTAATAAGCTTGTTGTTACGGGCGGAATTGTTTCTACTGGTATTTATAGTGCATCTTTTGCCTTTACTGGCTCAGAATTGTTAGAAACAATTTATGATGTTTGGTTTACTGGTAGTCATAAAACCACTAGTGCCAATGATGCATTAATACAATATTTTACTGGAGCGGTTAAGCCTATCACGCTAAGGGCATCTCAAACAGTTTCTAAGCCCGTATACTATGCAAATATTACAAACTTGAGAAAAAAGTATCGCAAAGACGAAACAGCAAGGTTTAATCTTTATGTTAGAAATAAAAACTGGAGCCCAACTGTTTATACAGTAGCCAATTCAACTCCGGATAGTACAACTATAGCAAGCGCTTCTTATCGAGTATTTAGAACAATGGATGCTTACGGGGCAGTCCCATATGGAACCGGATCTGATTTACACACACAAATGTCGTATGATATATCTGGAAGTTATTTTGATTTTGATATGAATATTCTTGAGCCGGGATACGAATATGCATTTAAGTTTGCTTTTTATGATTCGGCATTGAGTACCTGGATAGAGCAACCTGGCGCATTTAAGTTCAGAGTGGAAGACTATGAGTATTAAAAAACTTTTTGATTCTACCAATAAGTCAAGAAATTATCTCTCGGACACAAACGAGAAAGACGCTTTTCAAGATGCAGAATCACGGAGAAATGTTAAGGCGCAGAAAGAAAAGCAAGATGCTTTTGTCCCGCAAGTAGATTATTCGGATCCAGAAAATTTTGCTAAGTACGGTTCGGCATATTTATATTATAAAAGTGCCGTAGAAAGAATCCATGATTATTATCCTTACGATGGCTCTGACGCAGAAATTACAGAATTCTATAATAAATCATTAGATATAGAAAAATATATTTTTAACAATCTTTATCCGCGCACAACAGGTTATGCCATAATGAGTGCAGACGGATGGGGTTCTCTTCAGGGCTCTATTAAATCTGGCTATGGATTATCCGGAGATCAAGAGTTTATTACCCTTTATGGTGGCCCAAATACATCTTCATATACAACACTTGTTAATGCTTTTGATAACCCCTACAATAGCAAATTTCAATCTTCAAACATATATGATACAAATATTTATCAAACAGAGGGGCTTCCAACCAATTATGCAAGTGGCTCCCGTGAATCTAACCTAAGAGCAGATTTTGATGATGGTGTTACGGTTGAATTTTGGATAAAAACCGGCTCTTTAAATTCCACTAGTTTAACAAATAAACAGGTCATTTTTGACATGTGGAATAATGAGTTATCTTCAAGTAGCGATTACGGAAGAATAACCGTTACAGTTTCTGGTAACTTTTCTGGAGAAGATCGTTCTCCCTTTTATCTTACAGTACAGAGTGGAACAAGTGGTATATTCGAACAAAATATTGGTTCCACGGCATTAGCTTCTAGCACATTGTCAGATTGGCAACATTATGCAATTAAAATAAACAATACCGGAAGCAACACACTTACAACAAAAATGTATGTGGGTGGCGCCTTGGATGATACAAATGATGCAACTGGTGCCCTTAGCGCATTAAAAACAAAAAATATGATGGCTAGAATTGGCGGCCTACTTACGGCGCCTTCTGGGACGGCCGACTCATCAGAAGACATGTCTGGTTATGGTAAATTAAGTGGCTCCATAGACGAATTTAGATATTGGAAAATGGCCCGGTCTGCCAACGAGATTGCTAGATATTGGTTTACGCAGGTTCGAGGTGGTGTCAATACAGACATAAATAATGCCACTCTTGGTGTTTATTATAAATTTAATGAAGGAATTACGACAACAGCAGCCACTGACAATACGGTTTTGGATTATTCCGGTCGTATTGGTAACGGGGTATGGACAGGCTATGGTTCCAATTCAAGAAATACGGGTTCTGCGATTCTTTCTGGATCGGCTGCTAAAGTAGAATATGAAGATCCAATTATTCACTCAACCCATACTAAAGTTGTAAATTTAAAAAATGGATTATTGGATAGTGGTTCTTTTCATGATCTCAATAATAATAGTTCATTTTTGAGTTTGATGCCCGCTTGGGTCATAGAAGAAGATGATGAAAAAACAGGAAATTTAAGAAAAATGACCCACATTGTGGGCGCTTATTTTGATAAATTACTTTTACAAATAGATGCACTACCCGGATTTAAGAATACGCTATATACTAGTGCCTCTTATTCGCCTGTGTCATTAGCAAAGCATCTTCCACAATCTCTTGGCATGTATATGCCAGAATTATTTATTGATTCTGATGTAATGGAAAGATTTTTAAGTCGAGATCAAACAACCTTATTTGAATCAGACTTAAATGAATCTAAAAATTTAATATACTTAAATCTTTATAATAATCTTGCGAACATCTACAAAAGCAAGGGTACTGAAAAGGCAGTCAAAAATGTTTTAAGATGCTTTAATCTGGACGATAGGCTGATCAAATTGAATGTTTATTCGGATGGTCAAACATATCCCCTTAAAAACAATTTAAAACAAACGCTTGTTGAAAAGACATATATTAATTTTAATGACACCGACAACCAGAGCGCTGTTATTTATCAGTTGTCCGAAAGTTCAAATTCAGATTCTTTTAATTATCTTTCGTGTAGTACGGTTGCTGGCTCATCACAATTAGATAAATATGGATTTACCGCCGAGGCAGATATTGTCTTTCCTTATTTTGATTTAGAGAATAATAAAATAAAAGACCGCCCATCGACAGTATCTTTGTTTGGAATGCATTCTGTGGATGTGGATAATCCAACACATACAACTTGGGTTAGCAGCGATAAAGCAAACTTTCAAGTTTACGCTATAAGAGATACAAAAAATTCCAAGAACACGTATTTTAAACTAACATCTTCGGTGTCGCCTTTCCCGATTCCCGTTTTGACAAGTAGTGTATTTTTTGATACCTACAATAATGAGAATTGGAATATTTCTGTACGACTTAAGCCGAGCAACTATCCGTTATCTGATGTTGTTACGGGTTCGGATACATATACTTATGATCTTATATTCCGCGGCATCAATACGGTTATAGGAACCGTTAAAGACAGCTTTACTTTGACGGCATCTGTTGCGATGAGTACCGGTAAGAATTTTCTTAGGGAACCAAAGAGAGTTTATGTTGGCGCCCGCAGGACGAATATAACAGGAGCATTGTTAAATAATTCTGACGTTTTGTTTTCGGGAATTAAATTTTGGACAAAATACTTAGAAGATGACGATTTAAATCAACATATTTTTGATATAGAAAATGCAGGAATATCGGGATCTTATAGGAGTATTTCACCGTTTGCTTCTGGGAGCGACAGCAGCCTTGTTGGGCACGATCTGCTTAATTTAAATACACTATTATTGAATTGGAACTTTAATAACGTAACAAGTTCAGATAGTGGTGGCAATTTTACTGTTTCAGACATTAGTTCGGGTTCAGCCCTGATTAGGGACAATTATGGTTGGCTAGGATCTCTTGCGGGGTATCAATATACTGGATATGGTTATGGTTTTGCGGCCTCTTCGACTGCCTCAATAGATAAGCGATTAGAGAATTCATATAAATTTATTGATCCAGAAGCCGCCGTTTCTTCTAATATGATTAATATTTTGTCTGACGATGATAGGGTTTTTGGATTGCCGGTATCTCAAACAATTCCTAGCTATTTTTATGCAATAGAAAAGAGCATGCATAATGCAATTTCGGAGGAAATGTTAACATTTTTTGCCGGTGTTGTTGATTTTAATGACATAATTGGCGCACCCGTTAACCGTTATCGCGAAAGATACAAGACGATTGAGAAGTTAAGAGAAATTTTCTTTAGAAAGGTCACAACCGTAACCGAAGTTGAAAAATTTATTAATTATTATAAATGGTTTGACGACGCGTTGTCTGAAATAATTTCTCAACTAATTCCTGCATCTTCTGGGTTTGTACCCGATATTCTGAATACAGTTGAAAGTCATGTTTTAGAAAGAAATAAATACAAATCTCAATTCCCAACTATAGAGGATATGTCCCGCGCACCCGCTGCCACCCCCGCCTTGGGTATTGAAGAAAAAGAATATAATTGGAAGTTTGGTCATCACCCCATTTCCGATAAAGAAAGTGAAAATTGTCCATGGTGGCACAAGCGAGCCGACCCAGAATCTAATTCAGTTATATCGTCTGGTGATACGATTGTAGATAAACAAAGAAGTATAATTAAAGATTCTATAGCAAATATGAATGATCAAACATCTTCATATGTTGTTACAACCGATAAGACACCATATAAACATGATACTTCCAGATATATGTTGCGACTATCCAGACCTTACAAATTAAGAGTAGACTCCCCGATCTTTCCGCTGCCCTGTTCACCAGCGATGCCCCTCGAACTCCACGGAGGCGTAAACTTTACTGATAATAAAAATATTCATTTTACTTATAATGCTTTATATCCTGGCGGGGGATACACTTCATCTGCCGATAGCGAGGTGATGCCCGATAATCTCCTGCTGTATTTGTCTGATGCATTGGTGCCAATTCAGGATTGTGTTGATTGCCCGTGGCCCCAGCCGCCCGAATTGAAAAAGACCAAAAGAGTATTTAAGGTTTGGCACGGCAGAGATTTTCAGGGCGGCACCGGCTATACCACCGTTAAGTCATCATATGCTTTTCCGTTTAATATTATTAGCGCATCAGTGAATACTGTTGATGAGGGATACAGTCAGTTAATAATCAATAACATAACTGCTGGAATCGATGTTGTTAATTTACACAATGATGTATATGGACCAGATATGGAAGTTCCAATACAGGGTCCATATACCGATCACGTTGTGGGTGGCCACCAATCTCGTCATATTGCTGTAAATACCGGTAGCGCCGCAGGAAGCGATACTTGCTTAACTCGCCCAGAAGCATGGAAAATTTTGCTCGATACTGTTGAGGGTTCAACGCCAGATGTAACGGGCGCTTTTGGTATGGTGGGCGCCGATTATCCTTGGTATCCATCCGCTTCATCATATCCAAATCCACATGCACCAAAAGCCGTTTATTATCGAGATGTTACGACAAAAAGACCAGTCAATATTAGAAATATTTTAATTACAACTCAATCGACAATAGGCAATTATGATAGAAACTGGCAAGTTGTAAACACCGTGGGCGCTTTTGAGAATCCAAAGCACTTTGTAAACAAGCAGCCGTCACTTCCATCACAAATTACAGAAACACCATCCGCCTCCCAAGGAAGATTATTTACAGATATTCACAGAACAGAAGGCGGTCATACAGAATTTATACCTTCTTATTCGATTGGTTATTTGACTGGAACTGCTAGTAATTCTGTTATAATTGGTCGATTTGGGGCCCCTGGTGGGATCGAAACGATGGGAATTGGTTATGGGGATATTCGTTCGGCTGAATATTCAGTTTATAATTGCTTAAGCTATAGAAACTTAACTGTAATTAAGCCATCTCAAGGGCCCACTGGTTCAATTTCGGAACCGACCGGCGCCGGCACGCCTGGGATTAGAGTTTCTGATATTCATGGAAATGATTTTGGCTTGAGGGCCCATCTGGCGCGCCACTCTGGTCGATTTGGCCGAGATCCATTCCTGGTTGCATCTCCAGGCTCGGCAGATACGGCAAGTACCGAATCGCCCAATATGCACAAAGTTAATAGAAATCCGCTAGCAAGATTAAAAATAACTAATGCCGGAGACATTTTTAATGCGCCAACTATAACAGTCGCTAGTTCATCTTTGTACGATAATTTCTTTATTAATCATGAGATTCCACAATCAGATCGACAATATGCATGGGTAACAAATTCTTTAGCATCGGGCAATACAGATATTAGATATTATGGTCATGCACCCGTTTTTGGACAACAAGCGGGATTGTATTCTAGTTCTGTAGATGGTTGGGTACCCTTCTTTGATTATGTTACTGCTAGCAATATTCGTGGCACAACAGTTAAAACTTTGGAACAAGTTAATACTCGTTTAAATATTTTTACTCTCGATCCTGTTGACAACGTACCCGGCGACCCAAGTGTGCTCGGGGCTTCTTTGACTGCTAGTGCTTTAACAGAATATATAAATTCTGACTTATTGACTAAATTGGGAATTGAAACTGAGATAAACACTACTGCTAGTTACTTTAACTTATTGATGATGAGAAGAGGAAACGCCTTTGGTTGGAATTGGAATGCTCATCGCTCCATCGATCATCCAATTTTATTGAAGCATCGTAGGTCCAATACATTGAAAATCGAAGCCGGCAGAAAAGATAAATTTGGTAGCTATAGATTGGCTCCCGTTTCAACCAGGGGACGTTCTGTTTATACGAATCTTGATATTGGCGGCCTCCGACCTGGCGCCTCGCCACCTGTCGTTAATAGTAGGAACATTACTGCCCAAACAACACACAATAATGAAGAAATTTATTTTAATGAAGTGGAATTGACTGATTTACAGTATCCAACACCTATAATAAATACAACCCCGTTTGATCAGCTTGTCGCGCTATCCCGCCGCAAGCAAGCATACTCATTAAATTGGGTCCACTATTCCGAAAACGTTTTCCCGTCTTTGAGAAATGAATACCTGTCTCGTTCGACCGGACGAACGGGATATGATAATAAATTTTGGAGAGATGGTGCCGCAGATAGGGTAGATGTTGGGACTGGTAGTGGAAATTCATTCGATATAACAGTTTCACAAAGTTGTTGGCTTCTCGATGCGCAAGAAGATTTTCTTACAAGAACATCCGTCCCGACCATCCCCGCCGCCGGCGTCTTTATTAGCCTTATCATTAATGGCAAAGCCGGCGAATTACAAAATAACTATACCCTTATACATACCGGCGTTGGCGCTACAGGAGTTACGTCGATAAAAAATATCCGCCCTGGCGCCTTATATGCCAGAAAGCAAACATTGCAATCTCCAAGGTCTGTCGTCTCTCCTTCTGGAGTTAAAATTGCCGAGACCGGAAGTTTAACTAGTATCTTTTTACACGATATCGAGGTGTATGCCGGCGAAGCCAAGTGGGAAGCTGGCACCCAAGCAGGAATTATTGTAAAATCAGGCAAAACCGCAACCTTTGAAGCATCCGCATCAACACCTTGGTTTAATAATTATGGTGACTTTAGAGCAGATCTAAAATTGGTTGCGAAAGATTATTCCATTGCCCCAGAATTTAGAATTAGCGAACATATAGAAGATTATGTCAAATTTGGCTTATCTAATAAAAATAAATTTGATACATTTGAGATCCCTGGTACCGGCATAGATAGCACTACGGGATCGTTTTACAAAGATTATTCAAACTCAGAGTTTATGTCCAATTTCTTACAAGTTAAAGAAGATACGCTATTAGACGCAAAAGAAATTAGACTAGTATGTAACGCCGCCATTAGATTTAATCCCTATAATGGCTTCTATCCCGCGCAAAGAACGCTCGATCTAGTGAGGCAGTTTTCAAGATCATACGCCAGTAGCTATGTGGCGAACAGACAAGGAACGATTGTTCAAGATATGAATGGTCACATGAGGCCCCTGAATCAGACTTTATTTGCTCCCGGCATATTGTATAATTCAATTAGAGCGGGAATGGCTGTTGATTATCCGATAGTTACCGATTCAACCAAGATACGAAAAGCTTATTATGGCGTTTCTTCGGATACTCATAATTGGATGATAACTACAGCAAATACCGCTAGTTCAATTGTTAATGACGGGTATGACGGCGGTGAATATTGGGATTATAGAATACCTTTTGAGGCCATCTTAACACCCGATAAATATTTAAATAATCTAGATTTTTTTGATATGGAGCCCCATCCTTCGGCATCTCTCGATGTAACAGCATCATGGGCAGGACAAGCATCAGATAATATTTATTCAAAAATGGCAGATAATTTTTTTGGTGAAGTGGCTAATTTTTTCCTTAAGGACTCTGGGCTTACTTCGCTGCGTTCGGAGATAGTAAGCGATGATTTAAAATTTCAAAGTAATTCTGTTTACGGTTGCCGGCTTAAGATTAAGCGATCTTCCGAAGGCGCCCGAACTTATGAACTTGAATCTGGCTCTTCTGGCGATAATACGGCACATACTAAATTTGGTGGCAGAGTTTATAACGGCACTAACTTTAGCAGCCTAGGGAGTTTTCCGATACCACAAGATCCAAGATTTAAATCAGAATTTAAAGAAACCTTTACAATTGATAGTTTTGCCCCCGGTTGGGGCCCCCCAATTGCTGGTCGCCCGACAGGATCGTTTGCCAAGCATCCTGGTGTTACCGATGCCCAGCCACAAGACAGTTTGGCAGGATTTAATTGGGCATATACACCGCCATATTACAATGGCGAAGCTTGGATTGATCTTATTTTCAGACCAGTGGCCAATAGAACGTATGATTTAGAAACGATATTAGCTGAAACAAATGGGGTCTTTTGGAGAGTTGATCCTGGCATTAGTGCCTCTGTTGGAACCACCCATGGCACACAATTAATTCCAACATATAGTGGTTCGAATGTTTACACCAATATTGGCGACTTAATTTACGATGGAAAAAATGTCAATCTTAATGCGATGCAATTAAGCGCTAGTGTAAACTATCTTGGTGTCGAAAGAGTTCAGAAACAAAGCCAAGATAAATTTGGACAAGCGGCAACATCGGAAAATGAAACCGCAGGCATGCGATGGGTTATTCAGCCGAAATGGGAAACGCCCCATTGTAGCGTTAATGATGGGGGTCCTCATCCTATCACTTATGCTGCTGGTAATTTAAGCAGACCAACGTATGGTTCTGCTTCTGTGCCTAGGCGGGTGTGGCATCAATTTGGGATTATTCCAGAAACATCCGAAAAGGGTATATTTTTAGAAATAGGTGATATTCCAAAAAATTGGCTCAAGAATCACTATGACGTGATCACCAATAATTCAGTTTATAATGATAGTGATGCATCCGGCATCGGCCCCACCCTATTCAGGAAAATGCAGCCTTTAACCAACATCATCAAATTTAAGCCTGAAAATAACAAAGTTAGGTTAGGCGAATTTGCCGATGAACGCATTCTTAAAGAGGCGGTTGTGGCGATTCCTTATATTCTTGATTGCGTAAATAGCTCCGATCTTAAAACAATTTCAGGATATCGCTCACAAGAAAGAAAGAAGTTTTTTACAATTCCTTCTGAACGGGTGAATGCTTCGAAGGACGACGCGATTGGAAGCAAGAAGGGCGACTCTTTAGATGCCGCCGGCGAATCTATCAGAAAGCTTATGGAAAAGATGAAGGGATACGTTTTCCCTCCTCAGTTTGATTGGATAAACAACAAGAATGTATCTCCGATTGTGATGTATGTTTTTGAATTTGAATATAAATTAGATTCTGATGATTTAAATTACGTGTGGCAGAACTTGGCGCCCCGAGAATATAAGAAGATGACATTGACTTCTCAATCAGTAGCGCACACCTTAGATAATACGGAACTATTAAGTGCCGATAATTTGATGAATAATGAAAATCTTCGTTGGATGGTGTTTAAGGTTAAGCAAAGAAGTCAAGCAAAGTATTCAGACTTGGTTACACCCCAAGCAGGACAATCTTCAAATGTATTTGATTTCGGTGAAAAACAAAATGGTTATGAACTTATGCATAATTGGCCACACGATTATTTCTCTATTGTTGAGCTAATTAAAATGGACGTAGAAGTGCTTTATAAAAAAGATGAACCTGGCGGTGGTGCCGGCACCATTTCCGGAGAGGCTTTAAACGACACTCTTCAGGAATTGGTGGATCTGGTTTAAGGTAAAACAAAGAAATGGCTAAATTTATTAACAAAAAAGAGCAAGTTTGGGATTTTCAATTGACCACCTATGGAAGACATTCGCTTTCAGTTGGAAATTTTAAGCCAACATATTATGCTTTTTACGATGATAATGTAATTTATGATAGTCGATATACTGGTGACAGTACAACAGAACCCCAAAATGATATTCATACTAGAATTAAAAGAGAAACAGAATATCTAGAAGGGCTCACATTATTTGAGGAAGTAGAACAGACGGCACAATATAGTGATGGCGGCACCATTAGCTATGAAGTTGGAAGTGCTCAGGGAACGTCACTAAAGAGACAATTGGGTAAAGAAATTTTTAAATTTGATTCTGCTATTGGTGATGCATATTTGGATGCCGCCACCAATATGGCACCAGCCTGGAAAGTTGTGGCGCTTCAAAGCGAGATCACTAGTTCTGCCATAAAAGATACAACCAATGACCAGGGTATCCCACAAGTTAATATAAATGCAAATTATGTCAAGAAGGCAACTCCGGTGCTCACATTAATGCAGAAACTCCAAAGTGAGCTTAATTCTGGTGTTAGAGATAACTATACAAAATCATTTATAGATGACAAAACCATTGTCCTTGAATCCAACGATCCGTTGATTTATGTAGAAGAACCAAACACACAATTGTTAACTGAAAATTTTAGTTTGGAGGTGTTTGAGGTTATAACTGTGCAAGGAACTGCAACATCTCCCCCTGAAAAATTAGAAAGAAAGTTTTTTGAAAAACACATCCCACAAATTGTAGATGGCATTATGGTGTCTGCTCGCCCGATAAAGAACCCCATGCAAGAACTAACTACAGATAGTGTGGAATATTATTTTGATGTTCTCACCGATCAAGAAATTAATCAAAAAATTGCATGCCGCGGTTCCGAAATTTTCAATAAACAATCTTATTACATTGATTTGGATTTTGAGTGCGATAAGTCAACAGACAAAAAATCAATTTTTGATATTTACGGAGCAGTTACGGAGCCAGAAATATGTCAATCCTAATTCATAAAGGCGATGCGATCAATAATTTTGGTAAGTTTTTGCCGGTTCCATATATTGAAAAAATATTAATTCATGATCGTGGCGGCTATGAGGTTCATTTTGCTTTATTTTTAAACGTAGATGATGACGAAGATGTTGAAGCGGTTCATCGAGAAATAGTTTCAAAGTTAAAATATTACACACTTTTGGTTTTTAATAAACCAACAGACGACCTCTTAAGTCGCGATAGAAATGTATTTGGCTATTATTATGAAGCATCCGCTACAGATAGCGAAACTCAAAGAACAAAATTAGATTATCTTAATTTTGGTCTTGATGCCGAATTGACCGATGATTTTTATGATATTGAAGGAAATAGGGTTTTAAAATTTAGTACTTGTTATGGGTGCGAGGGTACAGAAGGAACTTTTGTTGAAGAGATAGGAACAGGCGGCGTTGGAGAGGGCGTCGAAGGTGGCGCGGGCTCCAGGCATGCTATCATGGCATCTGCGACTACGGGAGCCGGGCTCGAACATGCCGAATTTGGTCAAAGCGTGCTTAATGATGAAGAAACCTTTCTCCGCGACCCGGCTGGCGCCATCGACCAGCCACCAGGCTATGTTACCGAAGATGACGACGACGAAGACGAGTCGGCGCCCGTTGAGGACCAGGAAGAGGAGATGATGGCTCCGGACTCGGATCTGCCCACCGACCAGCCGGAATCGGAAGTCATTGCCGATGAGGAACCTCCCAAGTATTGGGGAGAGATTGTTTGCGATTTTCGTGTTTTTGCCTTTAGTAGCACCTATGATTATTTTGAAGAAAGCGATGCACTTCCCGGAAAACTTAATCACAAAGCACTCTTCGATAGAGAAATAAGTGATATCGCTTATGAGCCAGTTTTTATTAATTGTAACTTGGTTCCTCAGCTTGAAGTGCATTATTTTGATCAAGATGAGGCGCTTTATAGTGATGTTCCGCTTAGATCAATAGGAGGCAAATTTTATAAAACTGAATGCATAACACACGATGACATAACAGACTATTTCAATGATTTATTGTCGCAATATAAAGCCGGCTTCCCTGTGTGCGAGAAAACTGGCACATCGTTAGGAAAAATAAAAGCCAACATTGCTCATATTTTAGGAAGATATAAAGACGATGTTGATCTTTTGGTTAATTTAAATAAGTTGAGAAAAGTATTTCCAAGCAAATGTGGGGTGGATGACGTGGGGAGGCTCTATACCCACTACAAGAAGAGAGTCTTTGCGATGAACAAGGCGCTTCAAAGTAACCCGCAAGTATTTCGTCGCGTAATTAGAAATCCCAAGATTTTTGATGAAAGGACGCGAACAAATACTCTCGAAATTGGTACAACTTATGACAGGCAGTGGGAGACCCAGCACGACAAATATTTATATGATAAAAATTATGTAGGTAGAATGGCATTGTGGTCGCTTCCCGATATTTTGGAGGGGGAGGGGTGGAGCGACGAGATGTTAGAAGAATTTGCCGCAACGCACCAAGTATCAGAAGAGCAACAATACGGCACCGAACTCGGTGATTTCGGCTTTTCGATCTATCTGACCGAATCGGATCTTGAAGCCTTCTACGCCGTGGATCCAACCGGAGACACCGACAAAGATGTTGCGCTAGCTCTTTATGAGGTTGGAGATGCAATTGTTAGAGATCATGGCTACTTTTTCTTCGATTATGAAAGGGCACTTAAAAAAGTAGCCGATATTAATCAGATTGTTAGTGTCGATAAAATCGAAGATTATGGAATAGGCTTTCCATATAGTCATTTTAGAGTTGAAAAGGCATCGGTTAGTAGAAATACGCAATTCTTCGACTTCGATAGCCCGCTGCTGTTAACAATGATTGAAGCAAATTTTGATGAGGCTACTCCCTTGACAACAGCCGTAGAGGCAATAAACTATACCGCCGAACCGAATTATATTATTCCTTCTCCGGGATATTTTACTACTACCGAATTGGAAGAACTTGGCGATGAATATCACGATCTTTGGGTCGGCATGACCGAAGAATTTATAGACAGAACAATTATAACAGCAGAGGCTCACACGCATTTAATACATAGAAACTTTATTCCTATTGAATCTGAAGGGGCATGGGATCCGAATTACCGATTGATGGCTTTCGAATTTCAAGACTTTATGGACGATGATTTTGCCGAGTATCATGTTGCTACAGAACAGCGATGGTACGAAACGAAAGTAAAAATTATAGATAAATCAATTGACGTATTGAAGGAACTAATTGAAGATTACTCCGCTGCCCATCGCGACTTAATAAAATATAATAATCTCGCCTTTGGCGATAATCCGCTTTCTTATGATATAGTAACAGGAATGTTTAATAATTATTTTATAACAGGTATTGAATCTATGTTTCCCGATCTTGTAGAGGCACCTTGGAACCGCGCCCCGCTTTTATATAATCTTTTTAGAGATATGCTATATAATACTTTTGAGGGAGACATAGGTGCAATTTTGGATGACACACGAAAGCTTATTTTGGATATTAATCCGCAAAATGGATCATATTATGCCGCTGTACATCTTGAGCAGGCTATGAGAGAACTTTATGAAGACAATTTGATACCGGCCGTAAGCGAAGTTGGCTCCCAGCTAGCAACGCTATATGCCGTAAGTGAAAATGAAAAAGAATTCGACGGAATCGTTGAATATGATTCAGCCGGCAGTGATTTAGAAGATAATATTTATGGTGTGTTAGTTTGGGAACCCTGATCCCGACGCGTGACCACATAGGAGAAAAACAAATGGCAAAGATTGATACAGGAATTTTTAAAACACAAAATTCAACAAGCCTTAAAAACCCAAATTATAGAAAAAAGATTTATACAAAATATAGTATAATTGACGGACAACTTGTAACCCACAAGAAGCAACCAAAATTACTTACTACAATGAGGGCTATTCAAAAATTATCTAAAGAAGGTTTTGCGGACATTCCTACCACCAATAGATCTGAACTGAGTAACGCAAATAATTTTTTACAAGCTATTGGGTGTACCATTTCTTGGCAACCTGAAGATTA
>Ga0209434_1000615_pt1 | contig 16937 bp, 30 predicted proteins | sample ETNvirnome_2_300_FD_184068 | JGI IMG/M metagenome (GOLD analysis project Ga0209434, IMG submission 184068) | Marine viral communities from the Pacific Ocean - ETNP_2_300 (SPAdes) (version 2) | ecosystem: Environmental > Aquatic > Marine > Oceanic | place: Pacific Ocean | collected 2013-06-22
GACGACGGCGACAACGTCGCCGGGTTTCATAATATTCCGCATCCCGGTATTGCTCGTCGAGCCGTTGTCGAAATAGCCCGAACTGTCGACAGTCGCGAGACTGTCGTCGGTCGCATAACTCCATTGCATCGGAGCTTTCCCGCGAGCGGACTGTCCGCCAATCGGGGAAAAGTTAGCTTTTACAAAAGCCATTGTGCTTTCTCCTAAAAAGTTTCGAGGTCGACCAAGCCGGGCCTAGCTTTCGCGGGTCGTGACGTCAATCAGGCCGTTCTCGTCGAGAACAACCGACCCGGCGGAGAACAAGCCGTTCGCCAGCCATGACGTCTTCTCGGCGATATAGTTGACCTCGGTCCGGAAGTCGATCCCGACCGCGAGCCCCGTCGAACCGCGTTGTCCACCGTGGAACGCATAGTTTGTCCGATCACTCGATCCGTCGACCGGAACGCCGCCCTCGTCGCGATCCTCCAAGAACTCGTACTGGAAGGTCAAAAACGATTTAATCTCGCCTTGGACGAGCGCCTTGACGACATTGAAATCCGAACTTGTGACCTCGGTCTCGCCGAGGAGTTGCTCCTCGCCAATGGCATGACCGACAAACCAGCGATCCGTCTTGGGAACGCCGAGGACGTTCAAGAGGCGAGAGGCGCGACGGAGTTTCGTCACGTTCAAGCCGCTATCGGTTCCGCCGATATCGTTCGAGACCGTACCGCCAGCCGACGCCGTGTCGAGCGCGTCAAGGATAAGCTGATCCTCGCGGCGACCGATTGCCCCGGCAATGGTTTCGGCAAGCTCGGCACGCTCCTGATAGTCGACCTTAGCTTGGTCGAAAATATCAGTGTATTCCGGAGCGTTCCAATCCGTGAGGGTCGCCGTCGCGTTTGTATGGGCGACCGCCATCGGGACGACGTCGGTTTGAGGTACGCGAGGGGTCGCGGCTCCCTTCCCCATTTTGGGGAAACGGTGCGTTGAGCCGACGATCCCGGTTTTCACGCGGACCATTTTGCGGAGGACACCGCCCATCTGGTAAGCGTGTTTGACCTCGCCGTCGAAGGACGCGAGGGCGTTTGACGTTAAGGATTTGGACATTTTGCCAATCTCCCGATTACGTTAAAGCCAAAGGGTTTAACGTCGGTCGATTGCCAAAGGGATTAGGCGGGTCCGGATAGACCGGATTGCCGCGACCACTCCGGGTCGCCAACTGCGGATCGCGGCTCCGCTAGGCCCGCCTCTCGGATTTCGGGGAGCGGTTCGAGTGACGAACTCGAAACGGTTGGAGCCATACCGCTCCCCGGTCCAAGAGGATTATAAACAGTATTGACATTCTAAACGACTGGCGTCAAGAGCCGCCTCCATACTGGACGTGACGACTGTCCCCGTCCGAGGGCTCGTTTCCGACCGACTTGACGAACTCCGCGTCGACCTTGGCCCGATAGGCGTCGCCCTTGGGTCCGGGGTCGCGATAGAGTGGGTCGGCTTGCATGGCTTGAAGTTCCGCCATTGATTTCGCGCCGTCCGGGACGATCCCGCCGCCGAGAGGAATAGGAGCCTCGCCCGTCATGGTGCGGAGCTTGTCCATAAGTTGAACCCCGAGGGCGTCGGAACACAACGCAATCCCGCGACTGAGTTCCGCCTCGTTCAGTTCGCCGGACGTTTGGAGCGACTTGAGCCAACGCTTGTTCGTTCCGATCCGGATCGACGCCTCTTTCTTTCCGCCGAGCTTCTCGCGCTCCGCATCAAGATCAATCGGCGCGGGGAGTTGCGAGTTAATGTCGAAAAGGAAATCGGTCAAGCCCTTCTCAAAGTCCGACTTGGAAAGTCCGAGGTTTTTCGCGACATTGGCGAACGCCATCAAGGCCGGGTCGTCGGCGTTGAACTTGCGAACACGATCGAGGCTCTCGACGTTGTCGCCGTCGCCGCGTGTCGTCGAGAGCGTGAAGCCCTCAAGGTATGCCTCGGCGGTCTCAAGAGCCTCGCCCTTCCCCTTGTCCGACCGGAGCCGGTTCGTCTCTTTCCGTAAATCCTCGTATGATTTGGTCAGAGCCTCGACCCTAACCTCGCCCTTGTCCGGGTTCCAAAATTGTTCTGGGACGTGATCGGGACGCTCGGCCAGGTCGCCCGCCGGTTTTTCGTCGGCGTCGTCCTTTGCGTCGGCGTCGGTGCGCCCTCGATTGTCCTCGTCGTCAAGCCCGGCATTGTCGCCGGTCGAACCCATCAAACCCTCGTCGTCGGCCCCTTCGCCCTCGCCAGTGTTCGAGCTTTCGGCGTCGACGTCGCCGTCGTCGCCCTTACCGTCGTCGTCCGCCGGGGTCATGCCGACCGCCATTTCCGGAGAGACCTAACCGCCGCTTGCACGTCCGCCGGGACCGTGTCGACCCGCATCCGACTGACCTCGGCGATCAACATATCGGCGTGAGCTTGGAGCGTCTTGCTATCAACCGGAAGCGGGGCGGGAGCCGCCTCGTTCTCCGAATTGCCGGTTCTCTGTTCCTTGACCTTGACCGCGAGCGGTTTCTTTTTCGCGGGAGCTTTCTTGGTCGATTTCTTGCCCATTGCTTAACCTCCTATTTTCCCGTGCCTTTCGTTCTCGCAGTAGGGGGACCATCCTCGGCGACCCTCATCCGTCGCTCAATCTCCCGGACGATGGAGTTCTGCCCCTCGCGAGTAAACCCTTGCTCGGCGGGATGGACGAGCGCCGGATTAAAGGTCGGTTGCTCAATCGTCCGACCTCGGAGCCATTCGAGGACTATCGCCCCGGTCCCGCTCTTGAATGTACGATGGATCGCGGTATTGACCCGGTGTTCCTCCTCGGCGGCTTGTTCCTGATCCGCCTCGGAGCCGGCGGTCGGAGCGTCAACTCCTCCCCAGCCGTCCGCAAGCCATTTTGCCGCATCTTGTCCATCGTCGCCCATCGCCTGACCTCCGCCTTGTTTAAGCTCGATTAAGTCGTGAACGTGATCGCGCCAGACGCAGCTGCCGCGCCGGAGACGTACCAATTCGTCCCGTCGTTAAACACCTCGACCCGGTCGCCCGGCAAGATAGTGTCGGCGACCCAATTGATTGAGCCCTCGGCGCTCGCCGGGACCGTCACGCCCGCGACGAGATACTCGCCATAGATTGTGTTGTCGTCCGACGCATTCGGGACAACCGTATGATTTCCGCCGGTCACTTGCGTCGCGCCCGCATAGAACGTGAAACGGAGCCCAGCGGCCTTGGCCGGGAGCGTCGAGACGAATGCCGTCGCACTATTGAGAATGAACGTCGACCCGCTTTCCGCCGCTGTAATTACGTTCGTCGTTGTAACGACCTCGGTATTCGCGGAACTGTCCGCCGCCATGTTGATCTCGGCGACCGTCGCGTCGATCCCGAACAGAGCGTCGAGATCGGTCGCGTCGATCTTGTCTACACGTTGAGCCCCCGCGTTCCATCTCACATAGAGGTCGCCGCTGTCCGGTTGAACCGTGTCCGTCCGTAGGTCGCCGATATCTTTCGTCGCTAGATCGTAACCACTCATCTCTTTTCCTTTCTGTTATGCCGCGAGCGGGATCGCCCCGCCGCCATCGTTCGCCGGTTGTCCCACTGGAATCTGGGCTCCCGCCGCCGCCGCCTGTCCCGCCATCTTTTGAAGCGCCGACTTTTCCTCCTCGGTCCGGATCAACTCTTGAGGAACACCGAGCTTTTGCCCGACCCAACCGGTCACGTCCTCGACGATAGCGCCAACGCCGACACCTTGAGGTCCGACCAGACCGCCGGAGATTTGGAGCCATTGAACGACCGCCTCCAAATCGTTGAGCGATTGCAAGCGAGCAAGCGGCGACGTGACCGTGACCGCAACGCCGAGCCCGTTAACCTTGACCTCTTGCTCCAATACGCCCTTTTTATGGAGGATCGAGAGGCACCGTTGTATCAAAGGGCGGACCATTTCCGCCATCATCCGACCAAACGGAGCGCCGATATCTTGTTGCAATTCCTTGACCCGCTCGATGATCTCGGTCGCCGAGCGGACGCCACCGGTCTCGGAGGGGAGACCTCGGTCGAACAACATTGTCCGGATCGAGTTTTGCAAGTCCTCGACGACGAGTTGAGCAACGTCGAACCGACCGCCGAATTGTAACGGCTGCAAATTGCCTTGAGCCGCGACCGGGATCACCGCGCCCGGCGTGATCTTAATCGTCGAGGTATTGATAACGCCGTCGTCCGCCGCTGCCCATACTCCCGCGATAGCAAGCGAGGCATTTTTGAGTATCAACTCCTTGACCTTGTTAAGCGTCTTAATGTCCGGGAGAGCGATCAAGAGCGGACCGCGTCCCCATATCTCGCCGGGAGCCTTCACCCATCGCGTTATGATCCAAGGATGGTCGGGGAAAGAACGATTGACGAGGTCGTGCGCGTCGCCGGTTTTCTTGTCGCCGCCCTCTTTCCAGATCACCTGATAAACATAAGCGTCGGTCTTGAGGTCGTAATAGGTCGCCTCGATCAAGTCGACCTCGCGCTCCGGATCGTCGTCTGTCTCGGAGATCGTCAGACCGTCAACGAGATTTGCGTCTTTCCACTGGCGCTTGATGTTGCGGACCTTCATCTTGAACCGGCGGAACACGCCGTCGACCGTCCCGAACGGTCCCTCGTCAATCGCGAGTTGCACGTTCGGAATACAATTAAACATAATCGGGATATCGTCGTCGCCTTCCATGACGAGCATCGCCGCCGTCCCCGAGGCTAGGTCGAGGAAATACTCCGCCGAGGCGCTCGCGAAGTTCGAGATATGGATCGCCGCAAACAATTGAGCCTTGATCGCTTGGAGCTTACCGCGCACCTCCGCCTCGATCTCTTTCGGAACGAGGGGTCCGGGTTCGAGGTCCGCCCAATCTTGGAACGGAGGGGTCAATCCCGCTTGCATCCGAGCGCCGAACCTTTGGGTCGAGTTGATTGCCGTACTGTCAAAGACGCGATCCATTTTTGGAGCGCCTTTTTGCTTTTGCTCGTATTGGTTTCGCATGGGGAGGGCGAACTCGAAGGCGTCGCGGAGGACGCTCTCCCAGCTTGTCTTATCGGTCCACGCGGACGCCTCTCGCTTGACGACTTGGTCGACGGTCAAGGTCATTTATTAGCCTCCCAACACATCGGCAAACCCTTCCTCGGTGGCGAATAGTGTCCCCGGTCTGCGCTTCCCGGCGAACGCCATCGCGACCCGCGAGGATGGTGTTCCGGGAGCCGCCGCCAATGCTGGCACACCCGAGACGACCGGCTCGGTCGTCGCCGCTCTCCGTCGGGAGGCTTGGCGTTCCTCGCGTTCCTTTTGCTCTCGGAGGACCGCGTCGGTCGGACCGTCGTCGCCCTCGAAGTTGCGCCGGTTGTCGTGAGACTTCACCCCTCCGCGAGCCGCGTCCGATATCGTCGTCTCCGTCCCGGCAACTTTATCGAGAACGCGACCGCCAATCGAGAGCCCGATTCCGAGCGGCGTCGGCCTGGCAAAGAACGAGGCAATCGATCCGAGCAGAGAGAAAAGCCCGACATCAAAAATCGAAAAGTCGTCGCTCTCGTCCGGCGGGTCGTCCGGTCCAAAGTTCCCACCGTAATCCTCCTCCTCCTCCGGCGCGTTCTGATCGAACCCGAAATCATCCTCCGCCATGATCTAAGCTCCGAGCTTTTCGGCGACGCCTATTTCGCCGGTCTCCGCGAACAGAGCCGCGATATTGCCGCCCTGTTGAGCCCTGAGAACGCGCTTGCGGGCGGCGAGCTTGTCCTTTTCCTCTTTCTCTTTCGCGGCAATCCTATCTTCTTGCCGCTGTTGGGCCTTGAGGAGCGCCGGGTCCGGACCCGTGGCCTTTGGAGGAGAAAATATCGACTTGAGGACGGAGGTCATTTAAAGGCGAGGCTCCCATCGCATTGACCGCGCCGCGTGTCGGCGAATCAAATGCTCATAAAGTTGTCGCGGCGTCAAAATCCACCATGCCCTGACCCCGAGAAAAGCCTTGACACCGCTGACGCACGTCAATAGACCCTTTGGCATATACCCGATCTTGGGGTCCGCGTAAACCCTAACCCGCAATATATCTACGACAACGTCCTCGGCGAGGAACTGTTCGATGGTCCGGTCGGCGTCGCACCATCCGACCGCGACGTCGATCATTCCTTGCGGAAACTCAATCTTGAGCGTGAACTCGTCGGCGGCGAGACCTTGCTCCGGAAACCAAATTGGCCGGAAAACCCAACAATGAGCGAACGCCCTCGACGTCCATAAGCTCCAAGGACTCCGCTCCATCGCCGATTGAAAAACCACATACGCCGGGAACCGCTCGCGCCGGAGGCCGAACAAGTCAAACCGCCTCCCCGCTCTCCGCGATCCACGCCTTGACGACCCGGAGCCGCTCCTCGCGGGAGAGGTCGTCGAAGGCGTTGCCGAGCATGATCCCGGACTTGATCTCGGGAGCCAGGTCGCCGCCCTTGACCCGAATCAGGGGAGCCGAGAGCGAGGTCGAGACCCGGTCCGCCTCGGCTCCGACGTTCGCGACGTTAAGCATGGCGAACCGGATCGAGTTGTCCCAAGCCGCCTTGGCGCGGGCGACGTTCTCTTTCACCCGGAGCGGAGCGAATAGCTCGTCGTCGATAGCGGCTTGGACGTCGTCGGTCATGGTTTCGGCTCCGGCAAGTCGGACATAGGGAACAGGTCGCGGGGCGGGATATACCACAAATCCTTGCCCGGCGTTTTCTTGGTTTGAAAGTATTTATCGACGCGCCCCTCGGTCGTCGTGTACCAGCCGAGGAGACGAAAGACCGGGGCGCGGCCCTCGGTCGGATAGTTGACGTGAACGAGAATATAGGGGACGTCGTCCTTGTCCCTCGGCGTCAAGACGAGGTCTGGCCCCTTACGATCCACGTCCCTCGTCCGGACCTCGTAATCCTCGCCAATGTCGCCCCGGTCGATATGCCCGACGGTCGCGCTCCAAAATCGGTCGAGGGCTTTGGCGACCGCCATCTCGCCGAGACACCCGACAATATGAGACTGCCAATCCTTGCCGCCCTTGTCGGTCCCGCCGTTCACCTGTCGCCGTCCATTCTTCATCGCCGAGACCCGGCGCATGACGCCGAGGTTCGCCGCGATCATTATCTCGGGAGAGGTCAACCGGACCTCGACCGCTTCCTCGGGCTTTGCCATAGCTAACCTCCGAGCGCCGGGATACCGAACACCCGACCCCAAAATGAAAAACAACCGACGACGATCCCCGACGTCACGAACGCGACCCATAAGAGCCAGCCGAACTCCCGCCACCAAGACACAAACCCGAGGCGGAACCGGAGCCATATCAAGCGACGGTTCATAGAGCGAGCGTCGTCATGTTCCGATATCTCATAGGTTCCTGACCCCTACGCGAAAACGTCAAAGTCGATACTAGCCGTCCCTTGCTCGTATGTCGACTTGTTCCGACCTCGGAGAGCCCGGTCCTCCCCGCCGCCGCTCAAGAGATACCCGAGGGCGTCGCAAGGATGCGACCATTGGTTCTTTTCCGGCATATCCGCATATCGCTCGGTCCCCGCGATCTGTAATCGACGCTTCCGCCATCGTCCGCCGAGCCCCTTGTGAAGCTCGACGCATCGTTCATGGAGCATGATCCCCGGTTGACCATCGATCATGCGACCCATCGGCGCGACTATCGCTTGGATACGAGCGTTCGGGTCTTGGGTCGGAGCCGGGAACATGGGGATCGACCTCGTCCGCATATGTTGAAAGATCGCCGTCTCAAATATCTCGTCGCGGGTCGCGCCCGCCGGGTCGCCGAACCCTCGCTCGATCTTGCGATCCCCGAACGTCTCCGCCATCGTTTGATGGATCATGTCCGAAAACCGATCTGTCCCCATTTCAGAGCAAACAACCTCGGCATGGATCAGCCAGGCTCCCCTTGCGTGACGTTGCCCAATGATCGCCGCTGGGGAGAGCGTACCGCCTCCGATATCGGCTCCAAGCCAAAGCGGACGGTCCTCCAAGACCGGCAACTCCGCCCGCCGCATCAGGTCGCCGTTGTATTCCGGAATGACCGGCTTGCCGTCTTGCACATATCCATACTTGGCGCAGACATAGACGTCGATCCAATCGCGCCGCTTGCCAGGGAGGAGGCGCTGGTAGTAATTCGGCGGGAGATACTTGAGGTTTTCCGCCTCGGGGTTGACGATGTACGTCGTCCCGGCGGCATGGATCACGTCCTCGGAGTCATACTCGAACGTGACGTCGGCCAACTCAACGACCGCCGCCGGCTGGTGAAAGAACTCCCATCCGTCCGGACGCTCCGCCTCCAACTCATAAAGCCAATGATCCTCGTCGGGCGGATTAGTGTCAGCGATTATCCCGGCGAACGAGCAATCGACGCCGCCTTGAGCTTGCGAGGGATAACGACCGACGCGAGCCGTCGCCGCGTCAAAGATCGCCCGCTCGATCTCCCGGCACTCGTTAAACCAAATGATCGAGCCCTCCCAAGACAACAGTTTCTTGACGTCCTTGGGTCGATCGAGAGCGAGGAACTCTACCTCAAGGTCGAGCCCCGGCTGGTGGTGAGGGTCGCCGGGTCGACCCTTCGCCGCGACTCTGATCCTATGAGTGATCGGAGCCGAGTATCGGATCGGTCCGCATAATTCCGGAGGGAACATCGCCCGCCACGTCTTGAGCGTCGTCGAGGTTAACTCGGCGTAAGTGTTTCGGACGATCCCGGCCTTGAAGCGGCGGACGCCGTCATGGGGAGAGGGCTCCTGTAATTGAGCGAGGCGCATTATTTCGCCGCACATTACCGTCGACTTGCCGGACCCGACCGGCCCGATTGCGATCCGGACGAACGCCGTCGAGGAGATCAGGCTAAACAATGTCGGCACCGCGCCGAGGTCGAGGGAGAGCTTGCGAGGGACAATCACGGTTCCGTCTTTCGTCGCTTGCCGTGCGTGATCCCCTCGTCGCCGACCGGATTCCCCTGGTCGGTCACTTTCTTACATTGTTGACACTGGCGGTTCCCGATCCACGTCGATTGGAACCGGCGACCGCAACCGAGGCACGTCCGATCTGCCTCCTCGACCTTGCTGGAAATTGGCGGCTTTAGGATTGAGCCGATTTTACTAGGATTTGTTCTGGCCATTAAAAGGGAATGTCGTCGTTGAGGTCGCCGGGCGTCCCGGTCGCCGGGTCCGACGCCGGAGCTTGGACGCCGGTCCCCGAGGGCTCGCTCGCCGCTCCGTCCTCCGGCCAATCAATGACCTTGACGTCCCCGCCCGGCCAACGGACGACGATCTCGGTGGTGTACTTCTCGACCCCGGCTTGGTCGGTCCATTTCCGGGTTTGTATCTGTCCCTCGCAGTAAACCCGAGCGCCTTTTCGGAGGTACTTCTCGACAAAATCCGCCGATTGCCCCCAGACCGTCACCCGGTGCCACTCGGTCCGCTCTTTCTTTTCGCCGGTCGCCTTGTCTTTCCATCGTTCGTTCGAGGCGACGGAGAAATTTGCGACCTTGGTATCGCCGACGGTCCGGACCTCGGGATCGCTCCCCATGCGCCCGGCGATTGTCGCTCTGTTCAAGTCCATTTAGATCACCGCCAAGATGGCGCGGATAATACCGCCGATTATTTCAATCATTTCGACCTCATCGTTCCGGAGGAGCGATCATATCAAAGCCGACGAACGCCGGACGCTCCTCGTCCGATCCAGCATGGTCGGTGAACATAGCCTGATAACGACCGAGCATTTCGAGCGCCTTCATCTTATCATGTAACGTGATCTCGAACACCTCCTCGAACTCGTCGCCGTCCGGCCCGGCGTTCGCATGACGCGACCGACGGAGCTTGACCGACTTGATACAGCATCGGACGCCGCGTGGGAGTTCGTCGAACGAGCGGACGATCAACCGACCGTCATCGATGGTCACTATCTCTGTTAGGTCCGAGAGCGCAATCGAGATAATTTCTTCGAGCGTCCGGTCCATCGAGATCAGCCTCGACTTGACCGCCTCGGCTTGGAGTTGCTCGACATAATCAACGATGTGCGGTTTTGTGCGATATCGGCGTCCCTCGGCTGTCGATATCCCGGCCACCCTCGCCGCCGCGCTCGCGTTGAACTTAGCGGAAGAGACGTATGCCTCCGCCCAAGCTCTCTGATTGTCGGTTAGGGCTCGTGGCATTGTCTAGTCTTTCCCGTCCTTTTCCCCGGCGACCTGGCCCTCGGGTTCCGGGTTTTCCGCGTCGGCTTTTCGCTCCGCCTCTTGCGTTTCGATAGCCTGTCTCCGAGCGTGCTCGGTAAGGTGGACGCGACCGACGGAGGCAGCGATTTTAGATTGAGCGAGAGTATTAGAGCAAGCCTCGAACACGTCGGCTCGGGTCGGGAGGAATTTGAGTGTCCGGGTGATCCGGTTTATCGCTTCCTTCGCGACCTCGACCGGAAACTCGGAAAAGATTGACGTCACGGCCCGAGCGTAGATCACGGGATCGTTGACCTCGCGCTTTGGATATGAGCCGACGAGTATCTCGGCGAGCTTTTTGGATTGATCGTCGTCGGCGGGAGGGAGACGTTCGAGCCGCTCCACCTCTTGGACGAGGGACGCGCAGACGTAAGGATCAAGGAGGGGACCGTTTATGGTGATATGGAGGAGGTCCGAGGTAATGCCCCGGATCGTGTTCGTGATATGTGACGGCTTGGGGTCGTCGAGCTTGTCGAGTTCTTTATCCATTTCGTATTGCCTCCATGATTGAGTTGTCGCCAGTGTCGGCGGAGCTAGGGTCGGGACCGTCGTCCCATCGTCCCGCATTGAGCCACGTTAGCGGATTGACAATGTAGCCTCGGCGGACGTCTCGGGATTGATTGTACCGGAGGAGCCCGGCGAGGAGGACGTCGGTCGTCGCCTCTCCTCTCGTCACGATCTTATCATATTCGGCCCGCGCCTTTTTCTTTCCGACTTTCTTGAGGTACTGCGTCCACCATTCCTCGAACGATGTTTTCGGGACGACCATCCGACCGCTTGCGGTCGTGGGGGGTAGGGGGGGAGATACCTTCTTAGGTATCTCTTGGGAAGGGGAAGGGGAGGCACATGCCCCGGCACATGCCCCGGTAAGATTGCTTCCTGTTGTTTCCAAGGTCTTAGCTCGGATCATGCGGTGTTTTTTCTCCGCTTTTAATCGTTGTTTTTCGGAGTATTTCTGATCTTTTTTCCATTGTTCCGACGCCTTTTCGCTCCAAATATGACCGTCGCGGACCTCGATAAAGTCCCCGGCAACGAGATTTTGTTTAGCTGTCCGGAACGCCCGCGTCGACATATTGCACAACCGGGCGAGGTGTTGATCGTGATCGGGGACGAGCCGATCCTTGTTTATGTAGTGAATTATCAGAGTCACGAAAACGCCTCGCTCGACCGGCGGGAGCGGGAAGGTTCCGGCGAGCCAGTCGTCGGTCCATAGGGTAAAGAATTTCACGGGAATATCTCTCGGCATAAATCCGTGATCGTCGTCGTCGCGGCGAGAGAGTTCCGCTCTCGAATATGCCGTTCTAGAACCTCCTCGACGTCCTCCCATGAATAAACCTTGTAAGGTGGACCGGGGACCGGCGTCCCGAGGGCGACGAGACAAATCCTCGGCGGGATACGGAGACAGCGCCAAACCTCGGCGGTCTCGTTCGCGAGCCTCTTGACCTCGGCGTCTATCGCATCCATCGCCTGACCTCGTCGTCGGGTTATCCTTCAAAATCGGCGAGGTCTTGGACGGTCGCGCCGCCCATCGCCTGACCGCCCTTGGTCGGATCGGACGCCCGCCCTTGTCGGACGAGGATATCGAGGAGCGCCTCGGTCGAGCAACCGAGCATCCGGGAGCGATTGACGAGCCATTCGTAATGGCGGAGCGCGACCCATGCGACGATTGCGACCCTGTCGTCGCTGTCGCGTTTATCCCCGGTTTCCACCGACTTACTAACAGGCTCGGCGGCTTTGCGTGTCGGGCTTTTCATGTAATCCTTACCTCCATATTGTAAAGCGCCTTGATTAGCGCGAACTTTAGTTTCCAAAGTTGCGTATTCGGCGAACGATCATTCGTCCGCCCTTTCACGTCCTCAAGGACATAGTAACCGCCCTCAAGGTATCGAAAATCTATGATCGCGGTCGAGACCTTTGTCCCGGCGACGTTGATCTCGATACGATGTTGAGACGTTAGCTCGCTGATCTCCCCGGCTCGTTCGAGGAGCTTGAGTTCGCACCATCGCCGCGCCTCTTTCGCGGAGTGGAACCGGACGCCGTCGACATAGGTCGGGACGTTCCGCATCTTGTTAGGTCTCATTGAGCCCTCCGATCTCTTGCTCCGCCAGGGCGCAAAGGAAATCACAATCCGGAATAATTGGCTTGGTCGTCTTGTATCCCTTTGGAATTTCGTCGATAAAAATTCGCTCCCCGTCTATCCGAGCCAATCGCGCCCCGAGCTTCCGAGAGAGCTTGACCATACGCTCGAACGTGTTGGGATAATGTTTCCGAACGAGAGCCCAATAGGCCGGGCTCGTCGCCTTGCAACAAACTTTACAATTGGCGTTCGGGAACCCCATAGAATAGGTAATCGGCGGCTCGATCCCCGCGCTCTTTATCATGGAAAGACATCCGGCTTTCGTGATCCCGCGCTCGATCAATGGAAACTCCGTCTTGAGGTCCGGCCAATGCTCGCCCATCGAGGTCGCCCGAGCAACGTCGGAAGCGTCGGCGGTATAGCCAAAAATATGAACGTCGTCCGGCTTTTCAAAATCGAGCCGAGGCTTGATCTTTAATTGAGAGGTACAGGGAGCCCCGGCGATCCCGGAGATATATCTTTTCTTTTCCCATACGTCCCAAGTGTCGCGGTATTTAGGGTTCTTTAAGATCGTGATCCGCTTGTCGAACCATGCCTCGCAATCGACCATAAATCGAGCGTTGTCCTCATGCTCGGAGCCGGTGTCGCAATACGCGGCGACGTCGGGGTTCGATAGTTTAGTCGCGACCGCGCTCGCCGCGCCGCAAGAGAACCAAGAAATCCGCCGCCCCATGCTAGGCCGGAACTTTCGAGGGAACGCCAGGGTCGACCGTCTCGCCGGTCTCGTTCCCATGCTCGTCGCACCACTCGATTATGACGAGGCGGAGAAAGGCCGACATATCCATTTGAGGATCGAGCTTCATCCGGGCTCGTTCGAGCCGGGCGGCGAGTTGTGTCCCGAGGTAGAATGTTATCCGCCGCCGGTCGGCGTTAAACTGGTCAACTGATCCCATGACGGAACCTCCTATCAATAACGGGTTGACAATACCCCCGCCCGTAGTATATGACAATGGGGACGATTAGAGAAACCTTTATGTCGAGGAGGACTATTCATAATGATCTTTATCACGCCAGCACACCGAGGGACGAGCTTCGCCGTTATTTTCGACGACGTCTTTACGCTTCACGGCTCGTTTGAAAGCGCCGAGAAAGAGGCGAACGAATTATCGGAGGAGCATGAGGTCTCGATCTTTGACCTCACGGTCTCGACCCGGTTGATTTGGAACACGTCGTTGACGCAACATCGCAAGGACGAGGAGCAACGCACGACCGTCCGCGAAGCCGTCGCCGAGGAGCAAGCCGCCGCCGAGGACGAGGCGGACGCCGAGGCGGAGCGCCGCCACAATCTTTCCCTCGCGCATCCGGGAGCCTAGACCATCGCGCCGACCAAGACCGAGCGCAAACGCACCAAGAGGGACGCCGACGCCGAGGTCCGCCGCGCCCTCCTCCGAGCCGACTTTTCGCCGGGCTTCGTCGCCCGCTGTCCCATCGCCAAGGCCCGCCGGATACTGACCGACCTCGCCGCCGGGCTCGGCGCTCCGAGAGAGGATCAAATATAATGGCTACTACTCTTGAAATGACCGACGCGGTCCTCGGCGACGAAGGAGAGATCAAACTCCACGCCGACCGCGTCTCCGGGATTAGGATCGAGAACGATCACGGTCACGTCGTCTTGACGTTCAACGATCTCGCCATGATTAATGAACGGATCGAACGGTTTAAGATCGCGCTCCTCCAATTCGAGGACGACGAGTGAGAGCGCTGCGGGTCAAGAGCGCGGCGAGGGCTCTCGCGGTCCTCTCCCGCTTCCGCCGGGACGATCCGACCTTGACGTGGAAGCGTGTCGACGCGGGCGGCGCTTATGTCGTCCTCGAAACCTTGGCGGACGGAACGACGACCGCCGCCCTTTGCTTGGAGGTCAGGCCAAATGAGAACAATCAACCTCGCTAATTTGTCGGAGCAAGAATGGCTCCGCGCCCGCCATCCCTATCTCGGCTCGTCGGATATCCCGACCTTGCTCGGCGAGGGATACTCCGGCTCGACATATTGGGGCGTTTATCACGACAAGAAACAACCCGAGCCGAACCTCGACGACGACCTCGCGATCTCCTCCCGTATGTGGTGGGGTCGCCAGATGCAACGGATCATCGGCTTGGCGGTCGTCCGCGAACACGGTTGGACAATGACCGAGGGCTCGACCCTCGTCGTCGACGAGAGCCGCCGGATATCGGCGACGATTGATTTCGACGTCGTCCACCCGGAGAAAGGTCCGGGGATCGTCGAGACCAAGAACCGAGACTGGCTCTTTTGGCGCGACCACTACACCGACGACGCCGCGCACGTTTATGACGAAATCCAACTCGCTCACCAAATGATCCTCCACCCCGGACACGCTTGGGGAATGATCGCCGTTTGCGTCGGCGGCAATGAACTCCGGGAATACGAATACTCTCGCGCCGACCTTGCCGGTCATATGGCGACCATCGAGACAGCCGCCGCCGACTTTTGGAAAGGGTACGACGCCGACGAGGAGCCCGCGATCACGTTCTCCGATATCCCGACTTGGGTCATGGCCCGAGGTCCGGACCTCGACGACGTCGAGCCGTTCGAGCTTGAAAACAAGACCGCCGGGTTCGAGACCGGAGCCCTTCTCGCCAATTGGGTCACGGCGAACGACCGCAAGAAAGAGGCAACCGCCTCCGAGAAGGAATGCAAAGCCGCCGTCTTGCAGGTTATGGGCGAGAACAAACGCGCCCACTTCCCCGGCTTCATCGTCAAGCAATCGCGAGCGGAGATCGCCGAGCGGGTTTGCACCGAGGATATGGTCGGCGACGTCCTCCGGAAAGCGTCGATCCGGACGACCCTCACAATCGAGGAACTCGCCGCCGACGCCCGCAAGGCAAAGCCGAACGAGGCGGAACTCCGCGCCGCCGACGCCTCTCAAGCCCCACTTAAATAGGAAACCCTGTCATGGCACAAAAAGACCTCGTTACCTTCCGAACTCAAATGGACAAAATGACCGTCGAGTTCGCGAAAGCCCTCCCGCCGCACCTGACCGCCGACCGGCTCTATCGGACGACAATCAACGCCGTCCAAGCCGCGCAAAAGGGGAGCGGGCGGAACTCGCTCCTCGAAGCCGACCGGAACTCCCTGATCGCCGCCATTATGACGAGCGCCGTCCTCGGGCTCGAACCCGACGGCGTGACCGGGCAAGGATATTTAATTCCGTTTAAGGGCAAGGTTCAATTCATCCCCGGATATAAGGGACTGATCTCCCTCGCGTTTAATTCCGGGTTTACGCTGACCGGGACGATAATCCGGGAACATGACAGCTTCACCTATCAAGAGGGCTCCGACCCTTGGGTCCGCCATGCGCCCGCGTTCAACGCCGACCGAGGCTCGCTCGTCGGCGCTTATGCCGTAGCCAGGTCGTCAACCGCGCCGCACGTCCAGACGATTATGGGCATGGACGAATTGATAAAAGCCCGCGACGGTTCCTCGGGTTATCAGTTCGCCAAGTCCAAAGGATATCGCTCGCCTTGGATCGACGATTTCGAGGCAATGTGCCGAAAGACCCCGATAAGGCGGCTCGGCGGCAATCTCCCGCTCAATGTTCAAAAGGCAATGGCGCTCGAAACGCAACATGATCTCGGCAACGTCGCGAACGTGACCGCCGAGGGCGTCGTCGTTCAAGAGGACGGCTCCGAGGTCATGCCTCCGGAGAAGGACGCGGCATGATCTCCCCGGCAATGGTCGACGCCGCCGCCGCCGTCCTCGGCATGACGAGCGAGGGCGAACGCGAGGTCGTCGAGCGAGCCGTCGCCGCCGCCGTCGCCGTCCCAACCGACGGGAAGCGCCCGAGCCTTACGCCCCGGCAAAAGGTCGCTTACGATTTCATCCGGAAGCGTATCAGGAAAACCGGGACCGCGCCGTCAATGGCCGAGATACGCGATCATCTGGGATATGCGAGCAAGGGCGCGACCCATAAGCTCGTCTCGGCCATCGTCGACCGGGGATACCTCAAGCGAAACTATGGACAATGGCGCTCGCTCGCGTTAGCCTGATCGCTCCTCCCTGTTTGAAACTTCGACCCCTCCTCGCGAGGGGTCTTTTTTTAGAGCGGCGTCGACTTGGCAAAGTGCCTCGTGTTTCGCATTCTCCCGCAAGACTTGCTTGATCGTCTCCGCGCTGTCCGCCTCGGAGAAGTAGATCGGTTCAGCAATCAGGCAGTAACTATCGACGGCGGTACTTGTCGCGCAACTCACCAGCATCAATACGAGCACGTTCAACAGCGCGACGCGCCCGCTTAATGCTCTGCGCCACGGCGCGTTGCTGATGCGTTTGCTCCGCATCAGCCCCAGCCTGAATGAGTCGCCCCTCTCGGAGATGGTCGAGGATACCCCCGACCACTCGGAGGAGGAGGGTGACCGCCGTCAGCCATGTCACTGATTGGCAACCCCAACACGCACGAAAGCGCCGATCGCCGCCGGCACGACAATCTGGCACATATCAACCATAGCCATTTCGCCTATTAGCCATGTGCCGATAGCTCCGACAACAGCAATGAACGCGGTGATATAAGTCTTATAACCTTTTAACATCGGCTAGTCCTTTCATTGTACGCTATTGTAGAATATGTGATTACCTGTTTCGTA
>Ga0209434_1000616_pt1 | contig 16934 bp, 17 predicted proteins | sample ETNvirnome_2_300_FD_184068 | JGI IMG/M metagenome (GOLD analysis project Ga0209434, IMG submission 184068) | Marine viral communities from the Pacific Ocean - ETNP_2_300 (SPAdes) (version 2) | ecosystem: Environmental > Aquatic > Marine > Oceanic | place: Pacific Ocean | collected 2013-06-22
AATTGCTGGCAGACCTGCCCCGAAATTATTGCCAGAAAATATTGAAAAAAGCTTGCTAGTTTCTCAAATTCCACTCGCTCATGCAGGTGCGAGCTATTTGCTTCGACCACAGAACTTACGCAAGTGTGTAGATCAATTCGTGACCCAGGTAGAAGGCTTGCTTGAGATGCTGTCCCAGTATCAAAAAACGTATATTACCGGTGCGACGACACTGGCCCAATGCCAACCGGCGAAATATTCGCGAGAGTGTCTTGAAAGACTCAACGTTGGAAAAAAAATTATTCTTGATCGGGAAGGATTTGCCACAAAATCGACATATAGCTTGAGCGATAGTAAGACAGGCAGAATGACTGTTGTTGCAGGTCCACAGATTTTAACATGCTCACGCGATGTAAAAAAATGCATCCGCAGTCGTTTCACTGGTGGAAGTATTGTGGAAATTGACTTTTCGGCTCTAGAACCCCGGACGGCTCTTGCAGTAATAGGATCACCACTTGCGACATCTCCCGACATTTATGCAGAGGTGGCACAACTTTTTTCGCCCGCTCTTTCCCGAGATATTGCAAAGCAGGTTACAATATCTTTTCTGTATGGTGCCGCAAAAAATACAATTAGGCATCTGGTGGGTGCTGTTGACCAGATCGACGAACCACTCAACAATCTCAGACAAATGTTTGGATTCGATGCTATCGTGGATAGAGGTATTGCAGAAATTAGGGAACAAGGTTTTTTTAGGAACCATGCAGGCCGCCCGATATTTCCACAGTCCAGCAAGCGCGGATTGATATTTAACAACTTCTGCCAGTCAACAGCGGTGGATGTTGCACTGTCTGGATTTTCGAGGTTGTTGAATTACATTGCCGAAAAAGAATGCTCTGCGGTACCTCTCTATTTTATTCATGATGCCCTTATCCTGGATGTCCCTCCTGACGAGGTTGAGCTGATCCAGGGCGAAGGCAAGCTATTGCAGACTTATTTGGGTATTAATTTTCCAACAAAGATTAAGATTTTGCATAATTAATTGGTGTGAAAATGACTGAAAATACTATTAGACACGCGGTTCGTGAAATTCTTACCGAAAAAGATGAGGCGCCATCTGGAGACGTTACCCGTCGCCCGGGGCGTGGTGGTTACAAAAAGGCAATTTCTGCGCAGGGCGCGCTGGCTCAAAATAATCCTGAGCAGCTCATGTCGCGCTTAAAGATCTCGCGCGTAAGTGATAAGAGTGAAATTAAGCGACTCAACCAGCTTTTTAAACAGGCCGTCTCAGGCGTGCCTGCAATGCAGGATGTTTATAGCGACCCACAGCCCAGAAAAGATAAACAGTCCGGAGCTGAAGGCATCCGAATTCCAGTTCGTGTTATTCCCCCGCGCGATGCTAGAAAATATTTGGAACACACCCTTGTTGGTGCACAAAATTCTAGATTTGCAATTTTCGATACCGAACTCCAGGTTGAGATTTTGGGGAACGATATACTCATTTATTTTTCGTCTAAACCGTATTCCTGGGGTAGAGTGGGCAAAAAAGCAAAGCAACAAAAGAAGTCCCAAGCCGAGACTCAACCAGCTCCCAAAATTCCATCGGCATCATGATGCCGCGAATTGTCTTTTCGGCATCACTTTTGTTATATTTGTTCTTGCCGATATTGGGTTTCATCACAGGAGGTTTTTCGTCAGCACTTAGTTTTACGCTTTTGGGTGTTTCGCTTCTCACGAACGTTGTTTTGCATGAAGTTGGACACTGTTTTTTTGCCAAGCGGTATGGTGATAAACACTGTTATATTACCATCGGTGCAACAGGCGGTTCCACATCGTATTCAGGTGCATTTATGAGTAATCGCCAGTTGACGCGTGTTATCATGGCGGGGCCTTCCATGAATATTCTAATAGGTGTCGTTGCCACGTTAATCTGGGGCCTTTCTAGCCTACCGGCTCAGGTTTCTTTTTACGTGGCATTTTTTAACTTACTTCCAATTAAGAAACTCGACGGAGGACAGCTTCTATGTCTTTTCTTGGACCGCCGATTGGATTATCACGTAGAGAAACTTGTGGCATTAATTTCTGCCTTGACCGGGATGCTTCTCGTGGCATATTTGTATTTTAATTTCCCTGCGCTGATTGCCTTGGCAGGTATCTATTGGGTGGGATATTTATACACGACCAATGGGACATAAGGTGGAAAGACTTTTGCGAAAATATGTGCGAGCTATCTTGCACGAAAAGGCAGAGATTTTGGGAGAACCTGATTTTCCTGATGAAGAAGAAGAGAAAGACCACAAAGGTGACAAAGAGGACAAAGAGCAGGAAGAGGCATCATCGGTCGCCGGTGTGGTGACGCCACTTGGCACTGGCCCTACTTATCCTGACGAACCAGGAGATCGTCGCCGATCTCCGGCTGCCGCAGCAGGTGGCGCGTTTGGCAATGCAAAGCCTTACAAATATCCCAAAAAGAAAGAAAGATAAAACTGAACATTCGTTAAATTTAAAGTATTTTTGTCTTGTGGCGGACATAAAACGTCACGTTTATATTTGCACATTTAAAACATTTAAGGAGTTAATAATGGCAATTGATCTTGAAGCAATTCGTAACAAACTAAACCAACTTTCCGGTGGTGGCAGCCGTCGCAATTCTATGTGGCGTCCCCAGGAAGGTGAGGAACACACCGTCCGCCTTATGTCGTTCGCGGACAATGACGGCCAACCGTTCAAGGAACGCTGGTTTTACTATAATATCGGCAATAACCCGGGTCTTCTGGCACCGCATCAATTCGGAAAGCCTGATCCAATCCAGAACTTGATTAATGAGCTTCGCTCTGATTCTTCAAAGGAATCATACGAGCTGGCAAAGAAGTTGTATCCAAAGATGCGAGTCTATGCACCGGTTATTGTTCGAGGTGAAGAAGAGCGAGGCGTGCGGTTGTGGGCCTTTGGGAAGACAGTGTACCAGTCGCTACTGAATATCATGCTGGATGAGGATTATGGTGATATCACAGATCCAAATGACGGTCGAGATGTGAAAGTTATCTGTACGAAGGCGCCAGGTCGTCAATGGGCCACTACAGAGGTTCGTCCTCGAGGTAAGGCTACAAAGCTTGCAGCATCAAATAAGCAGGCAAAGGAATGGCTTGATAACACACCTGACTTGGATGAACTTTACTCTCTTAGAGAATTCAACGAACTGGAACAGATCGTGAATAGCTGGCTGAATGGTGATGATAACGACTCTACTGGCACGTTCCGTGGTAATAGCTCCTCTAATCCTGGAACTACTTCTGCAAGCACCACCGATTCAAGCGAAAAAACGTATGATAAGCTCGAGGATGCTTTCGCCGATCTTGAGAATGAGTTTGCATAAATTTTCTCTTGGTAGAATGTATAGAGGCCCCGTTTTTTCGGGGCCTCTTTTTATTTTGGGGTGTAAATGTGATGAACGAGTGTTATTTTTCTAAGGAAGGAATTTTATATGGCAAAAAAGTTGAACAGCGATGATTTCACCGTTGACCTAATCAAACAATTGAATAAAGAGCATGGAAATAGGGTCGCCTATAATTTAGAGAGTGATGATTCTCCAACGCATGTAAAGAGGTGGATCGGAACGGGGTCGAAGCAACTGGATTTTATTATTTCCAACCGTTCCAACGGTGGACTTCCGGAGGGAAGAATTGTAGAGATTTTTGGCCCTCCTTCGATTGGAAAATCTCATATCGCCATTCAGATCGCCCGCACCACTCAAAAGATGGGGGGTATTGTCGTTTATATCGACACCGAAAATGCCACAAGTGTAGAAAACTTAAAACTTCTAGGTGTCAATATTTCTAAGCGCTTTGTGTATGTCGACACTCACTGTACTGAAGAGGTGTTATCGATTGCCGAATCTACCATTCTTAAAGCCCGTGCAATGCAGAAAGATGTTCCTATTACTATTATTTGGGATTCTGTTGCCGCTTCATCACCAAAGGCTGAATTACTCGGCGATTACGACCAAAATTCAATAGGGTTGCAGGCCCGTTCGATTTCTAAAGGTATGCGAAAAATTACCGGAGTAATAGGTCAAACAAATACACTTTTCGTGATTCTCAATCAGATTCGAACAAAGATCGGGGTGATGTATGGTGACCCAACAACGACCCCAGGCGGAAAGGCTATCCCGTTTCACTCGTCGGTTCGAATTAAGCTCGGCGCCGGTCAAAAAATTGAAAATAAGGATAAGGAAGTTATCGGAATTCATGTTTCGGCCAAAACGATAAAAAATAAGGTGGCACCTCCTTTTCGAACTGTAAATTTTGAGATTCATTTTGGGAAAGGAATTTGTGAACACGAGCAGGTGTTTGATTTACTTCGAAAATTTGGATCAACTGTGACTGAATCTCATGAAATCACCGTCGCTGGCACAGGAGCTTGGAAAACGCTCAATGTTGTTGACATTAAGACTGGCGAGGAAATCATTACAAAGAAGTTTTATAAGAGTGATTTTGGAGAAATTTGGAAAAATCCCGAATATTCAGGATATATTGATATTCTTTTAGAGAATTGTCTTGTTCGAAAGATGGAATCAAGCGAACATATTGATATTGACGTGGATTCTTATAGCGATGTAAGTGCCCTGGCGGAGGATCTTGATCTACAAGACGAATTGAGCATATAAAATGAACGATATTTTGATTGTTGATGGTCTCAATGTTTTTATGCGACATTTTGCGGCCAATCCAGCTACTAATGAAAACGGTGATCATGTGGGAGGTGTCGTGGGTTTTTTACGCGGTCTACATCATCTTGTTGATTTGATTACGCCCAAAGAAGTCTTTGTGATTTGGGAAGGAGGCGGTTCTGCGCGTCGTCGATCGATTGACAGTACTTACAAAAACAACCGCCGGCCAATTCGGCTAAACAGATGGTATGATAACAGCGACATGCCGTCAACCGTTCAAAACCGAAATTATCAGATTAATCTTATTATCGAGTTTTTACGAAAGGCTCCGATAAAGCAAGTTTATGTATCTGATTGTGAGGCTGATGACGTAATTGGTTATTTGAGCAAGTACAGCTATCATGACGAAAATATTGCGATCGTTTCGTCAGACAAGGATTATTATCAGCTTGTTTGCGATCGTATAAAAATCTGGTCACCAGGTCAAAAAAAATTCATTGATTCGGCCGCTGTTTTGCACAAATTTGGGATTTCTGCAAATAATTTTTGTGTTGCAAGATGTTTTTGTGGAGATTCGTCTGATGGAATTTCTGGTGCAAAAGGGGTTGGTTTTAGGTCACTTGCCAAACGCTTCCCTGAGCTAAAATTAGTGGAAAGTCAGTCGGTGGATGAGATAGTTAATAGTGCTGTCAAAAAGCAGAAGAATTCAAAATTGAAAATATACGAAAGTATCATTGAATATGCTGAGATCGCGCGACGAAATTGGAGACTCATGTATCTCGGAACCAATAATCTTTCAGCGTCTCAGGTTCAGCAAATTCTTTTCCAGTCTGAGGAACCAAGAGGGACTTCTGATAAGCTTGGGTTCATGCGTTTGCTGGCGAGACATCAAATTAATAATTTCGATGTAAACACCTACTATATGTCATTAAACTCTATTCAACATCAATCACCTTCATAGGACTTAACAATGAAAGACGATATTCGAATTTATCCCCAAAGCGGGACACCACATTTTCAAACCTATGGAAAGCATTTTCAAGAAAAGATTTTTCAAGGCTTGCTTACCGATCACACTTGGGCAGCACAGATGTTGGAAGTTATGCATTCGGATTTTTTTGATCTTCGCTATTTGAAATATTTGAGTGAGAAGTATTTTGCGTATTTTGCAAAATATCGTACTTTTCCCACTCCACAATTGCTCATTTCAATTGTTAAAGAATCCTTGTTAGACGATCATGATATTTTATTGAAAGAGCAGATCATTGATTACTTACATCGCCTTCGTACTGACCCTGATTTAGGAGATATTTCATACGTCAAGGACCAGGCGCTCGATTTTTGTAAGCGCCAATCTTTTAAAGACGCTCTTGAACAGGCGGTAGATCTTATTGGAAAGAATGAATACGAATCTGTCGTTGAGTTAATGAAAGATGCAGTGTCAGTTGGGATGCCAAATACTGTGGGACATATTTTTTTCGAAGATGCGGAAGTTAGATTCGTTAAGTCTAATAGGGTTGCTATTCCTACCGGTCTGGCTCGTTTAGATGCTCATGATATTTTGCGTGGGGGCCTCGGTCCGGGCGAATTGGGCGTTGTGACTGCAAACACCGGTGTTGGTAAGTCACATTGGCTTGTTTCCTTAGGCGCTCATGCTATGCGTTGCGGAAAAGACGTTGTCCATTATACGTTTGAGCTTTCGGAAGAAGCTGTCGGCTTACGTTATGATTCTAACCTGTGTAATATTCCAAGCAACGACGTTCAAGATCAAAAAAAGGCTGTCTTTGAGACATATGAAGAAGAAGATTTCGGAAATTTGATTATTAAGGAATATCCTACTGGTGCAGCCAGCATTATCACGATTAAGAATCACTTGAATAAACTTTTGCTTCGAGATTTTAAGCCATCGCTTATTATCATCGATTATGCCGACATTATGCGCTCGACGCGTTCGTTTGATTCTTTACGTCATGAGCTCAAACTTATTTATGAAGAACTTCGGAATCTGGCAATGGAATTGCAGGTTCCAGTTTGGACAGCGAGCCAGGCCAATCGTGATTCTGCAAATTCGGACATTGTTGGACTGGAAAATATGGCCGAAGCATATGCCAAGGCACAGGTGGCAGATGTTGTTTTGTCAATCTCTCGCAAATCAACTGAAAAATCAGGCGGCTCCGGCCGGTTATATATAGCGAAAAATCGTGCCGGCCGTGATGGCTTACTGTTTCCAATTAACATTGATACAGCGAGGTCTAAATTTGCTTTACTTGACGAGTCTTCTTTAACTTTGAATGAAGCCATCGATCAGGACGAGAATAACGCAAAAGAAGTTTTGCGGAAAAAGTGGAGCAAATTGAAGGGGACTAATTTATGAATTCTCGTGACGAAGCCCGCGCGGCGGGCATTGAATATTTTGATGGAGATGAATTAGCGGCCGACGTTTTTTTGAAATATGCCTTGAGAGACGGACCGGAATTTTTAGAGCAGACACCCACCGACATGCATCATCGCTTGGCAAAAGAATTTGCCCGCATTGAAAAAAAATATGATAATCCGATGTCCGAAGATGAAATCTTTGAGCTGCTTGATGGGTTTAATGATGTAATTCCGCAGGGTTCACCAATGAGCGGCATCGGAAACGCAGCTCAAGTACAGTCGTTGTCCAATTGTTTTGTAGTTGAATCGCCTAAGGATAGCTACGGTGGGATTTTATTTACCGATCAGGAACAGGTTCAAATTATGAAGCGCCGGGGAGGCGTGGGATTTGATATATCTACGATCCGGCCACGAGGAATGCCAACAAAGAATGCGGCTCATACTACAGATGGCGTGGCAATATTTATGGATCGCTTTTCGAATAGCTGTCGAGAAGTAGCACAAGCCGGAAGGCGTGGGGCGCTAATGTTAACTATTGACTGTCGCCATCCGGAAATTCTGACGTTCATCAACATCAAGCGCGCGCGCAACCGCGTAACTGGTGCAAATATTTCCGTAAGATGGACTGACGAATTTATGCAAGCTGTCGTAGAAGATGCCGAATTTCAATTGCAATGGCCTGTCGATGTCGATCCTAATGATGCCACAATCAAGAAATCCGCGAAGGCTCGTGAAATTTGGGAGGCATTTATTGACGCCGCATGGCATAGTGCCGAACCTGGGGCACTTTTTTGGTCAACTGCAATGAGAAATTCGCCGGCCGATATTTACGCCGCCGATGGTTTTACATCCACCTCTACAAATCCCTGTGGCGAGATAATTTTATCACCCTATGATAGTTGTCGCCTTATGGTTGTGAATGCAAAGTCTTTCGTGTTAAATCCATTTATGACTGATTCTAGTTTTGATGCCAAGCGCTTTCACACCGTCGTGTTGAAGGCCCAGCGCCTAATGGACGATATGATTGATTTAGAAATTGAACAAATCGGGAAAATTCTTGCGAAAATAGAAAATGATCCAGAACCGCCAGACGTTAAACAAATTGAAAAAAATCTTTGGTTAAATATAGAAACACAGGCCTTGCTTGGCAGACGCACTGGACTTGGGTTAACGGGTATTGGCGATGCTCTTGCAATGCTTGGGTTTCGCTATGGAAGTGATGAGTCTATTGAGATGACGGAACAAATTTACAAGGCCCTCGCGGTGGCATCACATACTTCAAGTGTTATTTTAGCCCGCGAAAGAGGTGCATTCCCAGCGTGGGATTATGAAAAAGAATATGACCACCCTTATCTCAGCCGTATTATGAGTGCAAGTGGAAAAAATGTGACCAACATGTGGAAGCAGTATGGACGACGCAATATTGCAAACACAACGACCGCACCGGTAGGATCGGTAAGTTGTTTGACACGGACCACAAGCGGTATCGAGCCCGCCTATTTACTCTCCTATTCTCGCCGACGCAAAATTACTTGCGATAGCGAACGCGTTGATTTTGTCGACGAGATGGGAGACAAGTTTCAAATGTATGACGTCTATCATCCTGGCGTGAAGCTGTGGATGGATCTTACAGGTGAAACTGACATTACAAAGAGTCCTTATTATGGTGCCACTAGCAATGATGTCGATTGGACGAAATCAGTTCAGCTGCAAGCGGCTGCACAAAGGTGGATTGATCACTCAATTTCTAAAACGTGCAATCTCCCAAAAGAAGCGTCTCGTGAATTGGTAGCCGACGTCTATATGCGCGCTTGGCAAAGTGGCTGCAAGGGTTTTACTGTTTATCGTGACGGCTGTCGAGATGGAGTTTTAATTTCGAAACAAGATTCTACTTCTTCACGTGCCAACTCTCAAAACGCACCAAAGCGTCCTGAGACACTTGAATGCGAAATTCACCGCGCGGCTATTAAGGGGGAAGATTGGACTATTCTTGTTGGAATGATAGACCAAAAACCATATGAGGTTTTTGGTGGATTGTCTGATTATGTAGAAATTCCGCGCAAATATAACAAGGGATTAGTTCGAAAACGGTCACGAAAAACAGTGGCTTCCAAATATGACTTGATTATTGGTGATGCTGATGAATTTATGATCAAAGATATCGTCGCTGTTTTCGATAATCCTAATCACACTGCTTTTACCCGAACTCTTTCGTTGGCTTTGCGCCACCGAGTGCCTATTCACTATCTAGTAGAACAGCTCCAAAAGGATAAGGACGCCGACTTGTTTTCGTTTTCAAAGGTAATTGCCCGCGTTCTTAAAAAATACATTAGGGATGGTACGAAGGTTAGCAATGGCGTCATTGAAAATTGCTGCAATATTCAAAATATCGTTTACCAGGAAGGGTGTGCAACGTGCCTAAGTTGCGGTTATGCAAAGTGTGGTTAAATGGCTTATTCGGGTAAAGTATTAGATCATTTTGACAATCCTCGCAATGTTGGATCGATGGATAGAGGTGATCCCAGTGTAGGTACCGGAATGGTGGGTGCACCAGCGTGTGGTGACGTAATGAAGCTTCAGTTGAAGATCAATGACGACGGCATTATCGAGGATGCAAAATTTAAGACGTTTGGATGCGGTTCGGCCGTAGCGTCAAGTTCTCTTATAACTACATGGGTGATGGGATTACACATCACAGATGCGGAAAAGATTGAGAACTCTACGATTGCTCAAGAATTATGTCTGCCTCCAGTTAAGATTCATTGTTCTGTTCTTGCGGAGGACGCCATTAGGGCTGCAATTAAAGACTATAGGAACAAAAATGACAAGAAATGATGTACAAAAGATCATCAATGAAACGATTAATCCGAGCCTTGGGTCCAGTGGCGGTGTCATTACATTTCTTGAAGCAACAACCTATGACGGGCATCCCACAATAATTCTAGAGCTTACCGGAGTCGAAGGCATTACGCATGAGGCTGTCGACGCTGTCAGATCAGCGGTGCAGCTAATATTACAACAAAAATTATCACTCCCAACTTTAAAGGTTAAAATGATAGGAGAACGATGTTGAGATGGCTATAACAATGACTGACCGGGCAAAGGATAAAATACAGATGTTCCTGAACCAGCGCCAGACTCCCAGTGATTATCTTCGCGTGGGTTTACGAGGAGGCGGGTGTTCCGGTTTTATGTATGATTATGAGTTCATCTCCGCTCCTGTCGCGAATGATAAAATATTTCATTTTGAAGACGTCAAGATCTGTATAGATGTTAAGTCTTATCTTTTTTTGAACGGTATGGAGATAGACTACGAAGAGGATCTTCTGAAGTCTGGGCTGGTGTTTAATACACCATCCGCCAAGCGCACATGCGGCTGTGACGAATCGATAGCATTTTAGCGAGAGCGGTATGAAGTGGACCAGCAAGATTTCTCCGCTGATTAAAGAAGTGGAGTTGAGAAAAAATCCGGTTATTGTTCGTGTCAATAAATTTGACGAAAAATCTACCAAGGAATTTCATGAGCAAATGGCTCTTGCCCACAATACTGGGCAGAAAATTATTCCAATTATCATTGATTCATACGGTGGGCAAGTATATGCGCTGATGGCAATGATTAGTGCGATAAAACATTCGGAATTGCCAGTAGCCACCATTGTTGAAGGAAAGGCAATGTCGTGTGGGGCTATTCTTTTTTCGTTTGGGGAGGATGGGTTACGTTTTATGGATCCTGATGCTACGGTGATGATTCATGATGTATCTTCATGGGAGCATGGAAAGGTAGAAGAAATAAAGGCCTCCGCTGAAGAGACTGAGAGGCTCAATAACAAAGTTTATACCATGATGGCCCGTAATTGTGGGAAAAAGGATGATTATTTTTTGAAAATTGTTCACAAAAAAAGTCATGCTGACTGGTTTCTAGATGCGGAAGAATGTAAAAAGCATGGGCTCGCAAATCAGCTCCGTATTCCCAAACTTGATATTTCTGTTTCTGTGGATATCGAGCTTGAATAATGGCTAAAATTAGTTTACGCCATGCATAAAGCAGATAATTTATAGCACCAATGATGATTGGGAGAAATGAAATGGAAAATGTGCTACTTGAGTATGTTTGGTTAGACGGTTATGACACGCCTAATTTACGAAGCAAGATCAAGGTCGTTGATGATTGGGACGAAAAATATCCTGAGCCACCAGTTTGGAACTTTGACGGAAGCTCTACCCGCCAGGCAGAAGGGAGTAATTCAGAGTGCTTACTTTTTCCTGTGCGTACATATGCTTGGAGCCGAAATCATTATCTCGTGTTGTGTGAGGTTATGAATTCAGATGGTACACCACATACGACAAATACCCGTGCTGTCTTAAAATCTTTGGCAACCAAGTTTGACAATGCTCAATTTTGGTGGGGTTTTGAACAAGAATATTTCATCACACAAGATCACCGACCTCTTGGTTTTCCAACTGGAGGATATCCTGGTCCACAAGGTCTATATTATTGTGGCGTTGGCGGAAATCAAGTAAAGGCTCGTACATTTGTTGAGAGTCACCTTGTGACGTGTTTAAATATGAAAATTTGTTTGACAGGCATCAACGCAGAAGTGGCCGTCGGACAGTGGGAATTCCAGTGTTTTGCCAAGGATACTCTAAAGGCGTGTGATGATCTTTGGATTAGTCGGTATGTGTTATATAGACGGTCAGAGGATTGGGGATATGATATTGATCTTGCTCCCAAGTTGATACCTGGTGATTGGAACGGATCTGGATGTCATTGTAATTTTAGCACTGAACAGATGCGCACAGTCGGTGGAAAGGAAAGATTTGAAATGCTTTTTGCATCTATGGCGGAGCGACACTTCACACATATTGCAGGCTATGGTGAGAATAATCACGAGCGTTTAACTGGCGAGCACGAAACTCAGCATATCAAAAAATTTAGTTGGGGAGTGGCTGATCGCGGTGCATCGATTCGGGTCCCTAATGATACAGAAAAAAATGGTTGGTTAGGTTATGTAGAAGACCGACGTCCAGCGTCTAATTGTGATCCTTACGTGGTGACAAAGCTTATTGTTGAAGCATATGATTTTTAAGGGATTTTAATGAAAATATTACCACCGCTCTCACCCGAGCAAGCGTCAGTGCTCCGCATTGACGTTTTAGCATTTGTTGATTCGTTGTGTATGGCTTTTGCTGAAAAGATTGATGAGAGCTTGCGATCACGCAGAACACATAGGGTCGGATTCAATCCGCGGACAAGGATGATCCGTGATGATGCGTGGCAAATTTCGCCAGTTCCGAGCGAAATTGCTGATCGGCGGGTGGAAATTACTGGACCTGTTGAGCGGAAAATGATAATCAATGCACTCAATTCTGGCGCTCAAGTTTTTATGGCCGATTTTGAAGATTCAAATTCTCCTTCATGGAGCAATTGTATCAATGGACAAGTGAATCTCCGAGATGCCGTTAATAGGACTATTACATTTTGGGATAAAAAGAAGAATAAAAATTATGAACTTACTGACAATCCTGCCGTGTTGTTTGTACGGCCTCGGGGGCTTCATTTAAAGGAAAAGCATGCTGTTTTTGATGATAATCGATTTGTGCCCGCGAGTCTATTTGACTTTGGAATATACATGGCGAACAACTATTGTCAATTGCTGAAGAATGGTTCGTCTCCTTTTTTCTATTTGCCTAAGCTAGAACATTATCATGAAGCCTTGTTGTGGAACGAAATTTTTAACTTTACCGAGGATTATTTTGACTTGGCACCTGGAACGATTAAGGCCACCGTATTAATTGAGACTTTGCCTGCTGCATTTCAAATGAACGAAATTCTATATGTGCTGCGCAATCACTCAGCCGGATTAAACTGCGGTCGCTGGGATTATATGTTTTCTTACATCAAGACATTTAAGTATGATGCTGCTCACGTGTTGCCTGATAGAGATACCGTCAATATGTCGGCCCATTTTCTGAAATCATATAGTGATTTATTGGTTCAAACCTGCCACCGCCGTGGTGCCCATGCAATGGGTGGAATGGCGGCCCAGATTCCTATTAAAAACGACAGTGCTGCCAATGAGAGTGCCCTTGCGAAAGTTTACGAAGATAAAGTTCGTGAAGTTAAGGCCGGCCATGATGGTACATGGGTAGCTCATCCTGGTTTGGTTAAGTTGGCGCGGGATGTTTTTGACGAATACATGCCTGACGCTAATCAGATTGAAAGTAACGAAGGCAACGTAGAGCGAGAGATCACAGAAGAAGATTTAGTGATGCCGCCTGAGGGTCCACGGACTGAAGAGATGTTACGAAAAAATATCCGTATTGCATACGCTTATTTACACGCATGGTTGGATGGGGTGGGATGTGTCCCGCTCAATCATCTGATGGAAGACGCGGCGACTGCGGAAATCTCTCGTGCACAAATTTGGCAGTGGTTACAACACCAGGTTGTGTTGAATACTGGTAAGCGGGTAAGCGTTGAGCTCGTCTCTAGCATCATCGACGAAGAAACATGGAATAATGACAACGGAGCGTCAGGGCTCTTGACGTATCTGTGTTTACAAGGCAAGATGGAGGAGTTTTTGACGCTTCCTGCCTATGAACTTTTAAGGGAAATTACACATGATTAGAACAAATAGATGGGACAGTGCGAAAAGAGATTGGACTCAAGAAGATGTCGACCGCTTGCGCGGGCGCGTTCACATTGAATATAGTCTTGCACGGGCAGGGGCGGAAAAGTTGAGGAGCATGTTAGAAGGAGATCAACCAGTTGTTGCATTGGGAGCGCTGACGGGAAATCAGGCTATTCAGCAGGTCAGAGCCGGTCTAAATGCAATTTATTTGAGCGGTTGGCAGGTGGCTGCCGACGCAAATCTTTCAGGTAACGTATATCCGGATCAGAGCTTATATCCCGTGAACAGCGTTCCGGCAGTCGTAAAACGAATAAATCAAGCTTTACAACGGACAGATCAGATCGAAAGTGTAGAAGGAAACACGAGCCGTGATTGGATGGTTCCAATTATAGCAGATGCAGAGGCAGGATTTGGTGGACCACTTAATGCCTACGAGTTAATGAAGTCTATGATTGAAGCCGGCGCAGCAGGTGTACATTTTGAAGATCAACTTAGCTCTGAAAAGAAGTGTGGTCATTTGGGAGGAAAGGTTCTTGTTCCCACGAATCAATTTGTGACGACGCTTAAGTCGGCTCGTTTGGCAGCCGACGTTATGGGTGTTCCTACGGTGCTGATTGCACGAACTGATGCCGATAGTGCTCGGTTAATGACGTCTGACATTGATCCCCGTGATCATTCTTACATGACGGGCAATCGTACGCCTGAGGGCTTTTATGAAATTTCTGGAGGCATTGAACAGGCGATCTCTCGTGGTTTGGCATATGCACCATGGGCCGATTTAATTTGGTGTGAAACATCTACTCCAGATCTGGATGAAGCTAAGCAATTTGCAAGTGCCATTCATGCACAATTTCCCGATAAGATGTTGGCATATAATTGCTCTCCGTCATTCAATTGGAAGAAAAATTTGGACGACGAGACGATTGCTTGTTTTCGGAGCGCCCTTAACGAAATGGGTTACAAATTTCAATTTGTGACATTGGCCGGTTTTCATGCGTTGAATTTATCCATGTTTGAACTTGCTCTCAATTACGAGTCCAAAGGGATGACTGGGTATGTGGAGATGCAAGAGATGGAGTTTGCCGCCGAGCAACAGGGATATACTGCCACTCGACACCAGCGAGAAGTCGGGACCGGTTATTTTGATGCAGTGAAACAGACAATTACCGGGGGTACCTCTTCCACACTGGCGCTTGAGGGTTCGACGGAAACGGAACAGTTTTGAAATGGAGCTCTACGGAGATGGAATTGGTGCTGTCGAGTACGTGTCACACATGGGTTCTGATCTTACCGTCGTCAATAGCGCCCGGGTGTCCTTTGGGAAGAACAAGACTGTTTTAGATGAGAAAGATGAGAAGCTTATTCGGTATCTCATTAAGCACCGTCACACGTCGACACTCGAGCACAACGTTGTTACTTTTCGCTTTTGTGTTCCTCTTTTTGTTCGTAGCCAGCACCATCGTCATCGAACTTGGTCGTATAATGAGATCTCTCGCCGCTATACCGATGTAGATATTCGCTTTTATGAGCCCAAGACCTTCAGGACGCAACATGAATCTAATAGACAGGCGAGTAACGGGGATGAAATGATTGACCCGCTTCTTTCTTATCCTCGAGAAACGTATTCCGTAATGCCCGCTTCGCAGGCAATTGAGGAACACGGGAAAATTAGCATGCTGTTGTATGAAAGGCTCATATCCGCCGGCGTGTGCAAGGAACAAGCTCGAAGTGTATTGCCTCAAAATATGTACACAGAATATTATGGAACAGTAAATCTTAATAATTTGTTAAAGTTTATTGACCTGCGTACTCATGCTGGAGCTCAATGGGAAATTCAAAAAGTGGCTTACGCGTGTTTAGATATGGCCTCCGAACTTTGGCCCATCACGGTGAGTGCATATAGAGAAATTCACCAGAGGTAAAATCTTTCGGTTTTATTGTCCTCTGCAATAATTAATTGCGGAGGGTACATAAAGATGATGTATTTATTTTTGGTGCTGACGGTGCTCGTTGGCTGCACACCAAGCGTAGTAGAGATCAACGACACGACAGACACCCGTGAAGAAACTGAAGAGGAAGAGCATGCCTGGGCTACTTGGGAAACATGCGGCCAGAAGCCAGGCGACAACCCGTGCAATTTTGAGTTAACGAATCAGCATGGCGAACTTGTTGAACTCTATGATTTTCACGAGAAGGTGATTGTTGTAGACCTATCAACGATGTGGTGCTCAGTCTGCCGAAATATTGCAACGAAAGGTGATGAGCTTACGGTTGATTATGGAGATGAGAATTTTGTCTGGCTTACGCTGTTGGTCGAAAATGCGTCTGGCGATGATCCCACCGGTGACGATTTAAATGAGTGGGTCACGAGCTACGGAATTACGGCAAATGTATTGGCCGCCGATCGATCGCTGGTTGACTTAAACGCCGTGACAGGCTATCCTGTGTCAGGGTGGCCCACGCTCGTTGTTATCGATCAAAATATGGTGCTCTATAGTGGTGTTAATGGCTGGAGTGAAACAATGATCCGTGGTTGGGTCGAAGATTTACTGTAGGAATTAATTGGCATGATGGATAAAGATTTTTATAACGCCTCAAGTGCAACTAAGCTCGGATGGGATCCGGAGTGGTTTGAGTGTGATGAATTTGATGTTAATTTGGTAAAGGCAGTTCAAAAATGGCAAAAAGCCAATGGATTAGCAGCCGATGGAATGGTAGGTCCTATGACATATCGCAGGATCTGGACAGAAAGAGAAGCGAGTATTTCTGATTACGAGCCAAAGAAAAATGTTTATGCCCCTTCAGACAAGCACATTGTTCATAATGGCCACTTTATTGCAATTGAATGGGATAAGGTCATTCTTTGGGATGAGGGTGGAGGGTTTAAGTCCAACAAAGGATGTTATACCGACTATTCTGGCAAACCGGACAGAAAACCAACAATGTTTGTTAACCATTGGGACGCTTGTTTATCTGCTGAGTCTTGTGCAAATGTTTTGAACCGCCGCGGAATTTCTGTTCATTTTCTCATTGATAATGACGGAACAATTTTTCAAATGTTGGATACTCAGCATAAAGCATGGCATGCTGGAATTGCTCGGTATGAAGGCGGGAACACCAAGGGAATTGGGGTAGAAATTTCTAACGCGTATTATCTCAAATATCAAGAGTGGTATGTAAAGCATGGGTTTGGTGAAAGACCAATTCAAAAACATGGGTATGTCCACGGAAAAACGAAAGATCCATTTTTAGATTTTTATCCAGTTCAGCTTGAAGCA
>Ga0209434_1000617_pt1 | contig 16909 bp, 12 predicted proteins | sample ETNvirnome_2_300_FD_184068 | JGI IMG/M metagenome (GOLD analysis project Ga0209434, IMG submission 184068) | Marine viral communities from the Pacific Ocean - ETNP_2_300 (SPAdes) (version 2) | ecosystem: Environmental > Aquatic > Marine > Oceanic | place: Pacific Ocean | collected 2013-06-22
GAATGGCTACGCCGACATCAGCTCGATGGCCTCGGACGGTCTCAAGACACTTCGTCAGGAATACTACCGCGCTTCTCGGAAGGGTCGTCTGCTCGGTCCAGTCGATATCCTCCTCGCGGATGAGACTTCCTACACCAACTATATTGATCTCCTCGAAGACCGCATCATCGTTGAGGATGTAGTCAAGGGTGAGGCTGGAGCTGAAGAGGTCACACAGGGCATCAAGTTCCTGAATGCGACGATGTACATCGAGGAGTATCTCGACGTTGCGGCATCGACCTTCACGACTACTGCAGCTCAGAATGGCGTCATCTACGGACTCAAGTCCTCAACATGGCACATGTACACTCTCGGCTCTGACTCCAACATGGAGACCAAGGGCGATTTCGCCATCCGAGGTCCGACTCGTCGTCCGGATATGGACGCTCATCAGTGGGAGTTCGTGTACTACCAGGGGATGTTCTGTGACTATCTCGCTGCCAACTTCGTCGTAACCGGCGGCAACACTCCGTAGGAGTTGACTATGAGTGAATTTGCATTTCCTTCTACTACGTCGCAAGTCGATACCGCTGCGCGCTTTCCTCTCGGCTACATCGCCAAGGTTCCTGCAAAGGGATCCGGCACGACAGCCGATCGAGGACAGCAAGAGTGGATCTACGTCTTCAACGATGAGCCTACAGATGACTTCGCTGAAGGGATGTTGATCATGTTCGATACGGCGAGTGTCGACTATGGTACGATCATCACTACAGGTGCGGTTTCACCCCAGCGAATCGTTGGAGTTGCCCAGCACGCCATTGCTGCAGGCTCTTATGGATTCATTCTCCGCAAGGGAGTTGGTAATATCCTCTGTGACGGTAATGTCACTGCGGATATTGCTGTGTGTCCCGATGCAAATGCGGGTCAGGCTACGGATGTGAATGCGGTTACCGACGCTGCTTTTGGGGTAGCTGCCGCTACGGATGCTGGAGCGGCATCGTTAGTCGCTGCTCACCTCAACTGCACCGGGTAGTATACTGAGGAGGGGCTGAATCTTGCCCTCTGGGGGCTTAAATGAATCGCTCCGATATTCGTCAGGCTGTCTTCGATCAGATTGATTGGCAGCCTGACACCTCTGTAGACATCGTTAATCGCCTTGATCGATTTATCAATCGGGCGTATCAGCAGTTGTCGCTGGAAGCACCCTTCCTCTTCTTTGAGGATGTGGTGCATTTTGCGACTGAGCCCGATGTTGAGAGTGTGAGCGGTATCGCTACCGATCGAGTTGCAGTCAACTCGGCTGACACGTACGTCCTCGAACGTCCTCTCACTATTACCGATGTGTCCGATTGGGTCACAGACGGTACCTGGGACGGTCGAACTATCGAGGTGACTGATCCTTCAGACCAAGTTCATCGTCGGGTAATCCGAGAAGTCTTCGCGGATGTCAGCGCTGCGGTAGCTCGCGTTACTCTGGACCGTCCGTGGCGGAATACGGTAGACGTGGGAATGACCTATCGGATTACTTCGCCTCGGTATTTTCTTCCCGCTGATGTGCTCGAAGTTCAGAACATCCGATTGTGGAGTCCCCTCTACCGCAATCCCATTGTCCTCAAGTACCGACAAGAGGTTCAGGAGACGTGGCAGGATGACATGCAGGGGCAAAACTCTGCTGCTACTCCTGTTCGCGCTTTTCGGATGGGGCATTTTCAGATCGATGCTCCTACTGGCGCACCGAGTGTCTCCGTGCTCGCCGAGTCGCTTCCGTATGCCTGGGTTGGACCTGATCCGGCTGGAGAGTTTCAGTACCTCTTCACCTATGTGCGGGGATACCGGGATCGCGAGTTCATCGCGCCGCTCGGTAAGCAAGACCCGAAGTGGGAGAGTGCACCATCTCCCAATACATCTGCCGTCACTGCGACTTTTGGGTCAGGCGCGATTCAGATCGGGCTGCCTGATATCAGCTGGATGCTCGGTTTCGGGGACTCTTCTACGGAGCGGTATCAGCACTCCGGTATTCGAAAGCGCATCTATCGGCGTCGAAATACATCAGTAGGAGGGGCGCATCCCGAAGTCGAGACGCCGCCGATTTACTACTTCCTCGCTGAAGTATCAGGGGATACGACGACCTACATCGATGATGGTGCTGTTCAGGTAGATTTGAAGCGTCGCCTGAAGATCGTTCACGGCTATCAGAGTATTCAGATGTCCCCGATGCCCGATGCTCGGTATGATGTGGATGTTCGCTGCGTTCGTCGTCCTGCTCCTCTCGATCAGGACACCGATGCAGCTCGAATCCACGAAGAGGGAATTGATGTGCTCATCCACAAGGTCCTTGGGCTGATCTACGAGGCGATGGGCAATCCTGACATGGCCAACCAGTCGAAGGGTACCTACATCGGCCAGCTGGTGACTTTGTCGAAGCGTTATGGCTCTCTGCCACATGGTAGATTTACGAAGAAGCTGGCTCGTGCCCGCTAAGGAGAAGAAATGTCGGATTCGATTGATCGAGTAGCCCAAATTCGGGAGATGCTATCTCTTCCCGAGACTGCTCCAATTCCTGGGGCGATGTACCGCTGCAATCGAGTGAGAGGACAGGACTACATCACCATTGCAGCTTTGGAGCTCCACGATAACTCTCGATGGTCTGCTATCGCCATGTCGGTTCGATTCGGAGAAACGCGCATCACCAGCGAGAACAATCGATTCGAGAAGAACTACGAGCTCCACACGCTTCCTGATATTGTTCCGCTCAAGACGCCAGATCTTGAGGCTTGTATCGACCTTGCTCTCATGGAAGTCCACGCGTAGTGTCTGATGAGCGTGCCAGAATCCAGACCGGCCCGCTTACTCTTCGGGTCCAGTCGGGGAAGCTCTTAAATCCAGCGGACATCGCTGAGCGAGTAGAGAACTTCGAGGTCACCGAGGAGGGGACACTCCGTTCGATCCGAGGTCCGACTCCGTTTCTCCCTGAGACGACAGGATTTGCGTATCCGTCATATGGAAGAATGTACGGTGTCTTTCACGCTCTTCTCCAAAATGGGCAGCGGGATATCACTCTTGTTCACACAGGTGAAGAGCTGTGGGTCTTCTCAGGGTACAAGCAAGTTTGGGAGGTTCTTCTCACCCAGGGATTGGGATTCTCTGACGATAACCGAGCTCGATTCCCGACTCAGTTCGAAGCTACTCCTACAGGGATTGTCATCGTCCCCCAAGGTCGAGGCTCTTCCCGAGCGTACTTCTATGATGGAGAGGTGATTCTCCCTCTGGGCTACTCACAAACTCCAGGTACTCCTTCTGGACTTGGCCCAGAGACGCCAGCAGGGGAGGAGAATAGTCGAAATGCCAACACGGAAGGCTACAGCATTCGTCGGTATACGATGAACAGAACAGAGGATACCGAGTCGCAGCATGGTCACTTTGGGACTGGTCGAATCGGTACGGTAATGCCTGCTCCCGGAGCTGTTTTTCAGGGCTGGGTGATGAGCGGTTACTGGCGTGCGGCAGTTCAATGGATCGATCGCTGGGGTAATCTCTCTCCCATCTCTGGTCGAAGCGGAGCTATCTCGATCGATCAGCGATCGTCCAAACCAGACTCGATCTCTTCTTCTGTCGGAGCGGCTCTCGAAACCGCTCATTTGTCCTACCCCATCGAGACAGTTCAGCATCAGTTTCTCTGGACAAGTATCGATCGGGGACCAGAGGGGACTATCGGCAGAAAACTACTCCGAACCAAGGATTTGGATAATAGCGGAACGGTCGAACTCTTTGAGGTTCCGGGGAATGCTGCTGGCGGAACGATGGCATTCTCAACGATTCCGGACAACGTCTCAGAGATTTGGACAGACAACGCTCCGGACGGGTGGCTTCTGACTACACCTGTCGACGTACTTCCTGTTCCAGATTTCAAGCTCTGCTGTGTAGCCATGGGTCGCTTGTGGATCGCGAACACGACTGGAGATCCGGGGATATTGATTCCTTCTCTCCCCGGACGGTGGGGGACTTTCGAGCGCGACTCGGAGATGTTCCCAGATGCCAGCGGAGCAGAGATTACTGGGCTGTGTCGTGTCGGTGGAGGTCTACTTGTTTTTACCGAGACGAGTACTTTCTTCGTCACTCCCTCTGATGACGGTCGTTTCTTCAAAGCATCGACGATCAGCGATGCTATCGGCTGTGTAGCTCCGTCGAGTATCGCTACGCTCCGCAGTGCTGGGGTAGTGTGGCTCGGTCGAGACGGCTTCTATCTCTTTGATGGTCAGGGAGTTCGACTCCTCTCGACCGATGTGAAGCGTCAGGTACGTCAGATCAACTGGTCCCGAGCACTTCAATCTGTTGCAGCGTTCGATGATGTGCGTGGAGAATATCGTTGTTGGGTGCCATATGAGGCTTCTGACGTGAATAATCGTTGCTTCATCTTCGACGGTCGGGGATGGCGAACGAGATTGGATGAGACGTTCAACGCCGTTTGCGTGACCCGAGATCATCGCCAGCTCATGCTCGCGGCTGGGAAGAACATCGATAGTGGCGGTAATTCGCTGGATGGCGTGTGGATTCTCGATCAGGAAAATCAGACGTATATTCCCGCTACTCGTTCATACGAGATCGAGACAGGTTGGATTGGCGCTTCCTCTCCCATGCGGAAGAGTGTCTTCACTGTGAAGCTGTGGCTTCGAGAGACAGATGTTGAGGGAACGCTCACTGTGGACGTGTTCCGCGATTGGCGTAAGAAGTCCAGTCCGGATCATTCAGTGGTCTTCAACTTGGACTCTCCTGAGGATCAGCCTCCGTCATACGGGAACACCAATCTCGGCACTGATGGAGCGGATTGGGTGCGTCGGCGTCCCTACTGGATCCGCAAGGATATTGCGATTTCCAGCTGCGAGGTCTACAAGCTCCTCATTCGGACTTACCGAGAAGTCGAGTTTCTCGCTATCATGATCGATGAAGGACCTCGTCTGGGTAGTGTTCGCATTCCTCGTAGCAGCTGAGAAATAGATGGCTTGGAGATATCCCAAATACCACTTGAAGAAGAACCGTCCGACTTCTATCGATGAGCTGAACACCAATATGGCGGGGGTGGCTTGTGAGTCTGGACGACTCAACGAGCACAACTGGAAAGAACAGGCCATTACTGATAAGTCTGTCGTTAATACGGGAGCTTCGACCTTCATTACTGGGACATACCGTGGAGTTGATATGATCGATATCACTCCTCCCGGACCTTTCTGGTCATCAGGGTCGACAGTTCAGCCCAGTTATACTCATGCGGTCTTAGGCGATATCGACTGGGTCTTGGTCGATTCGATCGATTTCAAGTCTGATAATTCTCTCGTCTGGATCAACGCCAGCTTCCAGCAGGTACGTGTATTCGGCGGTACCGCAGACGATAAGGCGCCTCAGTACGGTTTGCGGATAGATGGAGCGATCATCGACGAGAGTGTGACAGGTACGGGTGAGAGGTCCAATGATCGCTTCTCATTCTGGCCCAACTACACAGTACCGATTGTTCTCGACGCCATTGTACCAGTTCCATCTGGAAGTCATACTATCGAGCTCGTCGTCCGTGTCGGTCATGGAGCTGAGTTCATGAAGACGTTCGATAACTACGGAGTCACCTACATCACCAGCCGAGAACTCTTTGCTGTGGAGCTGAGACGCTGATGCCACTCGACTACGATTTTCTCGAAGAGGGTGAGAAATACACTGCAGCTTCTCTCAACGATCGATTCGCTACACTGGAAACGGGGATCAACAATCTCAGTCCGGAGGATATTGAGGAGGGTGCTCTTACAAGCAACCATCTACCCTCAATGACCAATGATGTAGGAACAGCTCGTCTTGATGACGGTACCGATCATTTCTACTCCAACACGTACCCTGGGTACAACGTCAGCTCTGGGTGGGATGCGATCGCTACTACGACCGCTGGGTATCTGGCAGTTGGAAGCTCTCTCGGAACCGGAACCGCTGCTTGGGATAATCCGGTCGACTTCACCGACAATCTTCTTGCGGGTATTCTGGTCTTGGCCAACATCGAGGTCAGACGGATTCAGGCTTCTGGAACCGCCAATGGGTACGTCTTCGGAGTGTTTACCCTCGCCATCCGTGACTCCAGCAACAACATCTTCGTAGTGCCTCACACAGAGCGCTGGGTCAAAGCGATGAACGACGACTTCCATCCGGGTCATCCAACTTCGGCTTCCTACATCAACTGTGAGCAAATTCTCGCTATTCGCTCTGTCCTTGGCCTGAAGAACCTCAGTGATATCGACTCTTCCTCTTCGTTCCACTCCGATGGAATTGTCAGAGATGTTCTACTCATGGTCTCTGTCATGGATGGATCGTTGGGATCTGCTGTTTCTGGCTTAGAGGTTCAACTCCGAAACGGAATCCTCTCAGCCATCGTCCTTAGAACCCAGGTAGGATATTCTGAGTCGACAACGGAGACGACCTAATGGGAACTATTACCCTTCCAAGTTTGTTTGTCACGGGTTCTCCGGCATCTGCCGATGACATCATGGAGAACTTGTACCGTCCGATTGCAGGTAATAGTCTCCAGGTGATGAACGGTCGGCTCAACGCAGATAATCTCGATTTTACGGGAACTCCATCAGTCATCCACTCCGAGGCGATCCGGAAGGGCGCTCTTTCTCGCGGAGGCATGGTCGGCCTCACAGGTAATCTCGATTATCCCGCTGAAGTCTTTGCCGAAAACGACGATGGAGACAACGCCTACACCATGATTCCAGGCGCATGTCAGAGCTTCTACATGCACCACGCAGGTACTGTCATCTTCACTTGGTTTTTGAATATCGGGACAGACAAGAACACCGACGATTCAAAGGTCTCACTTCAGCTATTCATCAATGATGATTTGATTTCAGGGGTGATCCATGAGCTTCCCATTTCGACCGAGGGTAGCTGGACTGGACTGGATACTGACAATCGACATCCAGATATCGGCGATCGAGTCTGGTCTGGCCATTACTTGAATACCAATATGGATGTAGGGTGGTACAACGCGGGGATCGGTATTTACAGCGAGGCGAACCTCTCACGGGTTCGCGTTCGACACTTCGGCTGGGTGTGGTTTCTCTGATCCGATAAGATGAAGATGTAGGAGGTTTCCATGGGATTAGGTGAAGCGGTTGGTGGTGGAGCGATCGGTGGATTGATGTCTGCGGGAGCTGGTGCTCTCACACAGAAGGCAGTCTCTGGGAAGACGAAAGAGAGCTACGAGGCTCTCCTAAAAGATCAACTCCGCAAGATGCGAACAGGACAGCTCGTCTCTTCGGCAGAAGAACAAGCGCTCGAACAGAACCTGGCGAAAGGGAAGCAGGACATTGGCCAGCAAACTGGCGCTCTTCAGACCCAAGTCGCTGAGGAGCAGCTTACTCAGCAGGGCGGAGGGCCTCTTGGAACGGTCACAGGACGTGGGGCTGCACTGCTTCGCGATATTGGAACTGCCGCAGCTGAACAGGCAGCTCAACTCTCCGCTACTCGCGTGCCAACTCTTCTCGGTCTTTCGGAAACCCGAGCTGGAGAGGCCATGGCAGGGCTGGAGCGTCACCTCGATCGAATGATGGACTGGGGTGCGGCTCTGGCAGGAATGGCAGTTGAGGGAGCCCAGCTGGGGATGGCGGCGGGATGGGAGTACAGCCCCAGTGGAGGTACACCTGGGGTGCCTTCCGTACCTGGCGCTGAAACTGGCGCGGCTACATCTGCAGCTACATCTGCGGCGCCAGTGGCGGCGTGCTGGGTGGCTGAAGAGCTGTACGGAGTGGATTCACCAAAGACGCATCAGGCGCGACTGTACGCGCGTAGTCATGACTCACGGTTCCTCCGTCTCTACAAGAATCATGGACGCGCATGGGCAGATTGGCTGAAGAAGCACCCATGGGCGAAGCCGTTGGTTCAGCCCATCTGGGACAGAATGGCCTACAAGGGGCGTATGATGATCTGCGAGGTTTACTGTGGCTGATCCAACTACACCAGCACAGTCGGCACAGCAAAAGCCGTCACAAGCAGACATCAACAAGTTCCTTCAAGCCGATCTACCTCTTCTCGATCAATACCTGACGATGGCTCAGGCCACGCGTCAGTACAAGCTGAAGAAAGCACTCGGCAGAAAGCCTGCAGTTCCTGGAATCCTTCGTGGGGAAGACCCGCTCACGGTGCAGCAGAAGGAAGATCGCCGAGCTCGATACCTTGATAGTATCGACAGTCTCAATACGATGATTACTGACTTGCAATCAGGCGCTCTGGACACTCAGACAAAACTCTACGATATGCAGGAAAAATACCTCCTGATGATCGTCGATGCTGTGAAAACTGAGATGACTCAGCAGGCGAGCGTCGCTTCGTCTCAGATCACCGGAGGACTGAAGGTATTCGAGGGAGCGATTGTCGAGGGTGCCGACATCATGAGATCGTTCGAGCTTGAGTCAAATCCCGATGCTCATAGGGAATGGCAGGATAAAATCTCCAATGCGCTTCCGGAGACTAAGGAAGGCTGGACAGGTCAGGAAAATACCCAGTGGGCATTCGTCAGTGAGTTGACATCGTCCCTCACTGCTCTCGCTCCAAATGACAGATATGCTCTTTTAGGTGCTATTCGGAGTCACTTCGTTCGTATAGGTCTTCCCCCAAATTCCGCCGAAGAAGCTGCTTCAAGTATCGTTCGAGATGCCGGGACACCACCCGAGACAGCGTCGAAAGCTGTACAGCTCATCAAAGAGGCGGAACAGGCTTCAGAATCAAGACATGCGCTGGCAGCTGAGAATCTGGCAATGGGACAAGCTCTCGGCCAGTGGGCTACGAATCGGGGTGTCGGAGGAGCAGCTGGCAAGATCATCAATACATATAATCGGCTCCAAACAGCAGGTCTTCTGCCTGACGCAGCGAGCCTCCAAGCGAATATTACGGCTGCTGGTACGCTTGATCCAGAGATCCTCGGGCACTTGAAAAATCAGCTGCAAGGTATGGAGGCACAGCTCAAGGCACTCGATGATCCGAATCCCCCTCCGGCGATCATTCAGCAGATAGAGAAAATCCGTACGGGGAAGCACTATCAAAACTACAAGAAAGCACTCGGCCCTAACGCTCAGAATGTACCCGAGAGCACTCTCCTCAAGAACTACCTTGAGGAAGGTCGAGGATTCGCTCGCCGTGCTCGTCGTCAGACCGACCGCGCACTCAAAGGTGGGGGACTTCCTCTTAACCTTCAACCAGCATATGAAGCTCTTGGTGGACAGCCACAGCCCCAAGCGACTCCGATCGAGGAGGAACCGAGCGAAAAAGTTAGGGCAGCTATAGGTAAGCTCGACCAGGTGATGGGAGATGCGCCTCTTCCTCCTCCTCCTGCTTCGACGGAAAAAGGAGTTCCAGGGGATACTGGGCCCCCCAAGGATGCGGGAGCTGCTCTTACTCGTTCTGATACCTCTAAAGCACTCGCTGCTGTAATCCCTCAAGGAGAGCAGAAGGCGAGTCCTGTGTCTGGCGGTGAAATCGCTGTCGATGAGCCCAAAGAGCGTAAGGATGATGCGATAGCTCAGCAGATGCGTATGAATAAAATAAAGGAAGGTAGAGAAAAACGACGACAGCTGATCAAAGCTCCGACGACATTCTCTTCGGCTCTTCAGACGGACCTCGCTTAATGCCGAATGACGAACTCGTAGGTCGTGCCCAGAAGGCGGTCGAAGCGACCAGGAAGTGGGGCGAAGCTCGCAAAGAGTTTGGCATTGAGAAGCTGCCACCCTACTCGCCCGAGGCGAAACCTTCGCGCGGACTTCGCCCGCAATCTCTTCCTTCTGGGGCGACGGCGGAACAACAGCCCCCGACGACCCCAGGCGAAGTAGGCGAGCTCCAGAATCTTCCGCAGCTACCTCCGACTCTGGCGAGAGCCCTCGATAAGCATGGGCTGAGCCACAAGAAGCGTGATCTTCGAGCTAAGCTCGCAGAGGGAGGGAAGGCTGCTCCAAAAGAGAGGGCTCGCGTTATCGCTCTCGCTGATCGATACGGTAGAAGCGAGGTTTTTCGGAAGCAGGTAGATGATGCCTTCGAGGGAAAGCGTCTCAGCGAGGAAGCTCATCGACGAGTGGAGAAGATTCGAGATCTCTCTCAGCAACTCGCTGAAGTCCCTGAGGATCAACGCTATCCAGGACTTCTCGGTGATATTGCTGAGCAGATCGAGGTGTGGCATGCTCCGATAGGGCCCAAAGAGTCAGAGGTTCGAGTTGATCTCATTCGAAATCCTGAGACGGGTGCATCGGCTGTCGATGTCCAGAAGAGTTTTGCCCGACTGCAGGACGCGTATCTGAGTCGAAATCTCCAAGCGATGGAAGTTGCTCGCGATACAGCAACCCCTGCTCAGATTCAGAAGGCTCTCAAGGATGCGACAGAGCGTGCTGCTGACGACATGATCGGAGTCGCTCTTACCGGTCGGCGCATCCTGATGTGGGATCCGACGGGGAAAGAAGAGCGAATCTCGCAGCTCGCAGACGACCTCCCGGGTATCCGCTCCGTCAGAGCCCACCTCGCGAAGGTGAGCGATAAGAGCCTTTTCCACCCTACGGCTGGAGATCTGAAGAAGGAGAGTGTGCTCGATTGGATCTTCCGAATGAGCCCGATGGACTTTCAAGCGTCCAAGCTAAAGCTCATCCGAGAGCAGATTTACGGTGGATCGAACGAGCCCACGGACTGGGGGAAGACTGCTCTGGCTGTGATGTCGATGGTCAATCCTATCGTCAACGACATCGTTCTTGAGCAGATGGGCGTCTCCGCTGAAGACCAGATTCGGCAACACATGGAAGGCTACACTTGGTTCGAGGAGGGTCAGAAGCTCCAAGGGGAGGCCATGTACCAGTTCTCGAAGGCGACAGGTGCCACTGACGAGGAAGCGGAGCACGAGCGAAAGACGAGAGAGGCCAGTAAGGCTTCGATGGCACTTACCTTCATCCCTTACCTATTCGATCCAGATCTCATCACGGTTGTGACACTCGGAGTGGGTAAAGCTAACAAGATGACTCAGGGGACCTATCAGCTCCGAAAGGCTGAGAAGGCCTGGGTAAGAGCAAAGAAACTTGCAGAGAACCCTGGGATGCGTGTTGATGATGCGATCGACGAGATCGCACTCATACATCCCGAGGTAGCAAATCTCCTGAAGACGCACTTTCTTTCCGATACGAAAGAACAGGGTCTGAGAAAAGTTGCGAATCTCGAAGCTAAGTTACCAGAGCGAACAGCGGATATGCAGGAGGCAGTTCGAAATCTGGAGAAGGCTTATCCAGGGATCGATGTGAATAATCTTGAAGACCTCGTCAAGATTCGCAATGAGCCTAATGTGAAAGAGGTTCTTCAAGCTCAGGTTGACATGCTCACAGGGGCTGCTGCTGAAGCATCAGCATATTTTTCTCGTTTCGGTGCGATAAGCACAATAGAGAAAAAGGAATTAGAAGCTCTCTTAAAGGCGTCTCAAGTAGCAGAGGATGCGACTCAGGCGGTCATCACAGATGGTAATGCGATTCTCCGACTCATCGTCGAGAACCCGAATCTTCGACCGTACGTCGCCTCTCACAATGCCGTCACTCGGCTCAAGGGAGAGCTCCGTCTTGCTAAAGAGTCGAAAGATGCCAATCGGATCAAGGATGTTACCGAACGATTGAAGAAAGCAAAGGCCTATTTTGCCCGTGCGAGGAAGAAGGTCGATCCGGCTATCCGCGATCAGTACCTTACTCATTGGACTCATGGCCGTTCAATGAGTACGAAACTTCGAAACGTGCAGACGATTGCTTTGACGCCTACACTCAAAAAGAGTGTGACCAAGATAATATCTCGCACCAAGGCTCATACTCGTCGTGCTGCGGATCTCTCTGTGCAAGCAAGAACGCAGCTCCGTCCAGCGGCAGCACGGTTTTATGCATTGTACCCAGAAGAGTTGGCGAAGCTCCCGAAGGGAAGACAGAAGGCGGTGAAAACTCAGATGGGGAAGGCGAGTCCCGAACAGATTCAAGCGCTTGCGATTGCCGGTAAGAAGGATCAGATCACCCAGCTTTCTAACAGAATCAAAAAGCTCGCTAAAGCCCAGGATGCTGCTCGTTGGAGAGAGACCGTCGTCAGAGTCGGTGATCACCATATCGCGGGTCTTCGAACTCTCCGCAAGGATCTTAGCTGGACGAGCTTTTTCCGGCCGAAGACAGGTATCAGTAAGCTCGATATCGCCTCTGGGCAGCAGGAGATTATTAGTAGACTCACTCGTATCGGTAGTCCTATCCAAGTTGCGTTTGATGTTGCGCGCACTACTATCGCGAGAGGTGAGCGTGTAATCATCAACGCGCCTTCGGTGAGTAATACTGCGACTAAGGCTGAGCGGGCTACAACTGCGACTTTTGGCCTCAGCGGCAAAGTCGATGCGGCTACTCCCGGGTTTCTCCATGTGGAGGATTTGCGAATCCCTGAGAAGCTCAAGGGAGGGGAGTTCGAATCTCAGTACCTCGTTGAGGCGCTTCGTCTCCAGAAGTCAGCCGGACAGGGCATTACTTTTGCCTCTAATTTGGACGAGGTCGTTACGCCCCTCATCAATGCGGGCCTTCCTGTTCGTCGTGCTGCGGATGGGAGCTACATGGTTCGAGCAGAGGAGCTTGCGAAGGTTCCTCTCGATGAGATTGTTAGTGGAGTTGCCGCCCAGGGAGAGGTGCTCCAGCTGAAGGGAGGGCCGAAGTTTCGGAAAGCTCTCGAAGAGCATTACGGAAAAGAAGCGGTTCAATGGACCGTTGAGCGTATGGGTACGGCTGGCGAGCTTCTGGAAGAATCGTTCAAGCATCGTCCGCTTCGACTCACTGCAGTTCAGGCTGAACGCCTCCAGTTTGAGATTCCTCACACCCTCGCTCAGGCTTCTCAACGGCTGAATCCTGAGACTCGACAGATGCTCGACGCTCTCCAACTCATTCAGTCTTACCAAGCTCGACCGTGGAATGCGAAAGTCGGACTCGACCGCTACACGACTAAGTATCTTGGCGGTATTCTCCGTTCTTTCGACCCTTTCGGAGTGCGTATCGGCGAGAACTCTGATGAGGTTCGGAACATTCTTCGGGCGGGAGATAACCTCAACGACCAAATAATCGATGAGATTCGAGCCATCATACTCCAGGCCCAGAAAGCCGCGGGTACTGGAAGCGCCAAAGACCGACTTGTCCTGTACATGGACTCTGGTAGAGCCATCCCTCTGCCCAAGAACAAGACTACGGTGATGAACTCTGGCCCAAAGACGCACTGGCAGCGGATGAAGCGTCAGGTCAAAGGGTGGGTCGATACCGATCCGGCAAACGCTGCATACAAAGAGGCTGAATCAGTCGGTAAGCTCGTTGAGCAAAATCACCCATCTGTTCTGGGACTCTCACGAGTTTGGCTGCCTCAAAAGCACGGAACGACAGTAGAGCAAGCCGGTAAGCTGTACAAAGCAGCATTGAATGAAATCAATAAGGCAGCCACCTTCGATGAGTTTATGGAGGCGATGCGGACTGTCACCGATCGGATCCTCGATACGAACCCCGACACTCGAATCAGCCGGGTATACATGTTGGCCGCGAAGGCTGTCTCGTACGGCTCAGTTCACGATGAGCTTGCATACCTCGCGCGTCGGGCTTCAGGCGGTATCATCACTCCTGATGAGGCGGCTGACGCTACTCGGGTTCTTACTCAGGATTACAAGAATATCCAGGATGTCGATAAGGCACTCGACACACTCAACCGCTTAGGAATCCCGTTTTCCCAGAGACGGGTAGTTCCAGCAACAGCGGCTGGTGGCGGGCTCGAAGCTCTCTCTGGCGATCTCAGCAATGTCTCGGAGATCAACCGCAAACTCGTTCGACTGGGAACAGACAACAGCGGTCAGGCTATTTTCGCAGCCAATGCTCTACGTCGGGAGCTTGCGACTTCGTTGAACAAGCACATCAAGGAGCTTTACGAGTGGTCTGAGCTTCCCCGTGATGCAGCATCACGATCGGTCGTTCGGTCGGTACTCCGTTTCCTCCACCTGATGCGAACTGACGCCACGATCGGGATCATGATTCCCAATCCTGGGCACCACGTCTTCAACCGTTTTGGAGATGCGTCACAGATGCTCTTCTCTCTTCCGGGGAGAGGAGGACTGGCAGCTCGTGCGACATTCCAGAATATCTGGAGCGACATCCCGTTCATTGGACGGCGACTCCAAGACGGTCTCAGCCAGATGTCGAAGAAACTGGGTGGTAAGCCTATTCTCAAGTCGCTGACTGAGACGCTGTTCAATCCGCATATCGATGATTTTTGGCGAGGACGCTCGGGAGTTCTTCAGTTGGGGGATGGTGGTCCTCACGTTAGCTACGACTGGCTTCGCCGTCGGTCTGTTCAGGATGGCATCATGGATGTCTTCCTGGCAGAGGATCTTGCGGATACTCTTCGTCGACTGCCTGATGCTTCTCCCATCATGGGCAAGATGAAGGGTGCCCCAGGAAAAGCACTCAAATCCTGGCAAGAGAACATTGCACAGTTCACCATTGCTACGCAGCAACGTCAGCGAATTGGCACGTGGCTGATGCTCCTCCGTGATGGGCACAGTGTCGACGATGCGACGAGACTCGTCCATGAGTCGCTATACGACTGGGCTCACGGCATGTCTCGCGCCGAGCTCTTTTCGTATCTGCGAGTTTTTCCATACTATCGTTTTTGGCGTCTCGCATTCGGTCAGTTGTCTCAGGCTGCCCTCGCTCCAATCACTCGACCTACAGGGGAGGTTCTGAAGAACGCTTTCACAGGTAGCACTCGGCTCAACAAGCTGCGCGTGACTATGCGTACGCAACGAGATCTCATGCCCTGGTTGTGGGATCCTCGATCTCCGGAAGAGGTAGCTGCTGAGCAGGGAGAGTATGAGGCCTGGGCGAGAAGTGTTTATCCAGAGTGGATTCATCCCTCTCCAGTTGGAGGATTCGCTCCTATCGACCACGCGGACCACCTCGCTTGGTCGGACCTCCACGGCGAGCGCGGGTCCAAGTTCACCCATACAGTCGGCGTACTGCCACCCGCGACTATGGTTGATGCGGCAGAGATTGCCATGACGCCAATGATGACGGCGGTAGGAGCTGCTCTGTCAGTAATGGGCGAGACTGAAATGGCAGATGATTGGATGCGAAAGTCTTTGGAGCCCACTGTCGACCTGATGTATCCCTCCTTTCGCGAGTACTTCGGTGAAGCGATTGGATCTCGTACGCCTTCCCGGGGAGGAGGAATGGATCTCACTGTGATCCAGCCCTACGAGGCCGACATCGTAAAGATGATGGGCATTCAGGTTGTTGAAGATCCAGAAACAGGTCGCCTTTATGCTCCAATGGCAGCTGGTCGGACGATGTTTCGGATGATCCCAATAGCTGGAATCGGTGTTCCTCGACTGCTCAATGCTGCCAAGTACCGAAATCCAGGTGCGGCAAAAGGACTCAGCGAAGGTCTGACCGGATTCTTTTTGAACTTCTCACGGTTATACCGGCAGTATCCTTACAACTATCGCCACGAGCTGGTCAATCGACAGCGTCGAATGTCGAAGGCTGTCAATCAGCGTCTTCAAAGAGCAGAACTTGAAGAGCTGAAGTAAATCGAGTAATCTCTCAGAAGCGAAAGCTATTGGAGCCTTCGGGCTGAAACTCTTAAGGAGCTGAAATGGCACGATACAAGCAGCGTCAGGTTTTGCCTGGTGTCGACAAGACCCTCTCCAACGCTACCAAGGCGAGCGCAGGGACGCAGATCAAAGAAAACGATCTGATCGCTGTAACCAGTCAAAATGGAGCTTTCTTGTCAGTCGTTCAGGCTGACGCAGATACTATTCTCCATGCTCATACTCGCCTGATGGTGGCGGACTTCGGAGTCGCCAGCGGTACCATCGGATCGTTCGCGCTTCCGTGGAAAGTTCTGGATGGTTTGAACACCTCTGCTCTGTCAGTCGGAGATCCAGTCTATCTCAGCGATACTGCTGGAATATGGAGCGGGACTCCCGGAACCTTCCGCATTCCTGTGGGCATTGTCACTGAAGATCACGCCACCACAGGTCGTATTCTCCTCTGCCCCCAGGATATGCCTCGAACTATCACTGGAATCCTGGCTATTTCTTCAGCTACAACCGGAACAGTTACTTTCGATGCTGCACTTGATGGTAGCCCCGTTACCGCAACAGCTAATGAAAATAGCACCGGTAGATATGTGAAACACGTAGAGTGGAATGGGTCAGGAGTTCTCACGGTTACCATGAGTGGTACCTACGACGGTGATGTCGGATATTCAATCGGCGTGTGAGGTGATTCGTGGCTTCTGCTCGTGTATTTCGGCGCTTCGAGGGAACTATTAGTACAAGCGGTGCAGCTACCGCTGATGCTGCACTGACTCTTTCGAGCTCAAGTCGGGAGGATCTCTGGCTCCTCCACTCGGTCTACATCCATCCAACTACCGTGGGAGCACCTGCGGCGACGTACGATATTCGTCTCTCCGAAGCCTCGGGGTGGACGAACGGCGATCATGAGGAGCGCTACGCGAACACGAGTAACGATGTTGCGGATCGTGTACAGGACATATTTGCGACATCGATTCCGGTCAAAGCCGATTCGAGTGGATTGATCCACCTGCGGGTGACATTCAATGCGGGCACAACGCACACGGTGACCTACTCAGTAGATTTTGAACATGTAACTGGGAACTAAAATGGCTATCACGACTCCATCTTTTCCCGGTGGTGCTTCTGGTGCTGTTGGTGTCTTCACCGATTTGGAAGTTGACGGCACAACCCTTGTCATCGATGAGACGAACAACCGCCTCGGCATCGGTACAGCAAGCCCGTCGACCACGCTTGACGTGTCTGGGGGTATCACTGCCACGGCCGGCAACAATGCTGCTGGTACCATCATTGTGCGTT
>Ga0209434_1000618_pt1 | contig 16893 bp, 18 predicted proteins | sample ETNvirnome_2_300_FD_184068 | JGI IMG/M metagenome (GOLD analysis project Ga0209434, IMG submission 184068) | Marine viral communities from the Pacific Ocean - ETNP_2_300 (SPAdes) (version 2) | ecosystem: Environmental > Aquatic > Marine > Oceanic | place: Pacific Ocean | collected 2013-06-22
ACAGATACTTCAGCATTTTCTTTATTACAATTTGAAAATAGTGGAAGTATAGTTTTTTCTGCTGACCACGGAGACTCTGCTGCAAATAGTGATATTATATTTAAGTCTGACGGTGCTCAAGAACGCATGCGCATCGACTCCTCTGGCAACGTAGGTATTGGCGTAACTCCAGAGAGTGGTTGGCATGCTAGTTGGACAGCATTACAATTAGGTGCAACTGGATTTGTTGGGCAATATCAAGTAGCTGGCACTGACATTACTGGTTTAGGTAGTAATGTATATTCAGACGGAACTTACAGATACATAGAAACAGACGAAGCAGCTATACTTAAACTACAAAATGGTACTTTTATCTTTGATGTAGCAGCTTCAGGCGATGCAGACGCAGCGATTGATTGGACTACTGCTATGACTATTGATAACTCTGGAGCATTAGATCTAACTGCGCCATCAACGTATCCTCAGTTTACTCTTTCCGACAATAGAACGGATGACACTACAAAGAATCCACTGATCGGAGCGGTGCATTACGACATTGAAGAAGAAGATGTTGGGTTGATTCATGGTCTTATAGAAACTGGATCCAACAAAGTCAACATTGGTGGTGGTACTAGTCAGGTGAATGCAGCGACTGCTGTCAACGTTTACATTGGTGCCAACAGTACAACTACCACGGGGACGGTAGCAGCGACTGTTGACTCTGATGGTCTGACATTGACTGGCGGACAGATAGACATTACAGGGACTGACCCAACGTTTGTCGGGGATGTGTGCGGCACGAGTCCGGCCGTTGTTGGATCCGATGCCGCTGGCAAGATCACCGTGGGTACGACAACCACCACAAGTTGCGCGATGACGTTTGCAACTGCATACAGCAATGCCCCTGCCTGCGTGGTGTCCGGAGATATCAATGCGACTCTGTATTCAGCAGCCACTACAACCACAGTTCTCACTATCACGTCATCTGTTGATATGGACAGCGACGTGGTTATGTTCATTTGCATAGGATTGTAATCATGAAACATTTACTCTTGGTAGTTTTGCTTTTGACGTCGAACCTCGTGTTCGCTGGACCTGATGTCAGTCGAGCAATCGGCGTGGTGGATAATACCTTTGGGATTGATGTTACTGCATCTAATCTGCGGAAGATTGCAGATTCCTTTGCCGCATTTTATCCCCAGATGATCCCTGCCGGTGTATCAGTTGAAGATTTGACTGATGACCAAAAGGCAGCGATTTTCCTAACCGCTGTTCAGAAATACATCCGTTCGACTGTGGTTCACGTAGCGAGGGAGGAAGCAAGGTCGGCGGCGGAAGCATCGCTTAACAGTGCCGTTGTGAAGGCAGAAAGGATACTGCAATGAAGTCGCGACATACCGTGGAACAACTTGCAATATTCGTAATCCTGGCTGTCATGGTAGCTGCTGGGTTCTACCTGATCATCAGCCAGCTTCCTACCATTGGGCCAGAGGCATTGGTCGCAATACTGCCTGTCTACGGTCTGGTCGTTAGTAAGTTTGGCGATGCGGTCTCGTATTTCGTCGGTACCACTCTTGGGAGCGCGAAGAAGAATGACGGACAAGACGGTACTAAACTTCCCTGAAAAAGACCAGAAAACATTCGTAGCCGAATGCGCCGGATGTCTTGAACAAGAGTTCATGGTTCATCTCGACCCCAAGAGTGAGTGGCACATCATTGGGATCGAGTGTATACATTGTGGGTTTATGGTTTCGGTGACAGAAGAGTAACTTCAAAAAAATGACCACAGTTGTTAGCTTCCCCGAAGGACAACCGGCGATACTGTGTCCGGTTTGTAATCTCTTCCATGAGTTTCATTGGGGTCCAGGTCTCAATAGCTTGGGTCAACGGTGGAACTGGAATCAGAATCTCAAAAAGCCGACGTTCGATCCAGCACAAATCACCAAGGTAGGCAACCCCCAAACCGGTGAGGTTCACGTCTGTCATGCTTGGGTACACGACGGTAAGATCAGTTTCCTTGACGAAACCACCCACAAAGCCAAGGGACAAACGATGGACCTGCAGCCACAATGAATATTTTTAATGATATCCTGGATTTTTTGAAATCATTGGTCCAATGGTGGACAATAATTTCACCATGGGAACAAGGTATTAGAGTGCGACTTGGTAAAAATGTTACCATTTTAGATCCTGGGGCGCATCTCAAGATTCCATTGATTGATGTAATGTTCGTTCAACCGATACGCTTGAGAGTCATACCAATAACAGATCAAGTTTTGATGACAAAAGATAGCAAAGTTATCATTCTGTCTGGCTCACTTGGATATAAGATCATTGATTTGTTAAAACTCTACCAGACACTACACGATCCTACTGACACAATTGAACAACAAGTAATGGGAATTATCTCTGAACGTGTGTTTGCCAACGATCTTGCAGAGTTATCCCCTGAAAAATTGATGACTTTGGTTAATGACAGTATAAGTCTTCAAAAATACGGACTTGAAAGCAATGGATTCTTTTTGGTTAGTTTCGCTTGTGTTCGAACGTATCGAATCATTAGTGGAGAAATGAGGCAATACGTTTACAGCAAAATGTTACTGGATCCAGATTCAATTTGAGATGACTGATAACATTGCTCCTTGTTATTCCAATGACGATGGAGAATAGTGTTTTATTAACCAAGATTACGAGGATTGCCCCATGTTAGCACAGTTACCACAACGAGATGATAAAGCTGGTCAAGGTCACTTCGGTGCTAAACGAGGAGGTCAGAAACATAATGGGATCGACTACGCTTGCCTGCCGGGGACTTTGATCCTGGCACCATGTGATGGTCGAATCAACAAGATCGGTTATCCATATGGTGATGCAAAGTATGGCGGACATAACTCTGAAAGCGAAGAACGAACGTTGACCTACGTTCAGATTGTCGATGAGAATGGTATGCGGCACCGGTTGTTTTACGTTGAACCGACAGCTTCCAGTCGAATCGTCAAGAAAGGAGATGTGATTGGTGTCGCTATGGATGTCAGTTTACGATATCCCAGTAAGACCAAACCGATGACCCCCCATGTGCATTACGAGGTGATGGACTCTGACGATCAGCATGTTGACCCCGCCGGTTTTTAAGGAAACCCCCGATCAGATCAAGGCGCAGGATCTTCTGACGTCTGACGCCACCCACATCGCGCTGGGTGGTGGTGGTCGGTCGGGTAAGACCTTCAAGTTCGTTCGATCTCTCATTCTCCGGTCGCAACTGGCACCTGGAAGCCGTCACGCTATGTTTCGGTTTCGGGCGAATGCTATTGACCGATCCGTTGTCCAGGATACCTTCCCGAAGGTGATGAAGACATGTTTTCCGAAGGGATTCTACAATCCGAAGAACTGGACAAAGTCACCTAACGTTTTCTATAGGTTCCACAATGAATCGGAAATCTGGTTCGCTGGACTGGATGACAAGGATCGGGTTGAAGCAGTATTGGGACAGGAGTTCGCAACACTCTACTACAATGAGTGTTCGCAGATACCATGGGCTTCAGTTGCCTTGGCTAAATCCAGGTTGGCTCAAAAGTGCGTCGTTCCGGCTGGAAAGAACACCTCAGAGCGATTGTTAACACTGAAGTGCTACTATGACTTCAATCCGCCTTCCAAGCGTCATTGGACGTATCGTTACTTTATTGAGAGACTGGACCCCGAAACCAGGAAGCTCCTGAATGATCCGATGGATATTAACTTCATGTTGATGAACCCGGAAGGGAACATGGAGAATCTGTCACCAGAATATCTGGCGATCCTGAACGATCTTCCACTAAAATCCAGGAAGAGATTCCTATTGGGTCTATTTGCCGATGACGACGACGGTGCATTGTGGACAGATGAGTTATTCCATCAGAACCGTGTGTTGGCTACCGTTAACAAGCCATTACCGAAGTGGATCCGCATTGTGATAGCAGTCGATCCATCCGGGTGTTCCGGTGAGGAAGACTATCGATCAGATGAGGTTGGTATTGCAGTAGTGGCACTTGGTACCGATGGTTGCGGTTATGTGCTTGAGGATCTATCAGGGCGATATGGACCGGCTGAATGGGGTGAGTTGGTCAACAAAACCTACGAAAGACATGGGGCAGACCGGATCGTTGCTGAAAAGAATTACGGGGGCGCAATGGTAGAGAACACCATACTTGCGATCAATCCCAAGCTGCCGGTAACCATGGTTAATGCAACCCGTGGGAAAGTTGTACGTGCAGAACCGATTTCAGCATTGTATGATAAAGAGTTGATATATCATGTTGGTTACTTTCCGGAACTGGAAGATCAGCTATGCGACTTTACTGTCGTTGGATATCAGGGTATGAAGTCTCCCGACCGTGCAGATGCGGTAATTTGGGGGATTACTGAACTCTTCCCCGGTATCGCTGAGAAGGCTGTCGATGACCAATGGACACCACCCAATGTGAAGACACGCAAACGATCATCAGGAAGATACGGAGAATAGGACAATGGCTCAAGCACTACCTTATATCACAGCAGCGGCTGCAGCAATTGGAGCAGGTACTGCAGTTCATACAGCCACATCCGGGAAGAAAACACCGAAGCTACCTAAGACTGCGGCACTTGTAGATCCAAAAGACCTGGAGACATCTCAGATGCGGAAGGCTCAACGCAAATACGCTGGGGTCGGTCGGAAGGGAACCAATCTAACGGCCCAGACTGCACTGGGGTAAGATCTTGGCTAAGTTAAACGAAGCGGAACTGAAGGCTCTTGGTGAGTATCAGTTCACGTTACAAAGACCAATGGTGTCGCTATGGCAGATCATGGCGAACAACTTCTACCCGGAACGTGCCGACTTTACGTTCATTCGGAACGTCGGTCAGGAGTTTGCGGATAATTTGATCGACTCGTTTCCGTTGCTCGTTCGACGAGACTTAGGCAACTCGTTACATGCTATGTTGCGGGATGGTGATTGGTTTGAGATGGGAGTAAATACTGAGCCGGATTACAGTGGTCGTGTTTGGTTACAGGATAAGAGTGTAGCTCTTTTCAAAATCATGTATCATCAGGGAGCGAACTTCGTTCGTGCCAGTAAGCAAGGTGATCATGACTACATCACCTTTGGTCAAAGCGTAAAATCTGTTGAGCGGAATAAGAAGGCTGATGGTCTTTTGTTTCGTAATTGGCATCTACGCGATTGTGCTTGGTGGGAAGATGAGAACGAACAAGTGTGCGGTGTGGTGCGTAAAGCCAAGCCGACCAGACGAAATCTGGTGAACTACTTTGGAGAAGACAAACTTCATCCAAGTATTATTAAGGAATTGCATAAGAAACCTTTCGAGGAAGTTCACATTCGTCATTTCTTCATGCCTTCTGAATACTACGGTGACGAGGAGATCCAGTCGCGCTACCCATATGTATCCATCTATCTTGATATAGCGAACACCAAAATAATTGAAGAGATTGGGATGAACCACAAGTATTACGTGGTGCCCAGATTTCAGACTGTTGCTGGTTCTGCTTATGCGTATAGTCCGGCGACTACGGTCGGGTTGTCCGATGCACGGTGCTTACAAGCGATGACTCATACATTGTTGGAAGCCGCCGAACGGTATGCCAGACCACCGATCGTTGCTACCCAGAAAGTTGTCAGAGGTGACATTGATTTAACCGGTGACGGCATTACCTGGATTGACAAGGATTACGATGAGAATACTGGAGCAGCATTGCGCCCTCTATATCAGGATAAGGGTGGCTGGCCGATTGGTGATGCTGAACGAACTCGTGTCGTCGAGACACTGAATAGTGCATTCTATCTCAACAAATTGACCTTGCCGGAAGGTAACCGGGAGATGACCGCAACTGAAGTGCTTGAGCGCATGAAGCAGTTCCGTCGAGAGAACTTACCGCTGTTCGCCCCAATCGAAGCGGAAGACAACGGACAGATCTGTGAATTGGCATTTGAAATCGCAATGGCGAATGGATTCCTGGGATCTCCCAATGACGTGCCACGGTCACTTCGGGGTGCCGATGTGGAGTTCAAGTTTGAATCGCCATTGACCGTTTCTGAGAATGACGAAATTGTCCAACGGTATGGGGAGGTTCGACGCATGTTGGGTGCTGCGGTCGAGATCGATCCAACAGTAGGACATGACATTGATTTGTCAACTGCAATACGAGATGCCATAACCAAGAGTGGGTCTCCTGTTAGCTGGTTGCGACCAGAGGAAGAAGCAGCGGAACTGAAGGAGAACGCCAGGATGCTTCAAATGGCAGAGGCGGCGATGCAAGCGCAAGGTGGCGCGGTATGATTGAATCAGCAGGACAACCAGCACCGACTGTTACAGCAAGTGTAATAACAGCAGTCGGACCACAGACAGGATTGAGTTATGTGGTCTTAGGGTTATCGTTAGGTGAATGGATGGCAGTCGTTGGGTTTGTTGCCGTTTGCCTGTCAATTATAGTCAACCTTCGAACAATCTTCAGAAACAGAGAGAAATGAGTTTTCCAACACTTGAAGTAAAATGGTTAACCAGATCTGAAAACGCCGCACTAAAGGCTTGTTACGCCGGTCATGCGAATGCTCATCAGCAACGGTTGGCATTGGTGGTTATCGTGAATAAGTTCTGTCGTGCTAACGATTTACTGTACATCCCGGATCATCCCGATCAGACGGCATTTATGAACGGTCGTGCCTTTCCGGGCCAACAGATTATGAAGCATCTTAAAGTACCAGTCGGAAGACTGGATCTTCAAAACGACGACGAGGAGTCGCAATCATGATTCAAAATACTAAATTCGATTACGAAGACCTGAAGCCTGGTGTATTTGGTGACGGTGGTGCCGGTGGTATACGAGGCGATGAGGGTGACCCACCGGCTGATCCAACTGACCCACCGGCTGATCCAACTGACCCACCGGCTGATCCAACTGACCCACCGGCTGATCCACCTGTCAGTTTCATGGAGTCCATCCCGGAGACCTGGCGCGAAGATATGGCCGGCGAGGATGAACTTCGACTGAATGTTCTCAAGCGTACTGCCGACATGCCTGCCTTTGTCAATCGATTTTTTGACCTTCATGAACAAGTCAGCAAGGGTGAGATTGCAGCGGCTGATGCCCCTGATGAGCATTCAACCGAAGAAGAGTGGGCTGCGTATCGAGAGCAACACAGTATTCCGGCGACCGCTGCTGACTATGAGTTGAGCCTGGATGAAGGTCTCGCTTTGGGTGAAGATGATGGCCCGATGATGGAAGGCATCTATACGGTTGCTCATGAACATAACTTGCCGACAGAAGCAATGTCAAGCATCACTAACGCTTATCTGAAGGCTCGCCAGGAAGAGGACCATCAGTTTGCGGTGACCCAAGAGGGATACAAAAACGAGTGTATCAACGTACTCAAGACCAGCATGAAGGGTGAGTATGAAACAAACATGAACCTGGTGAAAGGAACGTTCATCGCCGCTATGCCGGAAGCAGTTCGTGAGGGATTCGAACATGCCATAATGCCGGATGGTCGGAAGATCATGAATAGTCCAGAGATCCTGATTGCCCTATCTTCAATGGCGAGGACTCTGAATCCAGCGGCTACCGTCGTGCAAAATAGTTCCAATCCTATCGGTGATATCGACTCTGAATTGGCATCGATCAAGTCCAAGATGGGGACCGATGAATACAATACGAGCAAGGAAATGCAGGCTCGATACCGTCAACTTCTCACTGCCAAGGAAAATTTAGCTAGACAATAGCGGCCAGATATCGTTATTATTGAATGAGTACCGTTGTGTAGACCCCCGACGTCTGAGTAGCGACCCCTATCAAGGTTCCTCGCAGACAATGATCGAAGGTTCCTCGAAACACGGTAAGGAAACTTTAATCATATTTCGAGGGTACTACTAATGGCTGATACAGCTTATCAAACCCAGTATCGCGATGAGTTTATTGCCGGTTTCGAAAAGCGTTCATCGCTTGCACGGAGAACGTGCATCACGGAAGCCGACATCAATGGTAACGAAGCAATATTTTTAGTTGCCGACTCTGGAGGTGCTACAGCGGTTACCCGTGGTGTGAATGGCGACATTCCCACTCGACCGGATAACCTTACTCAGAACACTGCAACCCTTGCTGAATGGCATGACATCCCGGAACGAACGAACTTTAATCTGTTCGCGTCCCAAGGTGATGGCAAGCGCATTATGCAAGAGACCAGCATGTCCGTCATCAATCGCAAGATTGACAAGGATATTCATGCTGCACTGGACGCTGCTACCGTAGCGTGGGATGGGTCGGCACAAGTTGCCACGTTGTCCTTGATCACCATTGCCTATACGAAGTTGGGCAACGCATTTGCGCTTGGTGATGCACCGGTCTATGCACTGATCACCCCGGCTTTTCGGGGACACATGATCCAATTGGACGCTTTTTCGAGTGCCGATTACATCGATAGCAAGCCGTTTGAAGGTGTCAACAAGAATTTGGCCTTCGCTTGGTACGGTGTCAACTGGATTATTGACGGTGCGTTGGATGGAGTGGGTACGTCGAGTGCCAAGTGCTTCATGTATTCGCAAAATGCCATCGGTCATGCGATGGATTCCGAACGGCTCCAAACGGAAGTGGGTTACGATGCCAAGAACGACAAGTCCTGGGCGCGTTGCTCTACGTACATGGGGTCCAAACTACTGCAGAACGCCGGGGTTGTCGAGATGACCCACGACGATTCTCAACTTTCATAAGGAGGCATGACTAATGGCTTATGCAACAAGTAATCCTCCGCGATTGATTTCGCAAAGCGTTGGTGCCGGTACTACGCCTGCTGCTTCCACTGATGGTGGTAAGCATTGGTTGTATATCGATGCTGATCCGCTTGCTACGGTTCTGGCTGCTGGGTATTTTACCGATGGTCATGATCTTGGAATGCGCCTCAATGACAAAGTTACCGTAGTCGATACGGCACTGGGTCAAACGAAGGACTGCGTCGTGAGTCTGTCCACTTCTGGTGGAGCAGTGAGCGTTGCTTTTCGTGAGGCAAGTTCAGTTGTAGCAACGACTGCAGTAACGACTCTTACGGCAGATCAGAGTGGATCAACGATCACTCTTGGCGCTGCTGGTGGGTATGCAGTGACGTTGCCTGCACCCGCAGTTGGACTGAAGTTTAAGTTCATCGTGTTGGTTGCCCCGACGACTGCTTATACCGTTGTGACGACTGCCAGTGCGAACATCATTCACGGTCAAATCAGTTCAGCCGAAGATGCTGCTGGCAGCGTGTCTACTGCCGCTTCCTCCGATACAATCTCCTTTGTCGCCAACAAGGCAATCATAGGTGATTATTGTGAGGTCGAGTCTGACGGTACCAATTGGTACGTATCAGGTATGTGTAATGTGCAAGACGGCATTACTACGACTCAAGCGTCTTAACCAACCAGGTGCGCCCTTCGGGGCGCATCATAACCTTCAGGAATCTTCAAAATGTCTGACGAAACAGACGTAAAGAAACCCCGACTTCAACCGATTAACCGAACCGCCCTGCAGTTTATGCGATATGCATCCCAGGAACACAGTGCGGTTGTTCCATCGAGTCTTACTAAAGAAGATTTGACGGATCCAGATCTTTGGGCGCATGTGAGACCAACTCTCAATGCTTTCGATGAGATTCGAATCATCCCGGAGAACGGTCGATATAGAGCAAAAGTGTTTATCACTCGTGTCGATGGGAAAAATCTCAGGCTTGAATTGATTGAGCATCAGGAATTCAATGAAGTAAAGAGAGAGCGAAAGGCAAGTATCTTTGATATCGAACAAAAGGGTCAGTTAGGCTGGTGTATTATCAACACCGATACTAACGAGGTAGTTGTGAAGGGTGTTGGCAAAAATGAAGCAACCGCACTCAAAGCACTGCAGGCTCATAGGAGATCGGTAGAGGACTAAAACACTGTGGCTGTCACTAAACTCAGTTTATACAATGATGCACTGCTACTGTGCGGTCTTCGCGAACTCTCAAGCGACACGGAAGATGTGCCTCACCGGTATGATCTCGACCGTGCGTATGATGATGCCTCTGCGAACGATCTCTGTCTGGAACTTGTCAAACCTACCTTTGCAACCAAAGTTGCGAAAATAGCACCAGGTGCTGCGTCAAGCGAACATTTGCTGGCGCAGACCTATGACCTGGATGACAACAGTGATTACATTGCTTTTATTGCTGCTTATGATAGTGGTGAACTTGACGAGAAGATTACTCGCTACATCATTGAAGAACAAACTCTCTATTGTGATGTAGGGACTAACATTTGGGTACGATACGTTGCACAGGTAACAACCTTTGCAAGTTGGACTCCGTCGTTTACCAATGTTGTTGCAGCGTACCTTGCTAAGACTATTGCATCTCGTGTTTCTCCCCAGAAGCAAGCTTTTCTGGAGAAGTTGTTTCTCTCCAATATACAGGCAGCAATTGAGGTTGATTCCGAAAGAGAGTCAACACCACGTCCGCCTTCATCCACCTTTACACTTACCACCGATTATCTGAATGTCTACAATGGCGCACTTAACCTGTTGGGCAAGCCGCACATTATCAGTATCAATGACGACTCAGAAATAAGGGTTGCACTCGATACAGTTTTGGATAGTGGTGCGGTGAACTATCTGTATGAAATAGTGAAACCAAGGTTTGCTCTCGAAACGAATATGATGACGTCATCTACGACGAGCAGCCACCACGACCTTGACAATGTGTTCACGTTACCCAGTGATTATTTGGCGATCTGTGAATTGCATGCCGATCCCTTGATGGACGAACCGATCACCCGATATTTGATTGAGGCTCGTACCCTGGCTTGCACGTATTCAACGATTTACATACGGTTCATTTCCAGTAGTCCTGCTACGAGTGACTGGACACCTGGATACACACAATTGCTGTCAGCGTATCTTGCTGATCAGGTCAAGAATCGTTTTGTTGAAGACGGTGATATGCGTAAAGATATTACTGCCGAATTTGAGAAACGACTGGAGTACTTGATCCAGAAGGAAGGGTATAAGGAAACCGAACGAGCAACACGTACAACAGCAACACTGACCACTGAGTGGCGTAAGATTTACAACCACGCCTTTTTTATTATGGGTCTGCCGGAAATTGTGTCTAACGATGATGATTCGATTCGTAGATCTAAAGTCGATGTGGCATTGGGTACCGGGATCGTTGAGGCAGCTTTGGAAGACATGGGTTGGACTTTCGCGCTGACGTCACAGAAGGTGACCTTTGATCCTTCTCTGGAGCCTGACTGGGGTTACATTCGTGTCTTTGCAAAACCTAATGATATGCATCGAATTCACGGTGTGTACTCTGATGGGCATTTTCGTAGTCCTTTGAAAGATTACCAAGATGAAGGTGATCAGTGGTTTGCCCACATTGATGACATTTACGTTCAGTACGTGAAGACGAGTTTCTTGACTGATCCAAGTTCCTGGCCTCAGTATTTCAAGAATGTCATTGCATCAAAGCTGGCTGACATGACGTGTTCAGTTCTGAAGGGTGACAAGAAGAATACGGAAGATAAAGTGAAACAGTTTGCAGATGAGGCTGAGTCTACCGATGCGTTGCGCGGTCCTCCGCAACCAATACATACAGGTCGATGGGTGCGTTCACAGTTTAGTGGGCGTAGTGGTTATGATCGACTGAGACCATAACCATGACCGCTGTAAATATAAAACCATATACCAACAAATTCAATCGAGGCGAAGTTGATTCGTTAGCAATTGCGCGGGATGACGTTGTGAAAGTCAATAACTCCGCTGAAGAGATGACTAACTTCATGCCGATACGTTTGGGACCGATGATGTATCGACCTGGTATGGAGTATCTGGACGACACTAAACTCATTACAATAACCGGTACCATCAATCCTACAGCATCAACTACTGTTGCTGGTGTTGGTACACTATTTACAACTGAACTGAATATTGGATCTCAACTGACTGTTACTGGTGAGACCCGAATCGTTACAGCAATTGCAAGTGACACCAGTTTGACTGTTGATACAGCGTTTACTGATAACGCCAATGACACCAGTCCTGACGCAAGTCCTGTTTCATACTTCGTCCCATTTGTGGCAGCGATAAATGACGTTGCTGCATTAGAGTTCAATCATGATTGTGTTCGTTTTTGGGTGGACGATGCTTTATTGACCACGACCACTGTTGACACTGCTATTGGCAATGGTACGTTTGATGCCGATATAGCAGGATGGAATGGAGATGATGGAACCGGTGCAGTAAGTGCTTGGTTGGATGGTGGTTACATGAGACTGACAGGGACAGGCACTGAGTCTGCTGTTAGATACCGGACTACAACAGGATGGGATGGGGATCCTGCAGAGCATCGCTTGCGAATCGTGATTAAAGATGCACCTGTTTTGGTTGAAATTGGTAATACTGTTGATCCACCGGCTGCACATGCCCACGATCTCTTCAAGGGCGTGCTTGGTCCCGGAACTCATTCATTGGTGTTTACTCCGACTGATGATATCGATATCACCTTTAGTAACTCGACGAAGTATCGTGCGTTGGTTGATAGTGTTGCATTTGAAACAACTGGAACATTTGAATTACCAACTGACATCGATGCTGCCAATATTGATAGCGTACGATTCTCTCAGTCCGCTGACGTAATTTTTATTTCGTGGAATGGTGGACAACAATTTAAGATAGAACGACGTGGAGTTAAGTCCTGGTCGATTGTTGATTACGAAAGTGATGATGGTCCTTTTGGAGCCATAAATGATAGTGATGTTACTTTGACTCCAAGTGCGTTGTCAGGTGGACCGGTCAATCTTACAGCTAGTAAGGATTACTTTTTATCAACGGATGTTGGAGCAATGTTCCGATTGATATCCCAAGGTCAAGAGGTAACTGCCACATTGACCGCCCAAGACACTGGGACTAATTCAATTAAGGTTACAGGTATTGAAGCATCACGAATATTTGTCATCAGTGCAACAGGTTTTGCAGATTCAACTCTTACTTTACAACGATCCAGTGATGACACAAATTGGACTGATGTTGAGTCATACACAGTGGTACAGCTTAAAAACTACGACGATGGTTTCGATAACTCTACTCTTTACTACCGTTTACATATCAAAACCGGTGACTACGGCACGGATACTGTTGTTGCATCGTTAGAATATGAAGGTGGTGGAATCACTGGTATTTGTCGTGTTACTGGGTTTACATCTGCTACAGTAGTCGTGGTAAATGTACTGGAAGAATTTGGTCGTACCGATGCTACTCGTGATTGGTATCGAGGTGAATGGGACTCGACTCCTGGGTATCCGACCGCTGTGTCTCTTTACGAAGGAAGATTGTGGTGGGCTGGTAGAGATAAAGCATGGGGATCAGTATCCGATGCGTTTACATCTTTTGACGACAGGGTGGAAGGAGATAGCGCCCCTATTCCTAGAACGGTGGGATTTGGTCCCGTAGCTAAAGCAGCATGGTTGATGCCGTTAAGTAGATTGGTGATGGGTATAACTTCAGATACGTTGTCAATACGTTCTAACAGTTTTGGCAATATACTTACACCGGAGAATACAAATGTTAAACCAGGATCCAGTCATGGTGCGGCATTAAAGGCTCCACTTGTCATCAGCAGCAGAGGGTACTATGTACAACGAGCATTGAACAAAATTTTTGAGTTGGAATATTCACTTGATCAGGATATCCATGATGCTACGGATCTTTGCGTACTGAATCCTTCGATTTGTTCTGCTGGCATCAAGCGAATTGCTGTAACGATGGAACCTGAAATTCGAATCTACGTCGTGCTGGACGATGGGAATGCACGAGTTTATTTGATGGACAAGACTGAAGAGGTACGTGCTTGGAGTCGGATAGAAACAGATGGTGACATCAGGGACATTATAGTTCTTCCCGGCACTGCTGAAGATCGAGTGTACTTCCAGGTCAGTCGTACTAATGGAATGTACTTTGAGAAACTTGCTCTCTTCAGTGAATCGATAGGTGGTACTGTATCGAAGACATTTGATTCATTCAAAACCTACACATCGCCGGGAACCACCATCAGTGGATTAGATCATGTAGAGGGACAAACGGTTTATACATGGGCCGATGGTCAAGCAAGAGACAGTGGTGATGTCGTTAACGGCGGTTCAATTACCGTATCGGATTCGTGGACCGATGTAGTGGTAGGGTTACGTTACACTGCTGACTATACCACCAGTCCTGTAGGACAGTATTCGAAGGATTCTGTTCTGATGTATGACAAGCGCATTGTGGATACTGGGTTTATACTACGGAACTATTGGCCGATGTCGATCAAGGTTGGTCCTGACAGCAGCAACTTAAAAGATTTTCCTGACTTTGAGGGTGGAAAGGCAGTTGTGCTAACGGCAACACAGAGTAAGTACAATCAGAAACCGTTTTCGTTTGATGGAACCATGGAGACAGATCCTCGCATACATCTTCAGGCTATTAATCCTTGTACAATTTTGGCGATGACTTATGGAATCGATGAATCTAACGATCCAACCAGTAATACGCCCATTGAGGAAGAGTGATGTATTGGAAGTCTATGGTTGTTTGTTTCCAAAAGCGATTAGAGGATATACCGCTGTTTGGGATGACAAAGTTATAGCTGTTGCCGGGGTGATGTATACTAACCCCTTGCAATGTTTTAGTACCATTGATGCGAAGATGAAAGAGTTTCCACGGGCGATCGTGAAAGGAATTAGATTGATCAGAGATTTGTTAAATGAATTTGAAGCACCTGTGTATGCGAAGACAGATGAACATGAACCGACAGCTTTTGGGTTTTTACAACACATTGGGTTTGAGCCAATTGATAACGAGGTGATGGTGTGGGAGAAGCAATACCGTGGATAAAAGCAAGTTCTACGGCGTTACAAGCTGTAGGGACTGTGTTGCAAGGCAGAACTGATGACCAGATTGCCAGGTTTGAGGCTGCTCAACTGGATCGTAAAGCTAAAGCTAGATTTGCAGAAGGCGCTCGTGAAGCCGAAGAACAACGTCGTCAAGGTCGGCTCATGCAGTCTAAGGCGCGAGCAGCACAAGCTGGTGGTGGAGGTGATCCTGGTGATCCTGGTTCTCTTCGTACCGTAGCGAAGATTGGTGCCATCGGGGAATACAATGCACTTGCAGAATTATTTCAGGCACGTACTGAGTCTGATGCTTTGCATTTGGCTGGTCATGCTCGTCGTAGGGAAGGAAGGGCTGCAAAGACATCTGCTTATTTGAAAGCGTTACCGACAGCAGTTAGTGCTGGTGAGGAGTTTTATGAAGCGGGTAAGGAATTCAAACGTAAAAAACGACTGAAATCGACTCTATGGCTACCAGAGTTCCCCCCAACGTGATGGCTACTATACCTGATCCTGCAGAACTTCAACGAGCCGCTCCATCTGGGCAGGCACCTTTCGTTCGCATGAGAAGCGGAGGTGTCGGCGGTGCGTTAGCAGAAGTTGGTGCTGATGTAAACGAGTACGTGCGGTTACGAACTAACGAAGAATTATCGACAGCAACCAGTAATTTTTCAATTGAAAAATTTAAACTCGATCATGCATTTGATAAGGATGACGAGTACGATACGATACCAGAACGATGGGACGCCAGTGTTCGTGAAGCATTGGGTGAACAGTCTAAGTCAATCAATGATCCTGCCGCGCGTAGGTATTTTGAAGAACAGGCAGAAGTAAGGATTGCTGAAGGATCGCAACGCATAACAGAGTTGGCATGGGGAAAGGAACGTGACTTTAAACGTGCTGATCTTGATAAGCGGTTGGCTATTCATAGGGAGCTGGTGATTGGCGGTAATTCTGACGCCATATCAGACGACGTTGAATCGTTGCTCGTTACTTATAGTGAACTTGGTTATTTGGATAGGGAAGAGGCTAATACACGGCTTCTATCCTGGAAACAAAGTGCCGCTATTGGGTGGATTGAAGCACTGCCTACTGCGTCAGAACAAATGGTTGCATTAAATTCTGAGCCTGCACGGGCTGCTATACCGACCGACGTGCGTATGAAGATGTGGAAACATGCCGAACAAGGCAATCTAGCGTTTGTTGCCGAACAGATTACTCAGAAATATATCGATGACGACATGACATTCGGTGAAATGATTAAAGACGCCGATGCTATCAAGGTTGGTGATAAGAGGATCGGTAAACATTTCACTAAGGAAAGTCTTGTTAAGTTGAAAGTTGAAATCAGACGTCAGGCTAGAAATCGAGAGACTTATCGAGACCATGCCGATCTGGATACTCAGTCTGATCTTCATTTTAAATATTACCCGAATATTCGTAGGGGGAAAATCAATCCGGAAACTGAACAACCTTACAAAGTGTCGGACATCCTTCCTGCCGATTTTGAAGAGATGTCGATAGGTTTACGCAACATGACGATCGCCGCAGAAGGACAGACGGGCGATCGCACAGTGACACAAACACCTGTGGCAATTCTCGATAAGTTGCTTCAGTATCAACTCGCTAAAGATTGGACCGGTATGCGTAAATATATATTAGGTTACAAAGAGTCTGCTCCTGATACTAACGGCGAGACTGTTCGTAAAGAGCAGATCCAGGAACAAAAGGATGCTCTTTTTGAGAAAATTAAAAACGTTCGTCAGACATATAGATTACCAAGTAAAGGCCTGACTAACGATGAAATATTAGACATAGAGTCTGCTGTTAGATGGGGGCTTCCAACGTATGGTATGGCCCCGGACGATCGTAAAAGGATCGAGAGATTTATCGAGACCACACTTCGCGACAAAGGCAAAACTGCCGATGAAATACTGGTAGCCATAGAGTCAGTTTTGACGAAAGCTGACGCCAGTATTGATGATGAGGAGGAGGCAGGTGTTAAGACAATTGAAGGAGTCGCCCAGT
>Ga0209434_1000619_pt1 | contig 16892 bp, 28 predicted proteins | sample ETNvirnome_2_300_FD_184068 | JGI IMG/M metagenome (GOLD analysis project Ga0209434, IMG submission 184068) | Marine viral communities from the Pacific Ocean - ETNP_2_300 (SPAdes) (version 2) | ecosystem: Environmental > Aquatic > Marine > Oceanic | place: Pacific Ocean | collected 2013-06-22
ATGGTGAATATTTATACTAGGAGAAAGTATGAAAATCAGCATGCTAGGAGCTGTAATTTAAAATGAAAATCACAAAAAAACAGCTTAGAAAACTTATCAAGGAAGTGATTGAGTTAGATGTTAAGAAGGGCGATATTATTCTAACAGGGCGTTTTAAGAATAAGCGGACGGTTGTTAGGAAGATTGGGACCGATGAGTATGGTCACCCCACTATTAATGGGAGATCGATACTTAGATTTAAGATTGAGAAAAAACTCCCAAGGGAAAAATGGAGTAAAAAATCCAGAGAAAAGAAGAAAGGCAAAAAAAATGATTAGCGAAAATAAAGCAATTTTGATTAAGTGGTTACGTGGGTTATTGATTTTAACGATTGCATTTCTGGTGGGAAGAATGACAGTAGGATGTAGTGGTACCAGTTTTAATTTACCCGACCGAAGTATGTGCACAACACCATGGGAAAAGAGGGCAACATGTCGGTCAGACCATGAGTGTGAAGGGGATCAGCTTTGTGCTCGTCGTGGTACAGTGGAAGGGCGATGCACCTCCATTGACTGTTGTGACCCATGGTGTAATAACGGAAACCACGCTATGGGCAATGACTGGTGTAAGAAAGGTAAGTCAAAAGAAACTCAGCTTCACCAGAAGGTCTCTGAGGAGTTACCCGCCCCCTAATGCACAATTACGCTAGTTCATTTAAGTACAGTGTAATGAACCGGTAAACATAGGCTTATATCATGAGAAAGTTTAGACCCGGTGAGATTGAAATATGGGCCAAGGAACAAGGTCTGACTTGCATATTGGGGATCGATGAGGCAGGTGTATCACCGCTGGCCGGTCCTGTGGTTGCTGCAGCCGTTTGTTTACCTGATAATCATGATATGTACGACGTCGATGATTCGAAGCGCCTGTCTGAAAATAAAAGAAATAAATTATATGACGACATTATCTTTCATGCTAAGGTATTTGGGATAGGGATAGTTACCCCCGCAGAGATTGATAGTACCGGTATTAGACACGGGGTATTTTTGGCATGGGAGCGCGCAATTATGGCTGCATGTGAGGGTGACTTTATTCCTGATGCCGTATTGGTGGACGGCAAGTGGAAACACCCATCGTTAGATTACCCACAATTTGCATTTGTTAAGGGTGATAATCGTAGTTGGAATATCGCCGCCGCCAGTATTCTCGCAAAAGTAACACGTGACAGATTGATGTGTGAATATGGTGAGAGGTGGCCTCATTATGGATTTGCTAAGCATAAAGGGTATAGTACACCCCAACATGTTATGATGCTAAAAAAGTTCGGGCCATGTTATATTCATCGACGTAGCTTCCGGCCGGTTCGTGAGGCGGTAGAGATGCACCAAGAGCATTAGTCTTGGAGGATGGTATCCCTTATATATTTGCGTAGTAATGATTCTTGCTGGTGCTTGCTGTGCGTTAAAATATCAAATATATTTTGGCTATTTACACCTGTGGGCATTGCTGCAGCAAAGCCCTGGAAGTCTCCGGCCTCTAACATTTCCCTAACTGCAGTACCGCTAATATTGGGCGTTCCTTCCCCGCGCGTGAAAGCTCCCGGATTTTCCTCGGCAGCTAATACACACTGGCCAGATGACCTTAAATCTCCGCAGTATTTTTCTAAACTAGTTTCTGGATAATTTTGTGCTGTGTCAACAGGATCAGAGTATACAACATAGGTATCAGGATTATTTGGGTCATCGCTGGCTGCACCCAACGCATCCCATACCTTTCTTACTGGTGAGCCCCCATATTTAATTTCGACGTTGCTGGGCATAATATTTTCAAGCTCTTCTTGCCAAACTTTAACCATATCAATACCAAGGATAGGAAATTGGCCCTTTCGCTTCCTGTCAGATGTAGAGACGAACAAAATGACTTTATCATTTTCTCCTGCAGCCATAGACACTAATGCATGATGTCCTGCATGGTATGGTTTTGCTGATACTGGGACTAAACCGATTTTCATTTTTTGTTTCCAGGAGATAATTATATTTGTTACAGTCGTACGTAACCTTTTATTATAATTACGCACGTAAGAGTATTCAATACTTATAAATATGATAATCAATAGTTGGGAGATAGAATATGAGTGGAAAAAAACGAACGCTAAACGAACAACCGTTCCTCCATCGAGCTCCCAAACCGGTTCGTCGCAAGATGTTAGCACAGAATTTGTTAGACGATTCAGGGCTACGACAAAAAGGGGGGGCATGGTATAGGAAATATCTTGAGTTTACGGCTATGGATGAAGGTGAAAAAGCACAAGCTTTGGCGAGAAAATATACAGGTGCAAAACTAGCACAGATGCAATTGCGTCGGCAGGTGACATTATCTGAAGAAAGAGAAATTCGTGGGTGGGTTCGCAGAATTCTGGAAGAGGATCATAGAAAATTATTGACCGAACAGGAGTACGGGATGCACGGTGAAGTTTTTGCACCTGCGACCACCGGCGAACTAGCAAAATTATTCCTAGGAGGAATTCAAGATGTCCTTAAAACAACGAAGGTTGCCTTGAAGGATATGTTAACTAGTGCTAAGTACATGTGGGATATGGTGTTTACGTTCGATCCTGTCAAACTTTACAATATGAGAAAGGAATACAAAAGTCGAAAGGAGAGAATTGATGAGGAGTATAAGGAAGTAATGGCGGATACATGGGCATCGATGGCCGGCCCGGATGTAAAGGCTGCAATGTTCCTACTTTCTCCAGCTGCTTTTCTGGCATCGGCTCCGATTACTAAGTCGTGGAAGAACCGAAAAGATATTGCGGATTTCTTTCGTGAATCGGGTTTCGGATCGCCATCTGAAGAGGAGAAAAAAAAGGGTGCGCAGGACCCGAAAGGGATAATCGGTACTGCCGGCGCGCTTTTGGGAAAATTGAGAGATATTTTTTTGGAGAGCCCGGAGGACACACACCTAATTTCAGAACAGAAGGGCGTCGACGTGTCGGATATTCAAGATGCAATTAAGGAAGTTAACCCAAATGCGATGTCGAAAATGGAAAAAGCGGGCGAAGAATATGTAGGTCTTACTAGTAAATTTTTAGATGACATATACGAGCTATTTGGTAAAAATATTGTAGCTATTCGGACAATAAAAGGTGCAAAATCAATTGATGAATTAGTTACGGCTATGGAAAAAGTTAAAGCGAGTGGATTTGATATTGGGGGACCTTCACCTCAGGAAATCAAGCAACAGTTTGATAAGAGTGTTAAGGATCTTGCAACCGGGCCGGACAAAGAAAAATTTATAGATGCAACAGTGAAATCTCTTGGCAAGAAAAGTGCGGATGAGGTGTCACAGGAGGAATTATTAAAAGCGGCCAGTGATTCAATCTTCGTTCATTCAAGCGAAAAAATTCGCAGCGATCTTGAGGAGGTTGAAGTAGATTTATTAGAAAAGTTGAAAGAAGCAATGGGCGGAGTAAGACCTACAGTTCAGGAAGCAGAATTGCTTAAACAGTCTTCAACAGGAAAAGAATTTCTAGAGACAATAGACGAATTTGATCGAAAGATAATGGCAATAAAATAGTTAACATTTCCAATTCTCAAAATAATTTGTCAATATTACTAATGGGGTTATTATGACAAAAGGATGGGTACCTGAAATAGTGTACGAAGACAACGATGATGGTTTGAGTTCACACATTCCATTGATTGTTGTTCCGAAAGGCGAAGAAATGCCAGAAATGTTATTTGTTTTCGAGTCTAGGGAGACCGGTGAATTTGAGCCTGGTATTGATGGTGAAGATCTTCCTGTAACCGAATTGGATCTTCATCAATATGCTGATATGGCTGTACTCAAGAAAAAACTAACGTGGATGGAGTATGATAATGTGCGTTTTGCTCTCGGACTTGAGGCACTCAAGACTGCTGCCGTGAAAGGATCTAAGATTACTAGTAATATACGTGTTGCACTCAATGATAGTAATTCCGACAATGCTTTAGATAATCAAGATGGGTCTCATGAAGCGCAACCCGTAAAACTGACGGGCGGTGGATTTAAGGCGACTCCATTCGAAACGTCTGAAAATGAAGACGTAGATAATTCCTAGACACGCGCGTGTAAACTTATATCAAGTATGGTATAATTGTCTTATATCACACCAATATAGTTGTAGGTAAAACGCATGACATATATCACTAGAGAGACGGCACTTAATGCCGTTGAAAGAATGAAGTGTTTTCATGATGACGTTGTCAATACATACGCCAGGTATGGAATGGATCTGCTAAGTAATCTGGGACGAAGAAATATTGTGATGTCCCAGGTTCAGGAGACATTCTTTGCTCAAGAATTAGGAAAGATGTATTCAGATGTCAAAGAGGATGGTCGTACCGGCCAACCGGACATTGTAATTGGTGAAATTGGTAAAGAGCTGGAATGTAAGCTAACTAGTCGCCATAGAGGAGGTGCAATTAGCTTCTCAACAGATTATGGCACTTTATCTCAAAAGGGAAAGCTAGATTATCTATATGTTGTATGTGATAAGGAATTTAAGAAATTCTGCGTCATTCATTTCGAAAATTTGACGGTGGAGCATTTTAGGCATGTCAGCCCAGGCTCCCGAGGAAAGGTGGCAATGAAAAAATACCTGACATTGCCAAACGCAAATATATTAGTTGGTGAGGCTGTAAGTATGAACCAGCGTAATATTAAAAAAATAAAGGAAGCTCTTAGCATATGCTCACCCACTACGAAAAAATTTGCTAATCTAAAAAAGAGACTGGTGTATTGGGAACAGGCTCCGGAAAAATATAACATCATCTTTGAAAGTGTTTGATGATGTGTATATTTATTTTAAAATTCTGGAGATACTAATGCATTTCGAAAAAGAACGACTTCTTAATCTTGCGGGCCTGGGTGAAAATTCTTCAACTGGACTCATGACTGAGAGTGTAAATTCTAAACCATCCACTGACGAACAAAAGTTACGTCGTCTGGTGAGGGAAGAGCTAACTAGAATTCTTCAAGAACGTGAAGAAGAAAATATACAACATGCTTTAAAACATAAAGATCTATCTGCTGTATTTAGAAATGGTACCCCAGGATATGTTTCTGGTATGGTTCATGGAAATGAAGGGAAGGTACCATCTGGTAAACTCCGCAAAGGTTCATTGTTTGGCGGGATTGGTTTCCATTAATAAAAGAGAATTGATTTTTTCTTAAATAAAAAATGTAAATAATCATCATTTGTGATATAATGCTATTGAGGCATGCGAATGTATGATGTTGGACAAGTACTTTTTATAGTTGTCAGGAAAAAACAGAAAATTGTGCCTGTGCAGATTGTTGAACAAATTGTACGAAGGTCATTAGACGGTGAAGCAATTCAATATCAAGTAAAGGTTCCCGGGTATGATGAGCCTATGCCTATAGACTGCGTAGGGGAAGACATATACTCAAGTATTGATGAGGTCAAGGATGCCCTTAAGCAAAATGCCAGTTCAGCAATTGATGACATGGCACAGGCGGCAACATCACTTTCAGCAACCTGCTTTCAGGACATACGGTCATTGGGTTCCGCGGGGGGTGGAGATGATGAAGAAGCGATCGTCGATCTAGGCGACGGTAAAAAAGCAAAAATTAGTGTTTCAAGTCTTAAAAAATTACATCTATGAAAGTATTAATACTTGACGGTTACAATTTAATTTATCGAGCCCGATATTCATTTAATCGTGGTGAATTTGGGACAGTTTTTTCATTTTTTAGATCTCTTCGCCCGCTCATTGAACGCTTTACTCCTACAAAGGCCTATTTCGTCTTGGAAGGTATACCTAAAAAGCGATTGTCATTATACCAAGATTATAAACAAAATCGACCTCGTGAAGAAGATCAAGATTTTCAGGATCAGAAGGCCACAATCATTGAATTATTACTAGCATGCCTGCCTATTCAGGTAATTCGTCATCCGGACTATGAATGTGATGATGTAATTGCACACCTTACACAGGTTCATGAGGATGATAACTGCGTAATTGTATCGACTGATACAGATTTTATACAGCTGCTTACTAAGGAGAATATTCAATTATTCAATCCGATTCGTAAAGACTTTTTACAATATCCTGAGTATGATTATGTCATGTGGAAAGCACTACGGGGTGATGCGGCTGATAATATTACAGGAATTAAGGGTGTCGGTGACAAGACCGCTTCAAAATTAGTAAAGGATCCGGCTAAGCTTGAAAACTTCTTTCATGATGATTCGGACAGACGATTAATCTTTGAGAGAAATATCAATTTAATTCGACTTGAGACCAATTTAGACAATCAGAGATTTGAAATTTCTGCTGCTTTGTCAAATTGGCCAGAATTATATAAACATTTTGTGGAGATGGAATTTAATTCTATTACAAATGACACGTCCTGGAAAAAATACCAGGACAGTTTTACCAGTTTGGAGGAAATTAGAGTTGGCTAATGAGAAAACATTATCACAATCAGATATTTTAAAGTTACGTGAAAAGGATATCCTGACTAAAGATGAAATTGCACTACTTGTTGGTGATATTGTTGTTGCGGAAAACGTGATTACAAAACAAAGGCGTACAATCGAAACGTCCGGTTTATTATTAGAAGCAAATCGTAGAGTACTCAAAGACTGATGGATAACAATTCTGACAAAGTTCTTCTTTTTGATGAAGATGCACAGAGAAAAATTGCCGATGGTGTTAATCTTTTGTCGGATGCGGTAAAGATTACAATGGGACCCCGGGGTAGAAATGTTGTCATAGAGCGGCCTGGCAATTTTCCACACATCACAAAAGATGGCGTTACGGTCGCCAAGGCAATTAATGTTAAGGAAAAATTTGTCAATCTAGGAATTCAGATGATAAAGGAGGCAGCTGCTAGGACTGCGGACACAGCGGGGGATGGAACAACAACTGCCACTGTTTTATCACAGGCAATCTATAATTCAGGTCTTCGAATGATTGCGTCTGGATTTATTGGTGTAGACCTGCTAGAGGGTATAGAGAAAGGGACAGAGATAGTACTTAAAGAACTTCAAGACCTATCAAAACCTGTTACAAAAGGTGAAGACATTGTTCAGGTTGGAACAATTTCTGCAAATGGTGATACCACAATTGGAAATTTATTATTAGAGGCAATGGAAGCTGTTGGGCATGATGGTGTGATTACGGTCGAAGATGCAAAGGGGTCCAGAACAACACTGGATGTTGTTGAGGGCTGTGAAATTGATAGGGGTTTTCTTTCTCCGTATTTTGTTACCCACCATGAAAAAAATATGACAATCTTACAGAGCCCTAGGATTCTATTAGTAAATAAAAATTTAAGTTCTTTGCAAGATATTTTACCCGTACTAGAAAAAATTCATGGTGAACGTAAACCACTGATGGTCATTGCCGACGACATTGAGGGGGATGCACTTCATGGCCTGGTCGTTAATAAGCTTAAAGGTACTTTGGAGATATGTGCTATAAGAGCTCCTGAATTCGGGCAGGCTCGCGTGAATTCGCTTGACGACCTAGCAATTCTACTTAAGACGCGTGTATTTACTGAGGTTGATTTTGATGAACTTAAAAATATTGGGATCGATGACTTAGGATCTTGTAAAAAGGCAGTTGTGACCAAGGGTAGGACGTTACTGGTCGAATGTAATGGTGACAAGGATGCAATAGAAAAAAGAGTCAGTGACATACGTCAGAGTTTACAGGATCCGACCATTACAGTTGATGATATTCAACATGCCAATAGAAGACTAGCTACGTTGGCAAATGGAGTAGCTGTGCTTAGAATAGGTGCATCAACTGAATTAGAGTTGCTTGAGAGAAAGGATCGAGTTGAAGACGCGCTTAATGCAACCCAGGCTGCAGTGATGGAAGGAATTCTTCCAGGCGGAGGTGTAGCACTAGTGAAAGCAACAGCAGTTCTGGATAGTCATATTAAAAAATATTCTGGTAGTTCATTCGGTGCCGGACTAACAATTGTGAGAGAAGCATGTGAAGCTCCATTTAAACAAATTGTAGAGAATACTGGGAAACATCCGGAACTAGTATTACAAAAAGTTAGAAAAGCGAAGGATGATCTAGGATATGATGCCAAAAACGATACCCTGGTTAGAATGTATGAGACGGGAATTATTGACCCGTTACGTGTAGTACGTTGTGCATTAGAAAATGCATCATCTACTGCTAGGATGTTATTGTCGATTGGTTGTACAATTGTTGATGAAGAAGCTTAAGCGGCCTTTTAAACCCAAAATTTGTCAGCGTTTATTACTTTTAATTTCTTAATTTTCATTAACAGGAGCCTTAAATGAAAAATAAAAATTTTCATCGGTTGGATAATGAGCGATTGCAATCGATGACCACCGAGGAACTATATGCATTGCTCAAAAAACACAAGTCAGAAATTGCAAATTTAAAGAAAACACCTTTTAGAAAGAAAATGCTGGAGACAGAATGTTGTTATATTCAAAGAGAGCTTGAATTTAGACTAAGGTGGTCTAGACATGATAATGAATTTTCAGGATATGCACGGATAGGAGGGTGATATGCAATCAACTCTAGAACAATTTTTTAATGAAGTAGGTAAAACATCCCTATTAACTCGTGAAGAGGAAGTTGAACTTTCGCAGCGTATTGAAAAGGGTGATGAGGCTGCTAAAAAACACATGATCAGAGCCAATATTCGACTGGCTATTAGTATTGCAAAAAAATACCAGAACAAAGGTTGTGATTTGGAGGATCTCATCCAAGAATCTAATATTGGTTTGATCAAGGCCGTGGAGCGCTTTGATTGGCGACGTGGATTTAAATTTTCCACTTATGCGTGTTGGTGGATCAGGCAGGCGGTGCACAGACATGTGTCAACCTATTCCAGCACAATTAAGTTACCGTCTTATACCAAGAACCTTTTATGGAAAATGAAGCAGGCTTCCGAGGAATACCATAATGAGTTTAATGTATATCCAACACAAGAGGAAATTGCAGACCTACTGGGTGTTTCGATAAGGACACTCAAAAATATTACTGGATGTGCTTTTGCACCCATTTCGCTTGATTCAAAACGGAGGTATTCGAGTTCAAATGGAAGCTCTGATGGTAGGACCCTGGCTGAAAGTATCCCAGATGAGAATGCCGATGATGTTATCAGTCTGTTAGATAGAGAGACAATTATTCAACACATATGTCAAGCATTACACAAACTTACAGATAGAGAGGAGAAAATCATTCGCATGCGATTTGGAATTTCAGAAGACGCTTCATATCATCCAGAATATTCTATCACTAGCGATGAGTTGGAAGTTATTAAGATGAGAGGGGATAATAAATGAGTATGCCTAAAGGTCATAAAAGTGAGCATGGTTACGCAACTGTTGGTAACAGTTTTGGGGGCCTAGACTATCGACGTATTGCAGAAAAGATGACAGATGATGGTTATAAAATGAATCATGCAACTGCCAGGAATGTCTTTCTTAAGGCAATGAAAAAACTTGCAGAGCCAATTTGTGTACTTCATGACATGGATGATGATGAATCGATTAATCAAACATCTAGAGACCCAAGGTTTCAAGAAGGGATAACTGAAATTATTAGGGACATTTATGATGGAGAAATTGAAGTCTAAAAATCAAACCCATTTTTCTAAAGGAAGTCTTATTAATATAAGGCCTGGCAATTACTTGCGTCTAGGTGAAACAAATAAGTCAAAAGAGGGTCCTTTTCGAAAATTTGAAGACGACACATCAGCTATATTGGTTGATTATCTAGGCTCACACCCGGGCTCTGATGTAGGGTGTTGGACTGTGTATGCGAAAAATGAATTATTAGTGATTTGGGAAGACCAGGTATTACAAAATGAAATTACTACGTAATTTTTGGTTCTGGTTTGGGATGGCTCTACTCAACCTCTTTTTATTCAGTTTTAGCATGGCGCTTGAAATGAAAGAAATGGCTTTATTGAATTTTCTTACCGCAGTATGCTGTTGCCTTAATGCATACATTTATAATAAAACTGGAGATGACAATGCAAAATCAAAGTGATGTAATTCTGGAACTCGTAACACGACTCATTAATATCGAGAACGAACTTAAGTTGTTAAAAGAGGACAAAAAAGATCTCTTTGTGGAATACAAGGAGAAGGTTGACATTAAGGCTCTAAGAGCTGCATTTCAAATTGCTAAAATTCGATCAAAGCTTGGTGATTCAGAGGTAATGCTTGACCAGTATTTAGATGAAGTGGCCAAGAAAATTAACGTCTAGCTATCTGCGCCTGTAGTTCAGTAGGTTAGAACGCCACTCTTATAAGGTGGAAGTCCCTGGTTCAAGTCCAGGTGGGCGTACCAGCTATCAAAACAAAAGAGGCGAATATTATGAAATCCGTATTAGTTGTAGCAATGATTAGCGCACATCTCTTCACCGATGCCGACCCAAGACAGGTGTTGGGTAATCAATACGAGTCCTATACCATCATACAGTCAGTTGATCCATCCGGCATTGAGAAGTTTCGTAACAAGATACTTGACAAGACAAGGCATATGCCCCAATCAGCTAGAAGGTTTCTGGACACTAACATTGATTGGGAGGTGTATGCCGAGTCTATTTTTCGCCCCAATTGGGACAAGTTGACACGGGCTCAAAAGACAGAATTCAAGAAGCTATTACAGCGTGATGCGATTGAGCGATATGGTCACCTTTTCTCACCCAGTACAAAATTCTCAGTTAAGTTTAATGGTGATACCCAATACAAGGTTCTTCGAGGGCATAAATTTGCAAAGGTCAGCACAACGATATCATTGTTGGGAAGTGATGCAGAGATTGATGTGGATTTTATTTTCCATCTCGGGCCGGAGCGATGGGCTCTTAGCGATGTATATGTGGATGGAGTTTCTAAGGCCCGATCATATAGACGAGAGGTCAGAAAGATTTACAAGAAAAAAGGATATGAAGGTGTGGCTAGCGCTTTTAGAGAAAATCTTGATCGTAAATATTCAATTATCAAAAAATAAGGGGCAATAATGAAGTATGCGTATGAAATTGCAGTGATTATTGTCATATTAGCAATCATGATATCGCTGGTATTCCACACTAGAAAAGAGAGAGAAAATGTGCCAACCCCCCCGGAGAGTTTTTATACACCACATAACAGAATAATGCCCCCGTAGCTCAGTTGGACTAGAGCGGGAGACTTCTAATCTCTAGGTCGCAGGTTCGAGCCCTGCCGGGGGTGCTAATACTTTAGGAGATGCATATGTCACAGGAACTTCGTGATACTTTAGTAAAGATTAGAATGCTTGAAGCCGGCATTATTCCATATTGGGAAAATGGAAGTTCACTTGGTGAAGCATTTCAGAAATTGGATAGTGTCGCGAAGAGAAAGATGAAAAGGAAATTCCGAAAGTTATGGAGAAAGGCCTCCGGAATAAAGAGACGACCTGATCAATGGGAAAAGATTGCCTCATATATTGGGCTCGGTTTGTCAAAAAATAAGATTGGCCAGAAACAGAAACACAATAGATCAGCCACGGTTTTTTTCATGTTTTTAGACTCTGTAATGGAAGAGCTTAATTCTGGTCGGTGAGCAACATATTTATATGGGTTCGGAGGATGAAATGCAAAAACGCTTAAATGAGACAGCTAAAAAACAATTGTTAGAGACAGCCTTACTAAAGGCACTTTCTTCTGCACCTCTTACCCTGGTTGAATTAGAGGCGCTACAAGAGGTGGATGTTGGTGCTCTTATTGTGGAACATAATATGTCCTTTTCAGAGGCAAAACAAATTGTAATGTGGCGTCGAAATGAAAGAAATAGAATGAATGCTAAGAGTCTGCAATTACCAATAGATGGATATACACCCAAAGGTGTACGCCAGGGCTCCAGGTTTCCGGGTCTTCAGGAGTCGGCTAGCCGTAACCGTCGAATAGTGAGAAATATTATCAAAGAGGAATTTGATAAATCACAGTCAAAAAATGATTGAACCTAAAAATACCTTAAGGAAATATATCAGACTAATTTTGCAGGAAGCTAATGAATATCAGTGGGATGTGGCTGACGATGATAATCTAATGTTGGATGAGGAGGGAATGGAGAAGAGTGATAGAGAGAATGTTAGTCAGTACTTAAAGTCAATGGCACTCATGAAGAATGGTTCGAGATGACTATTTATACTAAACATAAGAGGATACATTTGAAATGAGTCTAAAATGGCCAGAACCAGGACAGCTTGATATTGGATTATATCAAGTTTCTTCCATTCCATGGGTGACTTCTTCTGCCGTTGCAGGTAAAGAAACGCTTCAGTATGATTTTCCAAAAGTAACCAGGTTTGTCACGGTTAAAAATGTTAGTTCGGATGCCACTACCAGATTGGCAGTAGGTTTCTCCGCAAATGGTATCGCACCGGGTACAAACGGTGTAGCATCGTCTGCTACCACCCGGGCGGCATACTTTACCCTAAAGAAGGATGAAGAGCTTACACTTCCTGTTCGTGTAAAGACCTTGTATTTGTCAGCCACAGTAGGTGAAAATACAGGGTTGGCAATTCCCTTTAACTTAGTTTGTGGTCTCACCGAAATAAGTCATAATCAGTTCCCAATCCTTACCGGCTCAAATGGTGGATCACAGGTTGGTGTAGGTTGATTTAAATTGAAAAAAAATTTAGACAAGAACTGATTGACCAAAGAGACGCACTAGTAGAACGATTATCGGAAGTATCGGAAAACTTCAGGGAAGTTCAGAAATTATATGAGCACGCACTAGCCCTTTTTGTTCTGAGATACAATGCGCTAAAGAAAGAGGCGGTTGTAACAGTTGACGAAAAAAAAGAAAAATTTCATAATAATGAAATTTTAAAAAATATTAGTACACTATCGGATGGACCAGATCATAATCCCGGTAGTGATATAAAATTATCTGAGCCACATGCTTCATACTCAGAAGAACCCAGCAAGGCACATAGTGAATACTCTAAAAATTCACCGACTAAAAATGTTCAAACTCGAGGCGAAAGATTCTTAAGACAAATTCGTTCTATTGCTGCATTCATTAAAAGGTTATTTCATTCTATTGTGAGAAAAATTCACCCCGACCTCCAGGTGAATCGTGCTAATATTCCTCACCACAAACACATGTTTTTAGAGGCAGTGAACGCGAGAAATATAAAAGATGTCATGACGTTAATCAGGTTATCGGCTGAGTGTGGTATTAATGATGACGATCTGTTACACTTACAAATTGAGGCAATTCAAAAGCATATTTCAGATTTATATGATAAGATTAGTGAGATGACCCAAACCCGGGTTTGGGTATGGTATCATTCAGGTCCCACGGTAAGAGATAATATGATACAAAATATGCTTGATAATTAAAAAAATGATAATTTATTGATAGAATGGCATAATGGAAAATTATTACAAAACTTTAGGCGTGGATGAAAACGCCAGCCAAGAAGAGATAAAGATAGCTTATAGAAAATTAGCGCGAAATTATCACCCGGATATTAACAAGGATGATACGGAATCTTCGGAAAAATTTAAGAAAATTAATGAAGCATATGAGATCATAGGAAATCCCACGGGACGTGCCAACTATGATGCCGGTCTTCATGGAAATCATTTTAATTTTGGGGGAGGATTTGGGGATGTCTTTCAGCATGTGGATGAAATATTTGGCAGCTTTTTCTCTAGAGGCTTCGAAACAAAGAAAAAGAAGCGTAGAAAAAACTTAAACTTAACTACCAAAATTAAATTAACGTTTGAGGAGGCTGTTCTCGGATGTAGAAAAACAGTCAGGTTTTCTAGAAACAGCACATGCGATATATGCAGGGGTTCCGGGGCTTCTCCAAATTCTGACCTTATTGGGTGTCGTACATGTCATGGCTCAGGGGTATTTTCCCATAACCAAGGTTTCATGTCAATTCAGGTTACATGTCATGACTGTGGTGGGGCAGGGAAATTTATAACTCATCCGTGTAAGAGATGTGAGGGCAATGGGGTAATGCCGGAAAAAAAAGAAACCAGTATTGACATACCTCCGGGGGTTGATGAAGATTTGTTATTACAGGTACACGGGTTAGGCCACACGGAAAAGCATACCGGTGATACCGGAAACCTATTGATACAATTGAAAATTCAGCCCTCACAGATTTTCGAAAGAGATGGGCTCAACATTATAAGCTCTAAGGAAGTTCCGTTTACTACCCTGGCTTTAGGCGGAAATTTATCCATCGATACTGTGCATGGTACAACTAGTGTCTTTATTGAGGCAGGTACTAAGAGTGGTCACGTTGTAAAAAGTAGGGGTTATGGAGTAAAATTACGTAATGGTGATACGGGGTTTCAATTTACCAGGATTAGTGTAGAGGTACCAGATAAAATGAATCAACAACAAATAGAGGCTCTACGTTCTTTTAAAAATGTAATGGAGTAAAGTGTATGCAACAACATGAACAAATTATCACGGCAAAATTAGTGACTGAACTGGAGGATAAAATTGTATTTCTGGAAAGAGAGTTAGCAGAAGCAGCTAGGGATGAGATAATGTTACGTGATATAATCGTTGGTTTAAATAAAAAAATTCAGGCCTATGAGCAAGAACAGAAAATTACAAAACCAGCACCTTACAAATATTAATTTAGGAGAATTTTGCGTTGACCACCCAGAAAAATAGCGCTACAAAAGTCGATACGTCCGAGAAAGGGAACTCGCTCGGTAAACCATGGCACAGCAAAGCTGTATTTCATGATTTTGAAAGTGCCGATGTATTGCGTAGTGAACTTTTGAAGTCTAAAAAATTTGATGTGAAAGTTAAGAGATTAGCTTCTGGTAAATTTGTTGTTAAGGAAAGAAAGAAGGCAACATCAAATGAGAAACACAAAAGGAAAAAGAAAAAATAATAGTACATTAGCTTTTTACTGGGGTCTAAAAAAAAATAAACTTCTCTATGATTCATGATGAGAAGAAACACATCGTTGAGAAATTATTCAACCCACAAAAAGCACGTGAATTATTACCCAGGGAAATATTCAATCTAGGATTTCGGACCAAGTCGGAATTTGAAAAATATTTACTCACTGAATTTTATGGTGTCGACAACTATAGTGAGCTAGGAAAGTTTAAGTCTAGTTTTACCAAAAGAAAGGATCGTGCTTGGAAATTAATTTATGATGTTGTCAAGCAAGTTGGGTCTGAAGATCACTTTGGTGTTTATGCATTAAGTAGACGTTTTTATCGTGATATTTTGGCATACGTTACTGCCAGCAGCATAGAGGAAGCCACATTACTTGGGAATGTAATGTTGGGCTATCTCATTCCGAAAAACTCAGTACTAGAAGCAAAATTTTGTGAATTTGGTAGTGAAAATTCAATCAGGAAAAATATGATGCTTTTAGATAATATTAGTGTTAAATTAAAAAGACAGAATACAAGCTTAGCTTCACTAGAGAAGGAAAGGGAAAATTTGGTAAATCATAAAAAAACCCTTCAAATTATTATTGATCAATTAAAAGTTAAAAGGGCAGAATAAACATTCGTAAGACCATAAGTAATATTCTGGTTTCAGGAGACAAATATGTTTTTTTTCAAGATTTTCAGCATGGTATTATTGCTGGTTTCTATTTCACTTTTTGGTTTTAGCGCTCTTACGCTTGAACCACTTACCAACCTTAATTCTCAGGAAAATCTATTAATGGGGGAGTCAGATTTTGAGTCGACTTATTCTGATACTCCAAAAATCGATACAATTTTTCATCATCGTAAAACACCGAAAGCAAGGAAATATTTTGAAGTCATGGAAATGCAACCCATGTATTTCAACGTTCGACTTGAGAAAATTCGAAACTTATCCATGCAACCGCGGTGTGTTGATAGATGATTTTTAACTATAGCTTATCTCATGATATACTATCCACATCAATAAACACATAATACGAGGAAAATTATGAAACGAACGCTACTACTAATTGGCTGCTTTTTGATTGCGGCTATGATGATTTCACCACTAGCCATGGCAAATGAGAATGCGGTCGGCCTAAGCTTTGGACCGACTAAGGGAAACGGCCTTACATACAGGACTATTGACCACGGCACCGGTATCGGATATCAGTTCACTGCTCTGCCCCTTATAGGACGTGATGAAGGCGTAGTATTTGGTGGTGTATCAGCACTCTATGTACTACATCATGGAAATTCCGGTATTGCGTATATGTCTATTGGCGCTGCTGGAGTTTACGGTTGGGACAATTGTGGGGATGATGATGATGCGGATTGCAAAGATGATAGTGGTCATGCATATTCGTTCGGGCCTGGAATCGGGGCCGAGTTTCGATTTTGGGACAATTTTGGTCTCTCATTTGAGGTGCCAATCGCAGTCATGATGGAGGACAATGAGTTTACTGCCCTGGTTCCTCTCCCAAATACTAGCCTAGTATATTTCTGGTAGAAAGAACTCTCAATACCAAGTCAGATTCATGGGTAGAAATGGGCGACAAAATCAAATATTGGCAGCTCATAATAAAGACAGGAATTCTAAGAAAGAAGAAACACCTGATTAGTGCTTCTTCCTCCTGGAATGAGTCTAAGATACTAACGATAATCGCTGAAATGCATCCAGAGTGGAAAAACGTTACATTGAAAGAATTGAAAAATCCCCCACAGGGACAGTAGAGGTATAAAATGAACAATGTATTGATTGTCGGCACCGGCACTATAGGTGAACCCCTCATCGGATTATTGACTAGCGTAAAAGACCAGGTGGGAATAGGGAATGTTTATTTTTACAAGCGTACTCCTCTTAAGGATGAAGTTGCCAAGGTTAACGACATGTGCCGAAGGGGTGCGAAGCTGGTTGTCAAGGATGATAATATTGCTGAACAATTTCAGGCCCTAGGTCACCAGGTATCTAT
>Ga0209434_1000620_pt1 | contig 16888 bp, 13 predicted proteins | sample ETNvirnome_2_300_FD_184068 | JGI IMG/M metagenome (GOLD analysis project Ga0209434, IMG submission 184068) | Marine viral communities from the Pacific Ocean - ETNP_2_300 (SPAdes) (version 2) | ecosystem: Environmental > Aquatic > Marine > Oceanic | place: Pacific Ocean | collected 2013-06-22
GACGATGAATGGGAGAAATACCAGAAGGCTGTCCAAGCTCGAAAGGATCGCGCTACCAGCACCGTGGACGAAAAGGTCATGGCAGAATACCGCAAGCGTCGTACTGCTGAGTGGGACGAAGAACGTAGGGTGCTAATCGAAGATTACACGGAGTCACTGAAGGAACGACCTGTATATAAACTGTTGGATGAGCTACTGGTCAAGCCGATGAATCGAAAGGTTGTGAAGGACATCCTGAAGATTGACTCAATACCACGTTCGTTGTACGGTCGAACGAAGATCGGGGACAACACCGCGAATCCTGATCATTATGCGGAAAAGTATGTATATCCGTCGTCGTACCACATGTTACGGAACATCGTTACCACGCCGTCATTGAAGAAAGCCGCCTTCGACGCCGCTGAGTCGTCCATGATCGAAAAGTACGGTGACATACTGAACGATGGTACCCTGGAGGCGGACGTCCAGGAGGCGCTGCATAACGACGCGCAGGCTGAAATACTGCTGAGTGAACTGAAGGCTGTCGGCAGACCGATCAACCGGGAGTATCTGAAGACAGAGGCACAGCAGTTAATCGGCACAATGACGTATCGGGAGATACAGCCGAATAAATTCTTGCGCGCTGAGATCCGTGCTGCCAAACGTGCGGTGACCGACGAGGATCCGACTGACGCAAAGATCCAGCAACTGGTTAATCATTACCTCTACCGGGAAGCGGTCGCCACCAGGAAGGCTATGGAACGCCATCGCCGGTACGTCAAGCAAGTGCAAACGCGACAGTACGACAATAAGAGTGTTGACCCGGCGTACATCCAGAACATGAAGGTGCTTGCCAACCTGTACGATATGACGTCACCGCAAGCGCAACAAGCCGATGTGAATTCATTGCTCAATTGGTATCTCAGTCAGATCAACGATAAGAATCAGTTCGTCGAAATCCAGTTGCTCGATCCAAACCTGGTACTGGCGTTGAAAGCAAAACAGGATGGAGAGATTCCTAATTTGGTCATGCCCAAGTTTGACGACCTGGTTGCATCTGACCTTCGTGGAGTCTATGAGATGTTGCGTCATCTTAGATTCGTTGGGGGTCAAGTGGCGGATCAACAGTCGAACGAGGTCAAGGCTGAACGTATCGAGTTGACTGAAAGTCTTATTTCCAACGGTGGGCGCGATACGAAGGATCCCAAAACTGGTGGACGTAAACCATCGGAGTGGGATGCAGTCAAACACTTTTTCAACAAGTTAGTCTCGTTGCGTAATCTAATTCGAAAATTAGATGGCAACTTTGCGGGAGAAGATGAGGGTGTTGCCAATCGACTGATCTACCGTCGCATTGAAGATGCTACCAATGACCGGCTTGATCTCGCTACCACGATGTACGATCGTTTCAAAGATGAACTGGATGGTATTCACAAGATCGGATTATCAAGTGCTAGACGCAAAGATGTGAGCATTGAATTGGAGTCCGGCGAGTCTGTAGTGCTGAACCCGGAAGAGATGTTCATGATGGCACTCTACTGGGGAACTGAATCCAGTCGTGAAGCAATCCGCGAAGGTCATGGAATGACTGACAATGATGTGGCAACGGCACTGTCCAAGCTAACCGTCGAGCAACTGAAGATGGTCAACGCTGTTTGGAAAATCAACGAGTCCACTTGGTCGGAATTGTCAGCGGCATCTGTCAAACGATACGGTGTAGCACCAGAGAAGTTAGACGCGACTCCATTTGAAGTGAACGGTGTAGAGATGACCGGTGGTCACATGCGTCTGTTCTACAACTCACTGGAACTGGAATTGCAAGAAGAGCAACGACGTGGCGAACAATATGCAACCATTATACCAACCAAGGCCGGATCATTGTACGAAAGAGTTGGAAGCGGAGGTCGACCAGTTCTTCTCGACCGTAACAACATTGTCAGAGCCATGGAGGACAACCTACACTTTATTGCTTTTGCGGAAACTGGACAACGAATTCGACGCATCGTTAATGCAACCAGTGTTCGAGAGTCGATCCAACGAAAGCATGGAGTTCCCTTTCATCAGGCACTGATTGAACAGTTGGATATGTTGATCCGCAATAAGAAGGAGAGGGACACCTGGCCTCTCATTGCGAAGATCACTCGACTGTTACGACGTGCTGCAACCTATCGACACCTGATTGGCAGTGTGCGGAATATCGTTCAACAGATATCGTCATTACCAATTGCCGCTGATGAAGTTGGTACTGTCAATCTGGCTAATGCCTATATGACATTTGTGTCAGACGGTGGTGCTTCTATGGAAATGATCTTAGAACGATCAGCCTTCATGCGTAACCGTTCCAGCTTTGTTAACCGGGAAGCGGCAGAGTACCTTCGTCAGTTGTCGGTTGACAATCAATTCCAATACATATATGGAAAGTTTGCTGAGGTTGGTTTCGCACCGCAAACGTTCATTGACTCACTGATTGCTTTTCCGACCTGGTTAGCTAAATATGAGTTAGGGATGACTGACCACGGTGATGAACGTCGGGCAATATCCGATGCCGATGTGGCAGTTGGTGAGTCGGTTGGCAGTGGTGCTGACATTCACCTGGGTGGCGCATTCAACAGCAATGCACCAGAGTACATCCGAACGTTGACTGTCTTTGGATCCTGGTTCAATGCCTACTATCAACGGATGTATCGTCACACCAAAGGATTTTCTACAACGACAATGACGCCAGCAGGTTTTCGCGCCGTGTTGACAACGCCGCTTATTGTCGCGCCGCTGGCGGCGATTCTCGTCATGGATTACCCGGACGACGACAGTGATGAAGGTTGGGCGGAGTATGTTGCGAAAAGATACGTGGCATTTATGGCTGGTACACTACCGTTGATTCGGGATATGGTAGGATTTGCGGTTTCTGGTTATGCACCCAAGACAGTATTGGCGGGAGGACAGGAAGGTCCTTGGCGTGCAGCCGAAGAAGCAAGAGCGTTCTTTGAAGGACGACAATCAGCCCTGAAGACAGCGTCTGACATCACTAAGGCAGTAACGACCATCGTACCTGTACCCGCATCAGGTCAAGTCACTAGGGTGGCTGACTACCTGGATTCCTATTGGATGGGTAAGGAAGGAGACTTTAACGCATATCAAATGCTGGTCGAGGGACCAGACAAAAATAGGTAACTATCATGAGTACATCATTTGCTGGTCGTCTTGGAACGGCACCGGAAGAAGCAGTTAAAGCACCGTGCGTTGTTGCGGCGACTACCAACATTACGTTGTCAGGAACACAGACTATCGATACCGTTGCCGTTGTTGCCGGTGATCGAGTTCTGGTAGCTGGTCAAACTGACGCAACGGAAAACGGTATTTACGATGCTGCTGCCAGTGCCTGGTCGCGAGCAACTGATTGGAACGACGCACAGGATGTCGTAACAGGACAATTGGTCTCCGTACCTACCGCCATTTACGAGGCGTCATTCACTGGGGACTTTGCACCAGGAACTACTTCGGTTAGCTTTACGTTGATTCAGTACAGTAGGGTTAGTAGAGTCACCGTACTTCCTCCAACAGATAACGCCAGCAACGTGATAAAGCCTGACGGTACGTTTTTGAACATCGATGGTAGTACGACATCTGGGACTCAAGAAGCTATCGACTTTGCTTGTGGTGATGGTACTGCAGGAAATGGAGATTACGATCTCTTTATTGCTGGTGCAGAAGAAACTGGACCAACCTTTCAAGCCGGTGGTCCAGTAGTTTATCAGTGTACTACGCCAATTGTGTTTCCTCCAATGCAAGGAAAGAAGATATCATCTGGTGCATTCACCTGGAACTTTTCAAGTGCAATTGGTACAGACACTTGTATAACAATTGATTCCTGTATGCTGGTTGATTTTGATATGGCAGGAATGCAAGTTTCTAATCAGGGAACTGGTATTAGTTTACTATTTGCTCCTACAAATGCTGTTCCCCTCGATGACATAACAACGATTATTGACTCCAGGTTCTTTTTTACAGCGGTGGCAAACTCTAGCAATAGTGTTCAAGCGGATAGTCTTGGAGCAATAGTTAGATTCTCTTTCCCGGATGCAGCCAGCACGATTGTCAATAACCATTTTCAGTTTGGTGAGATCAATCAACAGAATACAGGGTCAAGCACTAATTGTATCTGGGTCGATAATCCTGGTGCCAGTGGTGCATTTGCCAATAACACAATCATCTGTCCCCACGTACATAACTTTTCGGCTGAAGGGCTTCAGATCGGAACATCAAGTGATATAGCGAGCCGGGGTGGTAATAACACTTGGCGCCTTGTGCTTGGTGCTCATGCTAACGGGGGTGACGCAGCGATTAGTACGTTTGGTGATGAAGACCAATTTCATTGCTCACATGAAACAAACACTGTTACCAATGCGGTCATTTTGCAAACCAGTGCCGCCAGAAATACTTTCTACGGTAATGCACTTACATCTATTAGCGCAACCTTTGTCAATGGTGCAACAGATAAGACATCTAACAAGTGGATCCGGTCTGCTCCAAATGTTGGATCGACATCAATCAGTCCAACCGGTAGTCCTTTTGACTACCAGAACATTACACTGCTTGAAGAGATGGTCATTGTCGATGGCGGTACAGTGTCTGCGATTGCGATCTCCCATGACGACACGACGTACAGAGATGTAGGCGTCACTGCCGGAATGTTTAGGTTACCGCAGGGATTCTATCTGAGAGTGACGTACAGCGGACCACCGACTATGTGGTCATTTGAAGTGTAAAAGAGCCAAGGTTGAAAGTCCTGAAGCGGCGCGTCTGTGCGCTGGAGCAAAATCAGACTGGTGAAAGGGGGGGGGTCGCGTTGACCCCTCCCGATTACTAGCGCCCTGAAGATTGGGCATGCCCAATTTACACTGAGTCATACCTTCCTTCACTGTAGATCTTTTTGACTACTTAGTCAACAGTTAGTGAATTCGGGTTACCTTGGATGGATCTGTAGTCGGCAAGTTAGCCTTGACCTTCTGTATTGTCTCTTCAATTCTGGAGATGAACAACTTCTGCAGTTCTTCACCAATAGGTGTCCAGATCTTATGGAACGCCTGGTCACAAGTTGTACAGTAATGCTTCATGACTAGTATGCAGGGCTTGACATCGTCAGCAGTTGATCCACAGATGTCGCAGGTTATTGTGATCATAGTCTCATCTTCAGTTGATCAACCAGTTTGCCAGTTTCCTGGATATAGTATTCGTAGTTGATATCGCTCCGCATGATTGGCGCGTCGATCACATTGTGCGGTGTCACTAACCAACCGACGTCGATGCCAGTCTGTCGGACCTTATATTGACTACGGTTCTTCGTATTGATTCGGGCATCCCATGGTCGCTGAGTGGTATCCCAGTCATCCGGGTTGCCGGTGTGCAGTATTTCATCCATCACTTCTTCATACATCCAGTCTGTCAGTTTATTTGCTCTGCACCATTGTCCCTTTAAGGCACAGTGAACCGGTGGCGATACTTTGAATAGGGATCCTCCGGTCTTTGTCACCAGGTAACGTGTGATGCGCTGCAGGGTACGTTTGTGATCTTCGGTGTGTAACTCAATGGTGGATGCCCTGTTGACCTTGGTGCGAAGCATGAAGTCCATGATATCAGGGTGTTGGGTGATGAACTGACGGACGTTGACGCCACGGATCAGTTTTGCTTCTGCAGCCTTTGGTACCACCAGTGCGGATAAATCCTGATGCCAGCCGGTGGGATTGCGTTCCTTCGGGTGACAATGTTCGTAGGCACCCTTACGCTTCAGTTTGCCATCCGTAAACTCACCGATGTAATTATTCACATCCCGGATGAACATGCGGCTGTACTCTTCCTCTTCCAACGTATGACAGGTGTATTCCTGCCACCAATCGGTAACCACCTTGACGGCATCGAGGTGCGTCCGGGGGACGGCGAACGTCACGCCATCTGTGTTGACCTGGATCATCTTCAGGTTGGGGATCTGCATTAGGTGTTCTGCCAGCATGCAGAGTAACAACTGACCGTTGATTGTAATTGACAGAAGATACTTGAGATCATAGAAGCAACTGTAGATATTGCCGGTGTCACCGTAGCTACCATTCGCCGCTAACTTGTATGCTTTATTTTCCATCGTTCCTTTTTCGAAGAACGATCGCCCATAGACAATATCCTCATACACATCGCACCACACTCCACCTAAGTGTTCAGGGTGTAATCGATTCTGTATTGCCATAGATGGATAGTAACCTTTGACATCGACGTCAATGATTGCAACATCAGGAGTGGATACGATGATCGAGTCATTGACCGATGCATGCAATCCACCCTTACCAAACTTGAATACCAGTCCGTCGATCTCACATTGGATCTGGACATCCTTGAATTCGGTGAGGGTTTGAGCGACGTACCAGTCGTGGACTCGTTGTAATTCTGGGTGTTGGAATTTGATATACGGAAAGATTACATCTGACAATGGGATGCTATCGCGTCTGGTTTGTCTGATTGAATGATCTGCGTTGTAACAGGTTCCGGGTTGCTTCTCTTCGATTTTGATGATGAAGATTTGCTTGCCGATCTTGGCGTCATTGAAGTTGGTAAAGTCTCGACCGTATTGTGCTGATAAGTGATCGCGGAATTCCAGCATCTCAATTGATTCTTTCAGAAAGTCTTCGGTAGCTTTAACGTCAACCCAATTGTATTCCTTCAATTCTCTTGCCTGGTGTATGTCAAGCACAGTGTTGGGTTCAAACGGAAGTTCAGCAATGGTGTCACGTCGCATGTTGAATTCCAACAGCTTAAGGGATGCTGATCGCTCTGAGGTGTCGAAGTGATGTATCAAGAACAGATCGACTTGTTTAATGTAAGGTTTATTGATGTTGTTGACGAACCGGTCGTTCCAATCGGTGTTGATGATTGTACTGGCTTCCTGCCAGAGTTTGTAAGGGACGTTGTCCATTGTTTCGTGTTCGTTCATCAGGCAATGGACAACAGGATAGTCAAAACCTACATTGTTAAAACCAACCATTTGTGCTTTTGACAGGGAGAGGAAGCGAAGGAATTCAATTAAAGCACTACTGTCGTTCTGCCACTGGCTGATCTCAAACATCCAGCGGTCACCGGTTGACGGCTGAGACACCCCCATCGTAAATACATTTGGGAATGTCTCGACGTCATAGACGTGGTATTTGTCGGGGATCACTGACCAGGCTGCTTTGTGAAGCTGGTTGCTGCTTGAGTCGGTGCCGAAGTAACGGCGGCGGTCATGTAACCTTTGGTAATCAACTGACCTTCAGTCCAACCTTTGCCGGAGTACTCAGCATAGGTGTTCTTGGCTGCAGCGGTCATCCTGGATTGCTTCTCGTCGACTTCCGCACCGGGAGGTGCTTCAACAGCACCGCCAGGCGACGAAGGACTGGCACCAGGGCCAGCAGGTACAATATCTGCTGTCTGTTGTCCTTCAAAGAACGTTTTTGCTTCTTCGACTGCTCTTATTGCGGCTGATTCGTATTGATCCAAAGGTAACTTCCGGGTTTCTGAATCCGGTAGGGTAGCATTGGGTGACGAAGCAATAGTCGTGCTGGGTGCAACCGGTGTGCTCGATGCACCGGCAGGTAATGCGCCAACAGCTTGTCTACCGAACGCTTGTTCACCGGAGATACCCGTGATGATCTCCTCACCGTATCCAATCAACTCAACCTTACTGTGGTTGAGATAGATGCCAGGTTGCTGCACTGAGTCGTTGCTCAGACAGTTACCGTAGATCCGGATGTAGTAACCGGTCTTGAGCATGTTGGGATCAACGATGCGTTCAGCACCACCGGCAGTAAAACATTCCGGTTGAAAGCCGCTGCTAAAGTTCAGCACCCAGTGACCGGGAGCACCTTTATAGTCACAAGGTTTGTTGCCCCTGCTGTTGGGAGTCGTGCTGTCGCCATCCATAAACTTAAAGGCGAAACCAGCATGAGTACATTGGCCGTTGGCATCGAACAGATTTGGAAATCCTGCTTGAGCGACCGCTTGAATCTTCGCCCAAAAGTCGTTGAATTCCGGGTTCGTTTTCTCGATAGCCAGTGCCAGGTAGTAATCGACACGGGGCTGTCCAGCGTTGGGTCCATTCTTGATGATCAACGGATTACCTTCGGCATCCTTGGTCTGCGGTTCCCAACAACTGCCACGTATTAATCGTCCGGGTGGTGTCAACAATTCAACTTTCTGTACAGTCATTTTGAAAAGATCCTCTTAGCGTCTGATTGATCGGATGGCACCAGCTTTATACTGGTGTTAGCTTTGGTAATATAACCGTTAATGACCGTAGGGTCAATAAGTTCTTTGCCATCTATTTTCCGTTGCCGGTTCTTTGCTTTGACACGTCGTTCGAACTCAGCAACGGTGATGGTCTTTTCAGGTCCATGCATGTCGACACCCAACAAATCACCCAGTACAAAGATCTCTGCATTGGGCGCATTGAAGGATCGATTGCCGGTACCCTGTTTGGTATCGTATCCAGGGATGACACCCTTGTGATACGATATGCGATTGAGCATATCGGTGTCGAGTGCTTCCTTACGATGCTTCAGTCGTTCGATAGCAGCGTCCACGATGGTCTTCTCAAACGACAGTCCCTCATCCGTCAGGACTTCAGGTATTGCCGCATAGGAATACTCAACGTCGCTTGCTGCTGTTTCTCGTGAAGCTGGACACTGGTGTCGTGCTGGACAGTACCGACAGTGTAGACCTGGTACCAGATCGGGATTCGGGCTGACAACCTTTTGCGCTTGAGAATGCAGGAGATTGAAGTCACCACGGAGATCACTGATGATACCGTGCCACTCTTTCACCGGTCCACCGTCATGATAACTGCGCGGCTGTACGACTCGCATGACAACATTGGTTGTCTGATCGGTATGACCGGTGATGTCATCAATGCTATCGATTACGTCAATAGCACCTTTGACGTAGCACTTGTTTTGCCAACTATCAGGCGGTACCGACTTATGTCCGTATTTGTAATCCCAGACCCAAAGATACCCACGACTTACATCCCATGCCCAAACATCCGGGGTACCGAAACACTGCTTATGAATGCCGGGGATCCGCATTTTCTCTTCAATGTGAAGTTTGGATAACAATCCGAATTCCTGACAGACCTCCAACACATCGTGAATCATCACTTCGGCACACTCGATCATGTCTTCAGTGAGGATGATTCCGTTAGGTGCTACGGTACCAATGAGAGTTAAAGGAGTGTTAGTATGACCATCATTAGTGTAACTCTTCAACACCGTCGCCACTGCCCAATGTGACGCCTCACCTTCACGGGTGGCGTCGGTGTCTTGCTGCGGAGGACAATGGGTAGCCATCAGGGGCGAACCGGCACAAGGTACCCAGATGTCCGCCCCTGATGGTGGTAACATGAGTGAATGACTCATTGTATCATACCTAACTCGTTGGCGAACGCATCCCAGTGTTCCGGATGTGCTCCCAGCAATGCGAACTCATCATACGCAATGCCGAACTTCGCTAGAGCCGGAGTTACATCTCCTTCCACCGTGAATTTTTTGGCGAGTATCCCCTGTGACATACCCTGAGAAATGGCAAGCCAGGTCCACGTGGGTTCACTCTCTCCACCAGTCGGCGGTTCTTCGACACCAGCAGCTTGAGCTATGACGAGTTCAGCGGTTACTTCCGCGACGAGTTCATCGCTGACAGCCTTCTTCCGTTTCCAATTGCCGCTGGCAATGGTGGTCTTGGTGCCAGCATGGATCCGTTCGTCCCAAGGTATCTTTGGGTCACCGTGCATCTCGACATCTTCGGGCGCATATTTCGGATCTTCCTTGAAAACATCCAAGTCAGTCTGACTGACGCCGGAGTCATCGTCACCAGGTGGTTCTTCGACGTCATCACCCAATTGACCGGACGTTGCAGCGAGTATTTTTCTCGTCAAGTCCACCGGCGCTACTACATCTACCTTGTCCTGAATGGATTCAACGACGGACTCTGCGAGTTGGACAGAGGTCCCCGCTTGTTCTACTATAAGCTGCTTTAACGCATCCTGCAGCGTATCACCATCGTCCAACATAATGATTAGTTTTAGTTTGGTAGTCATAACAATTTTCCAATTTATGGTTGACAGACTTGGAAGTATAATCCCATAATGACCAGAAGGTCAATAAGGAATTTAAATGAAACTTAGAGACAACCAGCAGACCAACGTTCAAGAGGTATTGAGTGCTTTTGAAGCCGGAGCACAGAACGTGCTGGATGTTTTCCCGACCGGTGGTGGTAAGACCGTCATTGAATCCTGGCTCATCAAACACTTCAATCAACCTACCTGCATCATGGCACACCGGAAAGAACTGGTGGGTCAGATCGCACTGGCGTTAGCGCGGAACGGTGTACAGCATAAAATCATTGGTCCGAAGGATGGTAAGCTAATTAAAGGAGTTGTCAATATAGAGACCCGTGAATTAGGTACCCACTTCTATCATCCCAACTCATCCTTCACTGTCGCCTCAGTAGACTCTTTACTCAGTCAAAAGAACGCTCTCAAAAATTGGGCGCATCAACAGCGATGGTGGATGATCGACGAAGGTCACCATGTCCTACGAAAAAACAAATGGGGCAAGGTTGTCAATATGTTTCCCAATGCTCGCGGTATTGGCTTCACTGCTACACCATGTCGCGCCGATGGTAATGGATTAGGTCGTCACGCTGCGGGTGTGTATGACAAGATGATTGTGGGTCCAAGTCCACGGGCGTTGATCAACGAAGGTTGGTTGACAGACTACCGTATCTTTGCGCCACCGTCTGACCTCGATATGAGTAAGGTAAGTTTAAGTGCTGACGGAGACTTCAACAAGCGCAAGACAAGGAGGGCTGTCCGGTCGTCAACCATCATTGGTGATGTGGTTGAAAAGTATCTGGAGATTGCACCAGGTAAGTTGGCTGTAGTTTTCGCAGACAGTATTGAAAACGCTAATGACATAACGAAAAATTTCCAGGATACTGGTATCCGCGCTGAGATGGTTCACTCCAAAACACCGGACACAACGCGAGATGAAATCGTGCGTCGATTCCGGGAGCGGGAGTTAGATGTACTTGTCAACGTCGATCTGTTTGGCGAAGGGTTCGATCTACCGGCAGTCGAAGTTGTGATCATGGTTAGACCCACTCAATCCTATGCACTATACTGTCAACAGTTTGGACGTGCGTTGAGAATTATGGACGGCAAGAATTTCGCAATCATCATCGATCATGTCGGCAACGTCGTTCGACACGGGTTACCCGACAAGTTACGACAATGGACCTTGGACAGCCGGGAGCGACAGCCACGTTGTATTGACCCAGATGACAATATCCCGCTCCGCTACTGCCCCGAATGTACCTCGCCCTACGAACGAATCCTTCTCCTGTGTCCCTATTGTGGACACAAACCTATCCCGGCATCGCGCAGCAAACCAGAGTTTGTCGATGGCGACCTGTATGAACTGGATCCTAAAGTGTTAACAGAGATGCGGGGCGAGATTGATTTAATTGATAACCCACAAGCCACGGTCAGAAAGATGAAGTTTGCCGGTGCTTCGCTGGCAGCTATCAATGGATACCGTAAAAAAGCCGCCGCTAAGTGTGAGATGCAAACAGCACTGCGAGAATCTATTTCCTGGTGGGCAGCGTATCAACAACAGCAGGGACGACCGGATGCTGAGTCTTACCGACTCTTCTACCATACGTTTGGCATTGATGTCATGTCGGCTCAATGCCTGGGTCGACCGGATGCACTGGTGTTAGCTAACCAGATTAACGAACGACTGGGGGTGATGTGACATCTGAACTAGATAACTATCTCAGTACAACGTTTGGAATTGATAACTTCCATATAGTGTCGGATGAAGCGTTTGGTCGTATCAAAAGAGAAAACCAATTTCAACTTTACAACTTCAGTGGGTTACGATGCCAAGTGTGTATCGTATATCCATCTCACCCAGTTGCTTATTCGGTAGAGTATAACGATGGGAGTATCTACTATTATGAGATCTGACGATGTGTTCACAGTGGCGGCATGGTGTACCATTATTACACTGGGGAGTTTCATTGTTTGGTTAGCTGTTACGTATTGGATGTGGATCTTGTGTACTGCCGGTGTGCTTTGGTCAATTGGGTGTGCATTAATTTGGACGATTGATGAGACAGATCAATGAACCTGAATAAGTGGGCAATCCAATGGGGTATAGCATCCAGTGCTATAGCTGACCTCAAGCGACAGATGGGTCTTGAGGGAACAACTCTAACAGCGGAGAGCACCGCATCCAGTGAAGCCGGTGCGGCTAAACGAATCCGTTTGGAAGCTGCCCGACATGGGATCATCCTTTGGCGAAACAACGTCGGTGTAGCACTGCAGGATGAGAACGGTCGGCATGTCCGATACGGTTTGGCGAATGACTCTATGGTAATGAACAAACGAATCAAGTCATCCGATCTAGTGGGTCTCAAACCCGATGGTCAGTTTGTTTGCCGGGAAGTAAAGCGACCTGGCTGGACATTCACCGGCACCGAACGAGAGGTAGCACAACGGAAGTTTATTGAACTGGTATTGTCAAAGGGCGGCGATGCTGCATTCGCAACTGGATACGACGAGGAGATGTTGGTATAAAGTTGAAAGAAGAAATTGCTAAACGGCAACCACGTATACTGGTGTTAGCACCATGAAAATCATCATCGCATACCCACCCATGTTTCGCATCATCAACGAAGCGTTTCATGTCAAAGGTAAACCGATTCTCTACGCATGGGGTACGAAGATCTACAATCCAATGGGTGTCGAGATCGCACCGGAAATGATGGCACACGAAGAGATCCACGGTATACGTCAGCGCCAGCAAGGTAACCTCACGACATGGTGGCTTGACTACACCAACGATCCAGAGTTCAGACTTGCCGAAGAGATACCGGCGCACCAGGCTGAGTACCAACATATAATCGCTGGAGCAACCAGCCGAAATTATCGTCGTGCGGCACTCAAACATGTGGCGAAAAAACTAGCCGCACCTCTGTACGGTCAACTCATAAGCGTGGAACAAGCGAAGAAAGAGTTGAAAAGATGAGCGGATTCATAGATAAAGGTTGGGTGATTGAACTAGCGAAGGATGGTGATCGGAATCGAGTGAGGCAACGATATCCCAAATTGAACCTCGATGAGTTCATGATTGAACATCATTACATGCCATGGGGTAAAGGATACCGTTCTGATGGTGATCGTGTAGATGGTGATAGTCCAAAGAATCAACATGGACTTATAAGTGGACCGCAATACATTCAACATTGGGATACACGACCAGACCTCGACGGCATATCAACCATTGACCGTAGCGTCAACTCGTAGTATCCTCAAATATTTAGGTGGCAGCAATGAGAATGAAAGCAGAACTACGCAAAGATCAAATTATGAACGCAGCCATTCAACTGGCAGAATGTGTCGGATACGACAACGTCAAACGAGCCGACGTTGCGAATGCTGCCGGTACATCCAATGCTTTGGTTAGCCGCTATTGGGGAACGATGACTCAGTTACGAACAGCCATTATCCGTCACGCTGTTGCAACAGAAAACCTAACGGTCATTGCCCAAGGCTTGGCACGTAACAATCACCAGGCAAAAAAAGCCCCGGACAAACTCAAGAGAAAAGCAGCAAGACATTTGATTGATATAGCCATATCAGCATGAAACAGATGTTACGTAACATGTGCTTAACTCGTTGATTTTATTGACTTGTTACGCACATGTCACGTAACATCTGTAATGGCAGCAGAGCGTCGTTGTTCTCACTGTTTTCGGTGTTCCCGTTACGAAGCAAACTCAAATCTCAAAGGAGAAGAAGCCATGTCTGACCGAACGGCTCGTACCAGCATGAAACAGATATTCGTTGGTTACGACCAGTTCATTATCTGGAAGCTGGTGCCGGATCCCGGTAAGAAACCTAAGAAGGTGCCGGTCCACCCAGTCACTCTTGCTGCGACTGATCCGCACGATCCTACCAATTGGATGAGTCAAAAGAGTGCTATTTTGCTTGCCGGAATGCACGGTGACGAGTATGGCATTGGCTTTGTGTTTACTGCTGATGATCCGTTCTGGTTTCTCGACATCGACGGACAACTCGATACACCAATAGCTAAAGAGTTACTGCAGATGTTCAGTGGGTGTGCTATCGAGATCAGCCAGTCGGGTAACGGGTACCACATCTTTGGATCAGGTGACTGTCCGCCTCATGGTACCCGATGTCGTAAGCACAACCTGGAACTCTACACTGAAAAACGGTTCGTCGCACTAACCGGCAACTGGTTTGATCTCAATGGCGATGAGACTACAGACCGCAGTCGGTCACTTCCCTGGTTAGTCATGACTTATTTCCCTGTCGGATCGGGAAGTAATCCGGTATCCACTGAATGGACAACCGGACCAGTACCGGAGTGGAGCGGACCAACAGACGACGAGGTGTTAATCAATAAAGCACTGACGTCCGGTGGTGCTGTATTTGGATCGAGTCCCTTCAAGAATCTTTGGGAAGCTAACGAGCAAGCACTAGGCGAGCGATATCCAGATCCCAATAATCCATGGGGATATAGTGAGGCTGACGCTGGACTCGCGCAGCACTTGGCATTCTGGACTGGGAAGGATTGCGAACGGATCGACCGGCTGATGCGACAGTCTGCACTGTATCGCGACAAGTGGGATCGGAGAGAGAGTCCGCCAGGCTATCTGAAGACGACCATACTAAAAACGTGTGCACTATGCACTGATGTCTACAGCGCCTCTGCTCTATCGCTGGGTACGCCTCCCAGGGACGCCGATGAAGCGGAGGCACCACCGTCTGACAGCGTGGACACCAAGAGTGGATTACAGTACCTGACACCAGAGAATCAGAAGGAGCATTTCAAGGGCTGCACATACATCCAATCCTCTCACCGGATCTGGACACCTGATGGATTGTTCCATCGACCAGAGCAATTCAGAAGCATGTATGGAGGCTATCTGTTTGCATTAGATAGCATGAATGAAAAGACGACGAGATCGTCCTGGGAAGCGTTTACGGAGTCGCAGGCCGTCCATTTTCCCAAAGTAACAACGGCGTGTTTCAGGCCATTACTACCGTCTGGCACTATCATACATGAAGAGGGGCGGAAATTGATCAATGTACACGTACCCATTGAGACGGAACAAAAGCCTGGAGATCCTGCACGATTCTTGGAGTTCATGGAGAAACTGCTACCAAACTCCAGGGACAGAGAGATTCTGATTTCCTACATGGCTAGTCTCGTACAGAACCCCGGTGTTAAATTTCAGTGGTGGCCTTTCATCCAAGGTACTGAGGGCAATGGTAAAACAATACTGACAAGGATATTAGAGTTTGCTGTCGGGAAGCGGTACACACATCTACCTAACGCTGCCGATCTGTCTGGAAATGGTCTTAAGTTCACTGCATGGATTGACTGCATGTTGCTGATTGTCATTGAAGAGATCTTCGTCTCTGACCGTCATAATCTCATGGAGTCACTGAAGCCGTTAATCACTAACCCGCGAATTGAGATCCAAGGAAAAGGTGTCAATCAGATCACTGGCGACAACATGGTGAATGGCTTGACGATGTCTAACCATAAAGACGGTCAGCGAATCACGTTAGATTCCCGCAGGTATGCCCCATTCTACACCGCGCAACAATGTCGGGAGGATTTGATGCGTGACGGAATGACCGAACGGTACTTTTACGACCTGTACAACTGGTTGCGCGATGAAGGATATGCTATCACCAACCACTATTTGCACAATTACCAAATCAGAGATGAGTTCAATCCAGCCACACTGTGTCAACGCGCACCGAATACCAGCAGTACTCAGGAAGCCGTCACACTGTCGCTGGGTGCGATAGAGCAGGAAGTCCAGGAAGCGATAGATGAGGGTAGAGCAGGGTTTGCTGGCGGCTGGGTGTCTTCTAAGATGCTGGACAAACTGCTGGATCAGATCCATGCGCTGGCGAAGATCCCACCTCGCAAACGTCGTGCCCTACTACAGTCCCTTGGGTATGATTGGCATCCAGCACTTGAGGCAACCAGTGGTCGAGTCAACAACCCAATTATTTTGGAAGGCGGAAAGCCAAAACTATTTGCAAAGATAGGTCATACAAACAACAATTTAACGACCCCACCGGCAGTAGTAAAAGCGTACATGCAGGCACAAGGATATGTGTCACCGGCTGACGCGAAGGTCCGCACGGGTTAGCCTGTCAAGTCGGCAGAGGTAGCGTCGTATCGTCATGCGTCAGTATAGAGTATTCCTCCGCTGGAACGACTGGCGACTGATTGTTAGGTGGACCGGCTTCACGTACTACAACCGACCACTGTGGGAACGGGTTTACTTCGGCCCTATTGAGGTGCGACGTTATGATCACTAGAGGTAACTTATTCAGAGGTGTACGACGAAATGTGGATGAAATGGTTACAAGCACTCGCTAAACCGGTCACCGATGTCCTGACGGCTCGCACCCGACGCAAGCAGGCGAAAGAGACCGGACTGATCAAGATCCAACAGGCGCAGGTTGACGGCACCAATACGCTGAACATGACTGATGCGGAGTGGGAAGCGGTCAACGCTACCAAAGCGGACACCAGTTGGAAGGACGAATACATCACTGTGACGATGACTGCCTGGGTATGGGTTGCACTTTATGGAGCATTGTTTGCTGAAGAAGTGCTGAGAGGCGTTCAGACATTCTTGGGATTCTGTACTGCCAATGGTGTGGACATTGGTAATCTAACAACAGTAGTTGTCATGGCGGCTGTCGGATTGAAAGTATGGAGAGGACGATGACCACTCAACGAGCATGACGCAATGATCGATCCTAGACTAAAAGACTACT
>Ga0209434_1000624_pt1 | contig 16849 bp, 12 predicted proteins | sample ETNvirnome_2_300_FD_184068 | JGI IMG/M metagenome (GOLD analysis project Ga0209434, IMG submission 184068) | Marine viral communities from the Pacific Ocean - ETNP_2_300 (SPAdes) (version 2) | ecosystem: Environmental > Aquatic > Marine > Oceanic | place: Pacific Ocean | collected 2013-06-22
CCGGGCAATTGAATACATTGCAATCGACTTTGTGATTGCATCAACAGGAGCGTCATTTGATGATTAAAAGATATGGAGATTTTTTCTCTCCTTACTATTTAATTTTGAAACGCTTACACAGGAGTAATTAAACAATGGCATTTTGGACTGACAATTTTTCGAGCGATACTACGCTTAGGGATCCTAAAAGAAAATTTAGGTTTATAGTGCGGATTAGTGGGTTAGGTGAGGTTAATCTTTGGTATGCAAAGACTGCCGCTAAACCTTCTTTCACGATTGCAGCAGCAGAACATAAGTATTTGAATCATACGTTTTATTATCCTGGTTCTGTCACATGGAACGATGTTGCTATCACCATGGTAGACCCCCAAGAACCTGACGTTGCCTTTGATCTGTCGAGCATTATTCAGGCCGCCGGTTATAGTCCTCCTGACACGTCGAGCAACCTATCTACGATGACGAAAGCATCGGCCGCAAGTAATCTGGGACAGGTAACTGTTACCGCACTTAACGGCGCCGGTGAGAGCGTTGAAAGCTGGACTCTCCAGAATGCTTGGATTACGGATTTGAAATTCGGAGACCTGGAATATGGCGGTGATGATCTTACCGAGGTAAGCATGACGCTGAAATACGACTGGGCAACTCTCCAAAGCCCCAACGGCGCCGTTTTCGATAAGGCCAGCGGAGGCGGGGATCTCCCCAGTAATGCTGCACCGGACGAAGCAGCAGCAATTTAGACAAGACTTATAAAAGAGGTGAATATTGTCACGAAATAAAGATCGCCTAGGCATGGGCGACACCACGCCAGAATCTAGTGGTCCTCCTCCTCAAGTGATGCAACAGGATAACCCAACGTTTTCCTTTGTTGTGCCAACTGAATTTGTAGAGCTTCCTTCACAAGGAAAGTTTTATATTGAGGGACACCCGCTCCATAATGAAGAGAGCATTGAGATTCGACATATGACGGCGAAGGAAGAAGACCTTCTTACGTCGAGAACATTATTGAAGAAAGGCATTGCGATTGAACGCTTGCTTAAAAACATTATCGTAAACCGAGCTATCGATCCCTATTCGTTATTGGTGGGAGATCGCAACGCCATTATTATTGCGGCCCGCACTTCGGGCTATGGAAACATTTATACTACCCAGATTACCTGTCCTGCATGTAGTGCGTCCCAAGAGTATTCTTTTGATTTAAATGAAGCTAGTGTTTATACTGGAGAGAGAGCATCTGAGATGGATGTAACCGCTACTGATGATGGAACTTATGAGGTTTGGCTTCCACGTTTGGAAACCAATGTTGTTTTCCGCCTTTTGACAGGCTATGATGAAAAGAAATTAACGGGTAACACGAAACAGGCGCGCGCCAATTTGACAGATCATGCAATTACTACCCAATTAAGCAATATGTTGGTGGGAGTGAATGGCAGCACGGATCCTAAAATGTTAAAGCTATTGGTAGAAAATATGCCTTCCGCTGATGCACGTTATTTGCGCCAAGCATATAAGCTGACCTCCCCCAATGTTGATTTAACACAGCTTTTTGCGTGCCAAGAGTGTGATCACGAACAAGAGATGGAGGTTCCGCTCACCGCGGACTTTTTTTGGCCTGACCGCTGATTATATGGAGAACGTTTATGAGCAGTTCTTCTTCTTAAAATATTCAGGCGGTTGGTCATTCACAGAAGCTTATAATTTGCCCGTGGGATTGCGCAAATGGTTTGTGGACCGTTTAGTAAAACAACTGGAAGCAGAGAAAGAAGCCATCGACAAGGCATCTTCTGGCGGCTCAGGAGGTTCGACCACTCAGACCTTAAGTGCGACGAATCAGCCACCCCCTCCCACACGACCAAGATAAATAAAGTAAAGATTAAGACAGGGCAAGTAATAAGCCCTGTCTTTTTTTGTGGAAAACTATTTAATTGAGTAACGCCTATCGAGGCGCTATAGGAAAATTATACCATGAGCGTGACCAACGAAGAACTTGCAAATCTTAAGGCAGCCTTCGGGATCGAAGATAAGCGCAAAGAAACTGTGCGTGAGATGAGGGAAAACATCGAGAAAGCGAATGCTGCGCGAGCCGCCGCGGCAACCATGGACGGCGAGGCCCGAGAAGCCGCCGAGAAGCTTCTCAAGCTGGCGAAAGCCGAGCTTGAGGCTTATAACGACAAAGTTAAGACCACAAACAAGATTATTAAGCAACAACAAAAAATCATCGAGTTCGAAAGGCAAAGAAGCCATAGCCTGGAGGCGCAACGCCAACTCCATGACCAACACGCAGACAATATCGAACGCCAGATTCAGCTTTTAAAAGACAGGCACTTAGCCGAAGAAACGAGTGTACAGGCATATCTAGATGAACTTCGCATATTAGAGAGACAGTTGGCTCTTCAACAAGAACTCGCCGATAGCCAAGAAAAGTATACCATTAGTGTAGAACAGTCTGTTAATGCGGCCAAATCCATGGCCGATCAGCTTGGTGGCATGATGGCGATCTATGGCCAAAACCAGCTTTTTAATTATAAGAATATAAAGGACTTTGCGACGTCGCTCTTCAGCGCCGAGGCAGGTATTCTCGCGTTTGCCAGTCGGCTGGGGAGCGTAGGATTAGCAGCCTTTGTAGATTCAGTTATTAACCTTGCCTTGGCCTTAGATCAATCCGAAAGCGAGTTCCGTAGAGCTACAGGTGCATCTGCATCTATGGCGCGCGAGATGACCAACTCTTACGAGGCTACTCGTGAAAGCACCGTCTCCGCCGGACAGAACCAAGAAGCATGGGGCGCCCTCTATACGACCTATACTGATTTTACAATGATCAGCGAAGAAGCCCGCGCCGAAATTGGACAGACCACCGCGGTCCTGACCCAACTGGGAATCGGCGCACACGAGAGCGCTGCCGGCCTGCAAGTAGCCACCAAGATGATGGGACAGACTGGCACACAGGCTGCCTCTACCCTCGTAGAGCTAAGCTCATTAGCTGAGAATCTAGGGGTTGCTCCCAAGGAGCTAATAGCTCAATATGGACAAATGGGCTCGTCTTTAGCTAAGCTTGGATCGGAGGGAACAAAAGCCTTTAAAGATCTAGCAAGAGTTTCGAAGATTACTGGTTTAGAAATGCAAAAGATTTTAACTATGACTGATAAGTTTGATACTTTCGAAGGTGCAGCTACCCAAGCAGGAAAGCTGAATGCTGCATTAGGTGGAAACTTCGTCAATGCTATGGATTTGATGATGGCTACCGATCCCGTAGAAAGATTTGAAATGCTTCGAGGTTCCCTCGACGAAGCTGGCTTATCATTCGACGATATGTCCTACTATCAGAGAAAGTTTTATGCAGATAGCCTAGGTCTAGAGTCGGTGGGTGATCTCGCCCTCATGATGTCAGGCAATATGGAGGCGTTAGGAGCAGAAACTCAACAGACTAGCGCTGATTATGCTGATGCAGCCGCGCGCGCCGCCGAAATGGCGAGCGTGCAAGAAAGCTTAAAAGCGGTATTACAATCTCTTATTCCTGTTCTTCTTCCGTTGTTGGAGAAACTCCAGACTTTGGGTAATTGGCTCGTAAAGCATATTGATACGATCAAATTCTGGGTTAAATGGATCGGCGGGGCTATTGTGGTGTGGAAGGGATTGACGACAGCGATGATGCTTTATGAAAAAGCATTAAAGGCGCTCGGGATAACTAAAATAAGCGATATCGGTCTTGCCACCCGGCGCATACTCCTATCTAAAAAGCAGTGGATTGCCGACAAAGCCGAGACCGCCCAACTCATAATTATGATCGGAATGGACAAAGCCAAAGCGGTCACCACCGGCGCCCTGACAGCAGCCAAGAACGCACTAACTGCGGCTCAAAATTTGTGGACGGCCTCTGCCACTAGAGCAACCGTCATTGCTGCAGCCCAGAAGGTGTGGTCGATTATTATGATTCCTCTTACGTGGGGGTTGGCTGCAGCACAGGGGGCGTTGGCTGGAGCTTCTGCAGCTAATGTAATACAATGGGTCCTCCTCGCCGCCGCAATTGGACTTGTGGCATATGCCCTATTAGCTTCTATTCACTCTCCTCCGCTTTATATAGCAATCCCCTTAGTGGCTCTCGGACTTTGGCTGATGTCTTTTGCTTTAAGTGCTGTCGCGCCGGCGGCCGCGGCCGCTGCTATCCCATTGCTTGGGGTTGGATTGGCTGTAGCTTTGGTGGGGGCTGGCGTGGCGCTAGCAGGACTTGGCTTCTTGTTACTGGCTAAGGGTATGGTGCTAATGTTCGAAGCTATAGAGGTGGATAAGATAAAGGCGTTTACGGGCATGATTGCCACCCTCGCACTAGCGGCCCTTTTCTTGCCCTATGCAGCCATAGGGATGTTCGCTTTGGGCATCGGATTGCTCTCTGTAGCCTTCGCATTAAAGTTTATTGCCACCAAAGATCTTGAAGCTATTGCTCTTTTCACTGAATCATTAGCAAGCATTCAATCGGGACAGCTATTAGAAACTGCCAAGGCTATTAAACAAGTAGCCAAGGCAATGGATGATATTCCTGACAAGAAGGCATTCACCTTCACCACCATATTGCAGCGCGTGGAGGCATCGGCTAATGCGATATCGCGCGCAGGAGGTGCCCAAGCATATGGACAAGCTACAGGCGGCGCCCGCAGCGGTGGTGGTGGTGGCGGAGCAGCGCCGGCTGCAGCAGCACCGGCAACCAACCAACAAGTGACAGTTAAGCTTGAATTAGATGGTAAGCTTTTGGAAGAGAAGGTACTTAATATAGTGGACGGCAAGTTTGCCGAGGCTTCATAAAGGATAATAATACAAATGTCAGGACCACATGCAATCAATTCTAATATCTTTGATGTAAATAAATTAGATTCAACGAATAACTTTGCAGATGGTGCGGACGCATTAGCTAATAAAGGAATGGTGGTAACGATTACTCATGTTCCGAGTGGGCGTTCTATATATTTCAAAGCTTTTATAATGTCCTATAATGAAACTTTTTCGCCGGACTGGTCATCGGAAACGGTTTATGGACGTGCCGATCCGATTTATCAATTTAAAACTACTACTCGGAATATTACGGTCGGACTCGCTATTCCCGCCGCTTCTGAAAGCGAGGCTTTCGAGAATCTGGCCAAAGTTCAAGCACTCACGCAATTTTTATATCCTAACTATAGCCAAGCCGGTGTAGCTACCACCATCTCTCAATCTCCTTTGCTTCGCTTGGGACTAATGAACCTAGCTAGAAGTCAAAAAGCGTGGTCGCCCAAGCTCACTCACTATGTACCAGATCCTAAAAACCCAGGTGGATGGATTCTGGAGGAAACTCCCGGTACGAATTACACCGAGCAGCAACAAGGAATGGTTTATAAATCGATGGGGGGTGGCGGCGGCACCGAAGGGTTGTTGGGTGTACTAAAGAGCCTCACCATTAATCACAATTTAGATAACGACAAGGGCGTAGTAGAGATAGCGAAGGATTATAGCGAAGAGCAGAAGTCCGCCGGCCAAGCCGTCCAGGTAATGGACGCGGGCGTGCTTCCTAAATTAATCGAGATCAATTTTGATTTTGGGGTCATTCACGAGCACCACTTAGGGTGGGATGAGACGGGGCAATTTTCTAATAATGCTTTTCCTTACGGGATCGATTATCAAACTAGCGCCGGCGAGCCTTATCCGCAGCCGCCCACCGCGGCTACTACCGCAGCAGACGAACAGGCTACGGAGCCCGACCCGGCGGTTAGCGGTGGGGCGCCCGGAGACTCCACGCCTAACGGCGCAGCCCCGTTGGACCAAACCCCCGAGGGCACTGTGCCGGCAGAAGAGATGCCAGATCAAGCAGGAGCAAATGCTCAAGCACAAGCAGGGGAAGCGTTGCCTGGAACCGTAACGCGTACCGCCGCTCAAGGCGATGTGGTCGGGGGCACCTTGGTACCTCTAGCCGGCGAAAGCTATGAAGAATATTCGGCACGTTCACTATTCTTGGGCGGTGACGCCGAAGGTGAGTTCGACATGTCTGGGGATTTCTAACTTATGGCATCACGATATTCAAAATACCGCATCATTAACAATGACAGCGAACTCTTATGCAAGAAACGCGGAGTCAAAAACATACGTCAGTATGAGACTCCCTACATCTATAACCCTACCGTCGCAGATCGCGCTTCATTGAGAACCACTAACTACTTGTGGAAGTATGGAGATCGGTTTTATCAATTGGCCCAGCAATATTATCAAAGCCCTAATTTCTGGTGGGTCATTGCGCTATATAACGGTTACATGACCGAAGCGGATATACGACCCGGCGCCGTAATTGCAATTCCCCTCAATTTAGAAAATGCTCTTAAGATATTGAGGGCCTATTAATGGCGCAGATCACTAGAGAAGCTTTAATAGAGCAAGGAATTACCGATACCGCCCAACAGGATGCGGTCTTGGATGCACAAGGTGCTAAGAATGAAGGAATAGCTGTCTTACATGATTCGCTTAAGACTTGTGTAACCAATTTACGCTTTGCTGAAACGCAACTCCAAGAAGGATGGATTGGTTATGACATAGGATTTAGAAAACTATTGGATCTGTCTATTATCCCTAATAGTGAAAAGCTAGCAGATCCGATTGAAAATGTTACTTATCGAATGAGTCAACACCCGGACACCTTATGGGGAGGACACCAGAATTCCCGGGACCAGAAGACTGCGCTGTTAAATATAGCCCGCAACATGCACACCATTGCTGCCAATTTTGGACTCCCCCTCCAGTACGAGGAACTGAATTGGGAGTCCAATAAGGCTTATTCTCTAAAATATGGGCTCACCGAAGGAGAGCTACATTCTTCTGGCGCAGGAGTTATTCAGTCTTCGGAATATCTTTCCCGGCGCGCCATCGAAGACCACATGCGCTTTCATCATTATGTCTTTACCGACAATGGCTCTGGGGGAAATAGTATTGATTTTGCTAAGACTATGAGCAAGCGGTATAAAGTTAAAGACTTCTATGTAAAAACGGACGAGAATAGAGACGCATTTGTTGATCCATCTACTACAGGGGGCTCTAGTGACTTTCTGAGCACTTTTATGAACCTAGTCACCGGCAAATTTCCTTATATCTTTGCCTATGCTCAACAAAATGCTGCACCCGGCGGACTACCGTTGACTGTTTCCGGCTTACAAAGCCAAACGAGCCAATGGCATCAAGCAGTAAAATGGTCATTTGCTTCTAATTTTTGGTCCATGCGGGACGCGAACATTGATGATAGTGAGTGGAACCTAGGTACCGTTGATCAGCGCGTAATCGATGAAGCACTAGAAGATGCCACTAATTCAGATGATCGCCAAAATGATTACTTAGGTGGGCTATCCCAAGCACAATTATTATCCCTAGGATTTACAGGAGATATCCGCGGATATGAATTTGAGCCTGGAATAGGAAATCTAGATGCGGCCGAGGCAGGAAAAGCCGGCACCGGCGGATGGATAAAAGCACCCCACAGCATTCAACATCATGGCACCTTTGAACAAATTTGGTTAGTTTTCAAGGCACAGATTGAGGGCGTGGCAATAGATGCTGGGCTGTCCCAAGAGCTTAAGCCGATTCTTGCTGCCATGAAACCTGCTGCTGAGGTATTGATACGAGGGATTAAGAATTTTGCATCCGCTTGGAAGTGTATCCGAGATGCGGTGATGCTTTATCTGCCTATTTTGGATGCAGCTATGGCCACCATTAAAGAAGCCTTCGAAGACGCATCCGGATTTTGGGCTAGCGCCATCGGGATTTTACCGGGTGTTGATAACATTAGTAATACGGGTCTAATGAATGATCTTATGTTTGAGCTAGGATCCCAATCAGCAACGGAAGCGATTGGGTCCGCAGTTCAACGCAACATCTTTAAAGAACAATGCTTTTTATTAAGCTATATGCGACAACTTTCTGAGATTAAGAAAAAGCGAGATTATGATGGAGGGGTAGCCCGGGCCGCACCTTATGTTGCAGGGGGCCGCGGCGAGCCCAAGAAGGCTCTCCCTTATATTAATGGTTCTCCCAACAGTACCCTCTTATTAGATGGAGATCCCTATGGATTTCTTAATAAGCTAACCCAGAGTGAAGGGGGAAGACTCTTTTTTAATGCTGATCCGGAAGTTGTTTCGCACTTACAACCTATGATTCGTCTCTTTAAGATTAGCTATGATGATGATGGAGTAGAAGGTGAAGATGAGTTTATATTTGAATCGAGTGCATCTGGTTTAATTACCATGTTACAAGACCGCCGGCGGCGAGGGGCCGGTGTGGGCATCAAAAGTTTTGATTTTGCTTATGAGGGAAGCAACCCCTTCGCAGTTAAGAAAAGCATCAGTGCTACTCTTAAAGTATTCGCAAGCTCGATGGATGAACTACTGTTGCCTCGTCGGCGTCGGTGTCGGTGTCCGCAGACACCGCACCCCAATGGCCATCTTATTAGTTTTGCTGATTTAGCACTTAAGACTCGCAATCCGCCTCCTGCCCGAGGCAACAATGTGCCTGGAGCGCTCCCCGCTAATTGCCAGCCTGGGACTCAGGGTGCCGCGAACTCCGGAGGTGCGGGAGGCATCCTTGCACAACAAAATCAAAATCTAGATAAGCTTACGTTTAGATTGAAAGCAGTAGTAGGCTGGGCCACTCCGAATGGAAGCGGACCATGGGAAAGGTCGAACTTAGCAACTACGGCCGAGACTGGTAAAGAATTATTATATAAAGGAATTTGGAATTCCACCATTACATTGAATTTGACTCCTACGATTCATCATTTTGAATTTGATGAGATGGGACGAACAACAATGGTCATTAAATATCTCGCCTATGTAGAAGACTTTTATGATCAGCCCGCATTTAATATTTTTGCCAGCGCCGGCGCCAAGAACCCCACTGCTAAACAATTAGTGAGAAATCTTAAGCTTAAATATCTGAGTTCAAAGTGCGATGCCACTGAAATAGGCAACATCAAGAAAAATCTTGCGGAGGAAGCCAACGAAGAAAAACCACAGATCCTTCAAGCCTTGGTGGGAAGTCTCGCCAAGCAGAACAAGATTTACTATCTAGATTTGCCCATAGAAAATATTGGTTTGTTTAATTCGGAAGGTCCGTATTATGATTGGTCTGCCAATGTGGGCGACCTGGAGCCGCAGCAAGGCGCCTCCGCAATAGGAACGATTCATGGTCAAATGCGAGAAGCCATCGCAGATTATCAATTCAGCGGTGATCCAAACGCCGAGGAGACGCATCTTTTTAAAGCGGGCTTGAGAGCAACCGATCCAAAGAATGAAAATCTTCCTTTTGTATATGTAAGCGATTTAGTAGATTGTATTATGGCGAATATTGAGGCTGAATTAAAAGAGTTGCCCGAGGATATGGAAGACGAAATTAATCTGGCCATCTACAAGGAGACCGGATTTAATGACTGCGACGTTGCACTAGAAAAGCAAAAAATGAAAAGACTACACAAAGCCTACCAGAAGTTGCGAATTGTATTGGGACCGTTAGAGATAGTCAACCAAGGAAAGGACGCCGGGGAACCCCTTCATTGTACTTTCGGCGATGTCCCCATTTCTCTTAAATACTTATTGGAATGGATTACGGAAAAACTAAGCGATAATGTCCAGACTATTTATACACTTACACGCTTTCTGAATGACTTGTTTAATAAATTAATTACTGACTTCCTTAATGATGGCTCTTGTTTTAATTGGGACATTAAGCCGGGCGGTAAAATTCGCATGAATCAAACTGTGATAACTTCCTATCCCCGTGCCGATACTCCCGGAATTGATGAAATAACAGCTAGCTTAACCGAAGGGTATGTGCCCCCCGTCCAGACGGGACCCCCCGCCGTCATGACATGGCTCGATGAATGGAAACCCCGAGCAAACCTAGCTAATCTTCCTAGTCCAGTCTTTAATATTTCCGGCGTCCCCGACACTCCTATTGCAGCGGGACACGTTTCTACTGAAATGAACTACTTTGTTTATTTTGCTGGTCGGGTGGCCCCGATGGAGCGCATGAACGGAGACAAAGAAGCCGACGAACGAGCGGGCATTTATCATTATTTAGCCGGCCGCAATCGCGGATTAATTAAAAATATTAAGTTTAATAAAACCGATTCACCTGGGCTAGCAGAAGTACGCTTTGAACAAGAAGGATATGCGGGACTCCAACAATTGAGAGTCTTATATGATGCAGATATTGAGATGTATGCAAATGTAAAAACCTTTCCTGGTACCTACATCTTTATTGATCCACGCGGACTTGCACCTAGCACCAATTTGGAGTGCCAGGATCCTCTCAACCTGACTCAGTACGGCATCGGAGGATATATGATGATTATAAAATCCGAACATTCGTTTGCTCCCGGCAAAGCAGAATCGAGATTACATGCTAAGTGGGTTAATGGTATCAGTGATTGCACCGGTGCAGACTCACCGCTTCTGCAAGACTCTACACAGGTGGCAACACCCGGTGGCGTCCAAGGAAATTGCGACACCAATCTTGCAGTACGACAAGAAAGCGCAACGACGGATCCTTAAGGGGGGAGAAATAATAAATGGGCAAAAATTATGTAGGTAAAAATCGAGGTAAGAGCCTAAAGGCGCTTTATTATAAGAGACGCAATTACAAAGATGCCATCTACGATTTACAAAACTATAGTCCTTACCCCAATGTACTAGCAGGAACCCGCAACCTTCTTGATTATCAACGAGGGGAGTTGGTTTTGTTTGGAAAGGTTAATGCTTTCTCCATTCCTGTGATCCCTCGCGCCAAGATGATGAAAAGCTTTTCTAACGGACGCGCCGCGGATCCAAAAATAAGCATACAAGCTATGGATTTTGTGGTAGATCAATTTGAAGACATGGCGAACCAGTTTCAAAAGCTGGGGATGACCGGAAGACTGGATACTAAAGATAAACATCTCGCTGAATTAAAGATCTTTCGAGCTTATGAATCCCCTCGCTCTCATTATAAAACTTATTCTCAAAATTTAGCTAGTGTTATACGTGACCATATATATGGTAATCAAATTTCCATTTTGAACTTTGATGATTTTATGGCCGTTTTGATGGACGTCACCAAGAATATCGCTTTAGAGTTTCCCTTCACTTTACCAGGATATGTCAAGAGCAAACTGTATTCCTGCACCAACAGTGGACTGGTGTTAGAAATAGCGGATGTGGGAACCAATGATGACGAGGCCAAAGTAATGGATTTCTTTAATAGTCTCAATTGGGAACTCTGGACAAACCAATGTAATAATTATGGATTTGTAGTAGATGGTAACATGCCATGGCGTATCATGGCAGACTTAAATTCGGTAGCCATGAAGCAAGCAGCGTTGAGATATGGATCGTCGGGCGCCTTGGGTGTATTGTCTACTAAGTTTGCTAGCGCACCGCATGTATATGTGTTCAGGCTTTTTGGGCAACAGCTTTTAAACCTCTACAACAAGGTGAGAAAGCCAAAAACAAGTATCGCCGAGGTAGGTGCTGATAATTCTATCCGTTCTGTGATGAAAGAGAGTGCTACCTATACGCTGGAGAGCTTAAATGAGAGATATTCGGCTGCTTATTTTATGAGTAAATATTTTGAGATGAGATTCGCCGAAGAAGAAACATTCTTTACCGACGCAGAACAACGCAAGATTGTGCGAGAGTGTATAGAAGTATTTAACGGGGGCGATAGATATAAAGCTTTGCTTTATTTTGAAACAATTTTGAATAAACCATTTGACTATCGTGGGTCTACCGGTTATACTATAAGAGCAGAACAAGCTAGGGCGGAGGCACGAGGTTTGGATCAGCGAGAAACAGAAGAAGCGGCCCGCGATATTGAACGTGAATTACTCCGCGTCCAAGACGGCACTTCCACTACCCGAGGTTAGGTTGTATTTTCAAGCCATAGATGACAAGTCAGAATGTATCGGAATATATACCGATGGAAAACTTTATTACGACGACTTCCCCACTGATCTTAATAGGACGTGGAAGTACACAGGATCATTACAAGATACACCTGTAGAATATGGATGGCTCCGATGCGAAGGACGAAGCCTCAATGAAGTCTGTCCTCCTGAACTTCAAGGAGTATTGTTGAAGACTCAAAAACACTTGCGTGCCTACATGAAGTCGTTTCAATTGGCCAAAATTAACATGCACGACCATTGCATCTTTGATTTGGTCCCCGAAAATTTTCTCAAAGAATTTTGCGAGATTAAGAATAAAATTACGGAACATGTGTTTGAAACATATGAGAAGCCAGCATGTTATGAACACTTGAACCAAACGCAACAACTTTTATACAAGCTCCGCTATCAGAAGTTAAACCTGAACAACCAAGGATGTAAGAATCTGCACATGACGTCCCGGAACTCCACCCGGGTGAAGAGCCTCCTACGGGGACCAGCATATATAGACTACAACCCCTTTGGAACGGTCACAGGACGCCTTACAACCCACGCAGAAAGCTTTCCCATACTGACGGTCCAAAAAGATTTCCGGAAGCTCCTCAAGCCCCACAATCAGTGGTTCCTATCCTTGGATTACAATGCGGCAGAGGTACGTACCTTCATTGCGTTGGCAGGAGAACAACAACCCACTGAAGACGTGCACCAATGGCATATTAAAAACTTAATTCAGGGCGAAATAGATCGTGAAGACGCTAAGATAAAATTCTTTGCGTGGTTGTATAATCCCGAGGCTGCTAACGATGAATTTAATATTTACCGACGTGAAAAAGTTCTTGACAAATGGTACGAAGGGGGTTATATTAATACTATATTCAACCGCAAGATTCGAGTTGATGCAAGGAAGGCACTTAACTATTTAATCCAAAGCACTACGTCCGACTTGGTAATAGAGCGAGCAATAGTACTAGATAAATTCTTGGCAGGAAAGAAATCTTTTGTTTCTCATATTGTCCATGATGAAGTGGTAGTAGACTTGGCCGATGAAGATCGCACGTTGGTGCCCGAGATTAAAGAAATATTTGCTAGCAACAAACTAGATAAATTCTTAGTTAACCTTGCATGCGGCGAGAATTATTACGATCTTAAAGAGTTAAAGTTATGATTTCAGTAGTAGGAATTGGAAATGCAGCGTCAGCTATCGCAGAGAATTTTGCGACCATCAGCAATTATGAAGTATACTCCTTAAATAATAAGGTTGTGCAAAATACTGACCGGGCATTTCGTCTCGAATCATTTTCTACGCCCGATGAATACGAAACCAACATCCCAGACTTGAGAGAGTTCTTCGCCGATATGCGAGACCGTGTACAAGTATTTGTGATGGGCTCTTCGATGAGTTCAAATTATGTATTAGGAATTTTGGAACAGATTAAAGATAAAGACATTGAACTGTTCTATATTCAGCCCGACACCGAATTGTTAACGGGCGTCCCCAAAATTCTAGAAGCAATTACCTTTGGGGTGCTACAGGAATATGCACGATCAGCAGTTTTCAAAACAATTACTTTAATTTCTAATTTGAATTTGGAACAGGCACTTGGAGAGCTTCCGATCAAAGCTTACTACACTTTACTAAACCAATCTATTTTTTCGACCGTTCATTATTTAAACTACTTTGAATTCTCGGAACCAGAGATTGGACAAACCGCACAGCCGGCCGCATTAAACCGCATTAGAAGCATTGCAATACTCAATATGGAAAATCTTGAAGAAAAATGGCTTTTTAACCTTGACAGCCCCCGCGAACTGTGTTATTATATATGTATAAACGAAGAAAGATTAGCAAGCGAAGGCGGCTTGCACAAAAAACTGGTGGATATGCTCAAAGACAGACCGACTAATGCATTTAGAAAGTTATCTTATGCCATTTATGAAACCGAACATGAAGATTTTGGGTTCTGCGTTGCCCACACAAACGTAGTACAAGAACAAAAAACACTTGACTCATAAAGTTGAGTGTGTTATACTTTATTCACAAAAGGAGAAAATGAATAATGTCAATTGATATGGAGCTTATGCGCCGCAAGCTCGCAACTTTGCGCGGTGAAAACAAGGGTGATTCCAACTCGGTTTGGTTCAAACCAGACGAGGGAGATACGGATATTCGTATTGTTCCTACCCGAGACGGAGATCCTTTGAAGGAAATGTTTTTCCATTATAATGTCGGAGATCACAGGGGCGGAGTCCCTTGTCCCAAACGAAACTTTGGAGAACAATGTCCGATTTGCGAATTCGCTTCTTCGCTTTGGCGCGAAGGAACGGAGAACAACGACGAGGAAAGTAAGAAGCTGGCGAAGTCACTCTTTGTGCGCACCCGCTACTTTAGCCCCGTAGTTGTTCGTGGCCGAGAGGAAGAGGGAATTAAGGTATACGGTTACGGTAAGACCGCATACGAATTGCTGCTCGGCTACATTCTAGACCCTGAATATGGGGACGTCACAGACGTTAACGAGGGTACAGATATTACTCTTACTTACACCAAGCCCACCAAGCCCGGTGCATACCCCCAGACGAGCCTGAAAATGCGCCGTAATACCTCAACGCTACTTGAGGATACCGAAGCCATCCCTGCCCTCCTTGATGGTATTCCGGATTTTGACTCTCTCTTCGAGCGTCTTAGTGCGGAGCAGGTAGGCGCGATTCTCGATGAGCAATTGGCCGGCGACGGATCTGCCGAGAGCCGTTCTCACGAGACTGCCAAGTACAAGAGCACAGAAACAACTGATGTAGACCGTGCGTTCAATGAACTGGTAGCAGGCTAGGCTCGCCCCGCTGGCAGACCGGGAAATGTCTGCCCCATTTTAAATAGAAGCTTTAGGTTGTTATCACCTACCGTAGAGTCGCAATTTTGTAAGTCGGCTGGAAAAGATAGCATGGTCATTGACCATTTACTTATCAAAAGGAGAAACAACAAATGAGTAAAAAAATAATTGGACCACAGGTCCGTATCAACCGGCTCATGAGGCGCGCCCTCGAAGCGAAGATCAGGAAGCTGGGTAAGCGTGGAACGCTAGAAAAAATAGCAACCACAATTCAGGCGATTGTTAATCGCCCAACAAAGATAGCCACACTTGAGGGTTACCTCAAGAACGGTTGGGACTGGGCTTTGTTTAGTCCCATCCTTGTTGCTGAGTTCCCCAACGGAGAGAGATTTCTGCTGGATGGTGATCACCGCAAGCATATGTGGCGTATCGTCATGGGAGAAGAGGAGCCGATTGAGGCATTTGTAATTAAGGTAAAAGATAAGCAGGAATACCATCGCATCTTTGCCGAAATTAACAAAGACAACAGAAAGCAATGTTCTGGCGAGGAAACTTTTCTTCACAAGTATCTTGCTGGTGACGCCGAAGCTGTAATCACTGGAGGACAATTGTTGTACTGTGGTTTGGCTGTCTGTGGTTCACCTGACGATCCCGTCAAGGGGTACGTAGGCACCTGCGGCAACCCGCTAGTAAGCGTTGCGGGATTTCGAAGAGCAGCTAAACGAGACTGCAGCACCAACCCCGCCAATGTCAAATTGGCCGCTGATACTATTAAGTCGGCATGGCCAAATGATAAGAAGATCCAGACAGAGCTTCTTGAAGCCTTGACAATCTTGTACGTTACATACCCGGTCCTAGGATCGACACGTAAGGGAAACAAGATTGCTGGTGAGTTTGCAACGTGGTTCAAGGACCACCTTAGCATTACAAAGCAGCGCGACAAGGCTCGCGATTGGAAGATGGACGGGGGCAACGTACACCACTTTGCGTCCGTATCCACCGCCAAAGGGCTCTTGGCTGAGTTCGTGTCGATATCAATCCCGGGAGGATCTTCTTCCAAGGGCAAGACATTGACGCGAAAGGATCTAGATCCTCTGTTCACAAAGTGAAGACCCCGCTGCGATATCCTGGCGGTAAAAGCCGGGCAGTCACAACCTTAATGGAATTCATCCCCGAAGACTGTGGGGAGCTTTGCTCCCCCTTTCTCGGGGGTGGTTCCTTTGAGTTGGCCGTCGCCGAGCGCGGCATTCGAGTGTATGGATATGATTTATTCAGACCGCTGGTTTGGTTTTGGCGCTCCCTCCTGTCGCAGCGCGCCCACATAGCCAAGGAGTGTGATAAGCTGCGAACGGGCCCACACGTTTATGTTCATAAAGGAGAATTAGTTGTGGCCCGGGGCCTGCCCCGATTAGATTTCGAGAGAATTAGAGAAGAACTACGACAGTCCATTCGACAGGCGCGCAATTATAATTATGCAAACGCAGCCAAGTTTTATGCTATTAATCGTAGCAGCTTTTCGGGAGCGACATTTAGTGGAGGCTGGTCGCAGCGCGCATCATATGCACGGTTTACTGATACCTCCATTGAGCGCCTACATAACTTTAAAGAACCCAACCTAACAGTCGAACAAAAAGATTTTAAGCAATCAATCCCAGCGCATCCTGACGCGTTGCTTTATCTAGATCCTCCTTACATGCTAGGTCCGGACAAAGATAAACTTTATGGAGATAAAGGAAACACTCACTTTGGTTTTGATCATCGTGGACTCTATGATATAATCTCTCAGCGATCCAACTGGATATTATCTTATAACGATTGCGCAGAGATTCGAGAATTGTATAAAGATTATAATATCGTAGAAGCCAAGTGGGCTATGGGAATGAAGAACGTCAAATCGAAAACCCAAACAGAAAAGAAAAAGATGGGGAATTCATCAGAAATTATTATTACATGCTTGCCATAACCATGTAAGTGTGTTATAATATAATATATAAGGAGAGGCACTATGCCGAGAAAGGCAAAACAAACGAAAGCAGGTCGTGTATCCATGCAGGAACTCATGACCTTAGTCAACAAGAAAGCGGGGCGCAATGTCGCCCACGATCTA
>Ga0209434_1000626_pt1 | contig 16797 bp, 17 predicted proteins | sample ETNvirnome_2_300_FD_184068 | JGI IMG/M metagenome (GOLD analysis project Ga0209434, IMG submission 184068) | Marine viral communities from the Pacific Ocean - ETNP_2_300 (SPAdes) (version 2) | ecosystem: Environmental > Aquatic > Marine > Oceanic | place: Pacific Ocean | collected 2013-06-22
AGCCTTGGTCATTTTTTTTGCAGATTCCATCATCGTACGATCATTGTGTGTGAAATTAATATCACAAACATAGTCCGGAGATGGTACACGACATACCCAATACATTACATCAGTGAGCTTTTCAGGGGCCAGGTCAATGATGAATACAGTCTCACCAGGCTTGATGGGTAATGTTAGGTGAGGTGGAAACATGGGAAAACATATCACTGCAGAATTTACAAGCATGTGATCCAGCCCATCATCTATCATCCTAACAACACATGAGTTACGTGGCATGGACTCAATAACGCTACGGCTCACGGTACATTGCTTTAAAATAGAAAAGATCTCAGCCTCACCAAGATTAGCTGGATCAAAAATAACATCAACAATGATCCCTTTTTTAAATACTCCAGGCATATTCGAAGAAAAATCCTGGTTATTTAACTCTTGAAGAGCTGCGTACGATAGACCAGAAACTGCCGGTGCCAGTCCAGGCTTGGGGCTAGTGAAATCTTCAAATCCCATTTTTAATTCTCAATTTTTGAAAATACATCTTCGGTATCAATATGCGCGCTGCGTTCTTCATTTTTAGCAATTAATTCAGCTAACCGTAAAATCTGTTCATTGGACTTACACATTCTCTCAAGATATTTTGACAGTATGGCTCCCAGTGTTACATGTTCTGTTACACCGGGCTGCATAGACTTATACGCCTCCGTAAATAAAATTCCAGCATTTTGCCTATCAATTACGGCATTCTGATATATCTCTTTCCAAAGTAACTTTTTCTTATCTGTAATATTTCCTAGATCGCTAAGAAGATCAGAAAAATCGCCTACTTGCGTTTCAGTCTTTTGCAGTTTTTCAAACCACTCATCCATTTTTTCTATATTTTTCATTGCTGCCTTCCATTATTTGTTTTCATTCTTAATTATCTCCCTATAATGTTTTCGCAGACATGACATTGCAACTGACAATTGTTTTGGATTTAAACCGGATATATCACGAACATACACAAAAACTGCACGTTTATTTAATAATTCTAAATTGTCAATATTTTGAAAAACCTTAATGATGGCATTGATACAACGTATTTCTTTCTCCCCCTTAACCCTTTCCTCAATCTTATATAATTTTTTCATAATTTCATTTCTGAATTCTTTATTTATTAGAATAATGTCGGGAGGGGGACAAAAGTCGAACATTGCAACCGTATGCTTATCGATTGATGTCATAGAATCCACATCATCTATACTAACGTGACGCATTGTCCTTCGTTTAGATTTTCTAGAATTCATTATTAGCCAATTTTTGGCAACAACATTAAAATATGAAAACGCCTTTGTTCCCCGGCTCGGGTCCCATTTGTGTAAAGTTTCGTACAAAAAACTCACACAGTCACTTTTAAGTGTCAGATAATTTTCGTAAGGCGTCAAAAATTTATAGACAAAAATCAGATTCTCCACCAATTTATCAAATGCTGGAAATATTTTATCTTTATAGAGCTTGGAGCGGTCTTCAATACTCTCAACCCCTTGAAATTTTTGAATTGACGCGGAGGTTTCCGCGTCAAAGTACATATATTTACTTCCCTTCTTTCTCTTTATTTTCCTCTTTTTGGGCTTAGCCAAAATTTTCTCCGTAGAAGCATTTACGTGTTTTTCTGATTGTCTAGATCGGCCAGCTTATTTGCAATAATCAATATTGTGTCCTGTGATTGACGGATCTCTTGTAAGACTTGCCTGACCTCAAAGCTATCATAAAACAGGGGTCTCTGTAAAATCTCATCAATTTTTTTATGCCTTTCATCTAGACTATCTAAGGCTTCTTCAATTGCATCTTGCATTGTAACAATAACCACCGCAAATTTAATGGCATAAAAAGCTGCAATTGCCATTATGACTATAGCAACTGATGTAATAGCGTACATCACCCTTTGAAATACTTCCCTAGGACCCTATCATACAATCTATTAATTGTATCCTGACTATAGTTTTCTATCAATTTTGGCTGTAATTCTTTAGCCCACTCCGTCGGCTTAAGCCAGTTGCTTTTAAATTTTCTAACCTTTTTCTTAACATCATCCTCAATGGGTTGTGCCCATTTTGCACCGGATACAAAAATTGAATTATCAACCCGGGAAGTGTCTATTTCTTGCAGGCTATAATCTAGCGGAATAAATTTGCCTAATGATAGAAAGTCTAAATGTCCGGACCAATTGGTCGCAATTATTGGCAACCCTACGGCCGCGGCTTCTAATATTGGCAGCCCGAAGCCCTCACCTCGGGTGAGCGTAACTAGCGCCCTAATTTTAGGGTGTCTGTATAGGCCGGCCATATCCTCCAGGCTCATTGTACCGTGTACCAGGTGAATTTTTGGATAAGGTCCCGGGCGGACTTCCTTGACCAATTGTCCCAGCATCTGAAATGTTACTTTTCTATCTATTCTGGTATTTCTTCCAGAATTAGTCTTCAGTACAATCCCTACATCTTTATTATCAGAAAATGCTTCACATAACCACTTAATCGCATAAAATATGTTCTTTCTATCATTTTCCGGATTATTACCGGTCAATTGTCCAACTATTAGAAAATTAAAGTCGGTATCTAGATCTAGGTCTAGATCAGGTATATTATCTGAAACTAGTTCATCATAAAATGCCTCTGGAACTACAGATAAAGGGGATATCACATTACCTGACGCTTCAGTGACTGTTTTTGCATGATGTGATGGAACAATGACATGATCCATTCTATTACAACAATTAATCCAGTCCGGATTGCAGCGGTCAGTCTCAACCATTGCCGAAATTCCTACGTTGGTTTTCCCTAAGGTTGGATCCCACTCGTTGGGTAATTGCACCTGAACTGTTGTGTCAAATTGTCCGGTTATTTTGACATTAGAACACGACATTATTTCATCAACCAATCCCCCTTCAAGGCTTGGATTAATCATCCATGGGGTAATCCCCCATGGTAAAATTTGTGTGCTTAAATTAATATTCGGAATTGTCTTAAGCCATCGAAATATTTGGCGAGAATGTGTACCATACCCTGAATATGTTAAGAGAGGTGCTCTTAATAAAACGTTCTTCATAATTTTCCTATAAGGTAATTTTTTCCCATAACGGATAGCGTGCGCGCCAATTTTCGTATGTATCTTTTAGAGCATTGTGCCACATGTCAACAGTATTTTGATAACTGAATTCACTCAATACATAATCACGTGCCTGTTGGCCTAATGTTTTTCGTCCAGAATCACCAAGCTCAAATATTTTTAGTAAGGCATTGGCCACTGTTTGATTCGACACATAATCCTCATAAATGTATGGCACCAGCTGCGATCCAACCAAGCTTTTAAGCTCCACAGGTAGCGCAACCCCATACTCGGTACCGTTACGATGATCAACAACCTGACGAGTTAATCCACCAGTCTTAAGAGCAATTACCGGATTACCTGTCTGCATTGCCTCTAATGTAGGAAGCCCAAATCCCTCCGCATATGCGATGTTTAGACAACAGTCAGTTACATTGTGAAGAACGTTCATTTGTTCAAAGTCAATCCTCTCCGTGGAAAAAATAACATTTTCTTTAATGCCTAGATACTCAGCCACTACATATAAATTCGGTCCCTCATCATCCGTAGGTTCTGTATGCATAAGCAGGTGCGCATTTCGATGCCCATACTTCTCATCGATTGAATCTAAAAATATTTTCCATGACTCTAAAACATCGTTAGGTCTTTTTCTTCTAGCATTACGGTTGACCCATAGCACGAAAAAATGGTCAATCTTATCTTTGCCAAAAAGACTTTTCTTGTGCTTTAATTTTTCCTCATCATTAAAAGCATAAAATATACGGTCCGGTAATGCATGCGGGATAAAATTTGTCTTTTCCGGAAAATTTTCACTACACATTTCATATGTTAGATAAGAGTGACAATTAATCAGATCTGTCGATTCATACAGGACATCATTATACCGAGGGGCTGGCCTATTATCCCATACATGCCACCACACGATTGGACATGTTTGATGAATTTCGTCCTCCATTTCAAATAGCCAGATGAAAAATCGCGGATCTGTGAACAACATTAAGATGTCAGGTTTTTCAGTTGCCAGCGCAATTCGAAGCATGTCTCTATCGCCAAAACCATCAATTGGTTTAATAATGAAATCTTCATTTACAGCGATGGTATCGTAATTGGCATGCTTAACCGCAGCGCCAAATTGGCGAAATGACCACTCACCCGGATAAGAATTTAGCAGGCCTTCAATCAGATGCCGACTCTGAGTACCAACACCGGATGTACAAAGCGCATGATCGGACAATAATAGGATCTTCTTCTTTTTCACACAAACTCCATTTTTTGTAATAATAAAAAAAGGATCGTAATCGTTTACTCAATTTCTGAAATTGCACGGCCGACCATGGTTTCCCAGTCTCTCTCAGCCTGAGGACGTACCTCTAAATTTTTATGCCATACACTGGATAAAACGGATGGTTTAATGCCATGTGTCTCCGCCAGATGCATAATTGCGTTTAAGTCCTTGGGGAAACAATGCCCACCAAACCCTGTAGATCCATCCGGGCCGGGGACCGATAAATGTGAGCTACCAATTCTATCATCATACAGTGCATACTCTACAACCTTATCAAAATCAATCTGTACAGCATCACAAACCTGTTTCATCTCATTAGCAAAGCTCACCTTGGTTGCCAAGAAACAATTGGTGAAATACTTTATCATCTCAGCAACATTGGCACCGGTCTTAATAATAGGCGTCTTTGGGAAAGCTTTACGATACATCGTCTTAACTTTGGTTGATGCAGGGCGAGGTCCTCCTATAATAATTCTACTTTGATTCTTAAAGTCGTCATATGAATTTGCCTCCGTTAGAAATTCCGGATTAAAAACAACCGTAATGCTCGAGTAACTATTGTTTAGACGATCAGAAGTTCCGGGTTCTATTGTGGATTTAACTACGGTAATTACTCTCTTTTGAACTCTTCTGGCGGCATCATTTATATCCTTAATTGCCGTCTCAACAATTCGTGTATCACATCGCCCATCTGACTTCATAGGTGTTGGCAGACAAACGAAAATAATTTCATCAACTCTATCTACCAGCTCACTAATATTATCACATGTTGACTCCTTTGATGGATCAATGTCTATAGTCTCAATAATAAAAGCATGTTTTAATCCTTCTCTAATTGCAGAACCAACAAAGCCCTGGCCAACTATTCCTACTGTTTTATTTTTCACTTTACCCCCTCATTTACAGTGTGGTGTGTTATAGTAATCGCAAAATGTACATGAATTTCTATTCTTAAAAAATAATCCCTTTTTGACTGCCGCTACCATGTTTGTGACCATTTTGTTGGCCTTATATAACATTTTAGGGCCGGCAGATATTGGCAAAAAGTCACACATATTTCCGGGGTCTCCTCCGCGCTTAAGTAAAATAAACCCACAACCGATATCCTTTAGAGGGACGTTATTCTTCATAGCCCAGTAATGTTTATATAGAATAATTTGTGCCTGTATTAAAAAATCTCGCTTCTTTCTTCGATCCCACCCATATGACTTTGCCGTCTTCCAGTCTAATATCCAATACTTAAATGTCCCATTTTTTCTTGGAACTTTAATAATGACATCAATAAATCCTTTAAAGCTTAAGTCCTTCCCGCTGATGGGTTCATACAATTCTTCTTCGGCCTTAACAGCTATCCAACCAGGAAATGTCTCATCTAAAAAACGTGGCACATCATCCCACATATTAGAAGCCCACGTGCACCATTCATCCACCGGATGATACTTGTACCACCCTGGTTGTCCCTCAACCCACTCAGGATCATCAAAACCATGTTTCTCCCAGGCTACCTTTATATTTTCTAAAAGCTTCTCTCTTGGTACTGTTCCGGTATTGATGTAACTTTCACAACCCTCATGCACTGCGGATCCAAAATCTAGATACGGGGAAGGTTTAAACATGTCGATTTTATCGATATGTTGTAGTTTATGTCTATACGGACATTCTTTCCAGCATCGAACCTCAGAGTAGGAAACATGTGGCTTATTTGTAGGAAATTCTATTTTTTTATTCATGGAATTTACACATAATCTTTCTATTTTTTATGGATTTTTTTAAAATTACCGGATCACTGTAAATTGAATCTCCAGAATGATGTGTAGTAGAGATTTCTTCAATAATACATCCGTTTCGTGTCTGAAATGCATGAGGCATATCACGCGTGATTAAAAAAGGTTCTCCTAATTTCAAGTCGATTCTATTACCTTTAATAAACAACGCGCAGTCGCCATGAACTAATTCAAAAGTTTCTTCTTTTCGAATGTGATAATGTTCCGGGTGTTTTTGGCCTGGAAACATAACAATTAATTTTTTGCAGTATTCCCTATTCACCTTGTTGATAATAAAAGCACCGTACTTATCAAAATTATTGATACCATAATGACATGATATTTCACATTTATCCTTGGACGAGAGCGGTATTTTGGCGTCAAATAAAAAATTCTTGACGTTGTTTAAAATTCTGTCGAGCTCATTTGCAGCTGCTTGATCAATCAAAGTGCTGTGAATAGGTTTGTACTTGGCTATAGATATTAAGCACCTGGATCCAATGATCTTGTCAATCATAGAAACATCCATTTGCCCATCTTGGCACGGCATTGCAAAAAAAAGATCATTTTTGGTAATAACATGATCCGCAGCCAGGCTATGCTTGACATATACTCCCCGCTTTAATTTCTTCAAAGAATCTTGTTGTGTATCTGAAGTCCCGGTATACGCAGAATTGAATTCAAACAAGTCATTTATCATCTCCCTATACTGTTGCTTTGTACAAGAATATGCATTTAACTTGATCTTGTCAGTTTCCTTCCCTACATGCTTTTCGAAAATAGTACATCCTAGAGCATGAGCGAATGGTACCAATGATTTTTCCTGAGGAGATTCATGGGTAGAAAAACCTATCTCTATATCAGGAAATTCATCTCTTAAATGCGTAATACGTCGTAAGTCTGCTTTTTCCCGGGGTGTGGGATAATCACCAACACAATGCATAAAAGCAAAATCACGCTGATTAGACTGAAATAGGTCATACACCTTATGTAAGGTCTCCATGTCAACACCAGCAGTGGAGATGATAATTTTCCTTTGTTGTTTTGCTATCTCTCTTAATAAAGGCCAGTCATCACATGAACAACTAGCTACTTTTATAATGTCGATATCAAGCTCATCAAAAAGGTGTATAGATTCATTATCAAATGGTGTTGCTATGGTTTTCATTCCTTTTGACCTAGCATATCCCAGTATTTCATTGAATTGATTTGAATTCAACCTGGTCTCATTAAATCTCTTCACGTACTTTAAATCAGATTTTATAAATTTTGGATGAATAAACGTATCCAAGTTGCGTAATTGAATTTTTAGTCCTGCATTTAAGCCGTAATGATCTTTAATTTCAGAAAAATCATCAATTATGGCCTTTGCGTGGTAAACACTACCCTGGTGGTTATTTGCCATCTCAAAGATAAAAAACATATTATTCTCGCAGCTTCTCTAAATCTTCCATGGTATCAATGTCAAAATCATAATTGTCGTCCATCAAGTAAGCAAAACACCTACCTCCAATAATATCATTTTTACTGCAAATTGTTCTAGTTTTTATTATATCAATACATGCATTTTGAAAAAATGCACCTGGTAAAATTTGCCTAGGAGAACTATGAAGATGATTGTCCTCCACAACCGGGGACAAATAGCCGTTTTCATTGATAAACCACATCTTATATGGTGACTGGCCGGCAGGTATTACCGATCGTAAAGAGTCAATTTCATGATACCTGGCTTCAAAACACTGAATGGCATCATTGATAATCTCAGCATTAATTTTTGGAAACGTTGCCCTTAAATGAACTAAGTAATCATATTCATCAGCATAGGACACTAAAAAATCCCTTAAACATTCAAAATCTGTCGATAGATCCTGTGCTAAAAAAATAGGGCGATTGTGTACACGCACATCCAATTTCTCACAATGTCCCTTGATCTCACTGTCCTCTGTTGATACCCACACATGTTCCAACATCGACGCTTTTGCAGCCTCAACAACATGTTGTAAGAGCGTTTTATTTTCTAGAAATTGCATATTTTTTCTAGGAATACCCTTACTGCCGCCCCGGGCTAATATTATGGCACACTTACGATAAGCTTTCATGTTTCATAACTTGATACATTCCTAATATATCGCTGACCATACTGGATGGATAGGAAATTTGGGTATAATAGCTGGATTTGATGCTTTATCCAAGAATGACTGTAGTTCATTCTTAATTCGATTATAGTCATACTTTTTAGAAGTCCTAATGTTAAACGTAGTGTTTTTTTGAGCTAATCTATAACCATAATTCCTTTTTATCTTTGATGCTGTTTCATGAAAGTTTTTATAAAGCCATTCCAAATTCTGTTTATCAACATGCGTATCAATATCGTGAAGTTCGTTTTTCCAAAAATTGACAAAAGGCACTCCAATTGTTTCTGCTTCTAGTGAAGCACAGCTACTAAAACCTATCACAAGATTGGAGACACACATCAGTGCTAAAGTTTGATGAAACTGGATATTATCACCACTAAAAAAATGATCATATTTGACTAGCTCCCTTCCAAAGTCATTATATTTCATTTTTGTCTTGAAAATAACCTGTAGTCCGACTTTATCACAGTGTTGAAGAATATGACCTAATATCTTCAATTGATTATCAGAATAATCATGAAGCTTGGTAATCAATAATGTGACATAGCGCTTTTGTGGATCAAGTCCCAATAGTCTGCACAACTCATCTCTATCCGTTTCATTTAAAAAATAATATTTTGGATTGTTAGCAACAATATTTTTAGTCAGGCCAAAGCTTTGATAAACAGGGACTAATTGCGGTTCTACAAAGTGGTAAAGATACTTGTCACGTATTCTATACCTGTGGTCAGCATAAGAAACCGTTGATTCTCCTACCCAACCAATTGAAATAGTTTTATCCCTGACTGGGGATACCGATTGCCTGATATCTAGTGGGACATCTAAACTAGTGTATGGGTGACATTCCTTGGTGATAAAAAAATTACATTCACTGTTAATAGTGTTTTCTAAATTTTTAAGGGTCTTAATTTTATTCATGCTGACCAACTGGCAGCCAATATTACCTACAAGGTATTTTTCTAAAATATCATAATGCAAATGGGGCGATGTTATCTTACCAATTGTGTTATAGACAACTAGGTCGTTCCGACGCACTAATGTATTAAAAAGCCAGACATCTTGGACATCATTGAGAAAAAAAATGTTGCGTTTAGCTGACATTATCACTATGATAATATTTTTTTTTCATTTGTTCCACCCCATGTCTGGATTGTAGATTTGCAAAATTTCATCCGATGACACAGGTCTGTTCAGGTGCGCAAATACTGTGACCATCTCTTCCGTAGAAATAATAGGAACGATAAGACATTCAAGCGCCTTGTTTAATTTTTTCTGTATGGTATTAGGAAAATCGATCACGTACGGAAATTTCATAAAAACCTTCTTCATTCCTGCAGACTCTGTTCGTTGCAGATAATCAATATAGTGATTAATATTGTCTTTTCCGGCACGCCAGAGATCAGCTATTTCATGCTCTAGAGCGTGAGGTTCGAAATAGGGCCCTATTTTTTGATAAACTGAACCTCTCTGAATGTGATAATCGTCATAACATTTGTGTTGAGCAACAAAGTATGAGCAATTATGGGAAATTATCTCCTCGGGATAGGTCTCGTTATTCTTTTTTAAAATTCTTCCATATGATAACCCTCGATATATAATACTCGATATGTCATCTTTTCCATACTTCTCAATCCTGTCTTTTGTAATCTCTATAGCGTCCGTTATCCAGTCACCTTTTCTAATAAATTGATGATCATCGGCGATTTCCACAAACCAGTCACCTTTTGCAATATTTCTTGCAGCATTTTTAGAGACTCCAAAAAATGAGTGTGACTTTTTTCTAGTATTTGTCGGTGACAGATCCCTCCTAGCCAATTCTTCCAAATATCCTTTTTCGTCACCAAATAGAAGTGTGACACCTTTTCTATCATTGGCAAACTCTAATAAAAAATCTCTGGTCCCGTCAGTGGATCCATAATCAGTTATGATCCACTCATGAGGTCCCTCATATTCATTACACACCTCAAAACTTTTCAACATATTTTGAAGTAAGCGGCAACGATTAAAGGTGTTAACGTAATAACTTACGTAAGGTTTCTGGTTCATCTACAAAATTTTAGACTGATAGATTAACATGTATATCCCATTTCCAAAAGTTGTATTGTGTCGAGATTCCACCTTCTCTAAAATTGCAGTCACGCTCACAAAATTCTATTGTATATTCTCCCGACATGCTTTGTTTGGGTAGGCCGTTTATTTCCAACACTTCAGCGTTAGAAAATTTAGCGATAACACTTTTCTTGTCCGGACTGCGTTTTGTTATTATGTCAAAAGATTTTGTCTTGTGAATTACGTCATAAACCTTTGGGAAAATTAACATATCGAATGCTAATAGTTCATAAGCTACAGTCACATTATTCTTACCACTACTCTCTTGACATGTATGTTTTTGATAATAACTGTCAATAAACTTTCTTAAGTCCTTATGGATTTCATCGTAGTGCTTAAATAAAAAGTTATCAAGCGCAGTTCGACCGGCATGCCTGTCCTCATAAAGCTGACTATAATATTTTTCTACTAATTCAGCAATAACACTATCATTTTCCTGTGACCAATCTCTTAAAGAGGTTGTAGCATCATAAAAGCTAGTTTTTGTGGAGTCAGCAAGAAAATACATCGTTTTGTTGATCAACCTTAATGTATATGTCAAATAAAAGAAGCTTTCAATATTGAATGCGATATTCATATCTTCTATTGGAAAAGAACTAGTAGAAATTACAGTGTCTTGATCCATGGTCCTACTGCCTTTTAGCGTCTTAATTCCTAACTCGTCTCTTCTTTTATCAAAATTTGACCCGGGAAGAATTGAAAGAGGAAATGACTGAAATTTGCTAGGACGAAGCTTCATTACTTGCTGAACACTGTGAAGATAACCTTGCAGATCATCACCCGGTAATCCTAAAATTAAATCCATCTGAAATGTAATCTTTCTATTTTTTACTCTATTAATAGTATCTTCAAATTTTTCATAATTTGTTGGGCGCATCATTATCTTGGCTGCTTTCTTATTAAACGTTTGAATACCTACGTCTAGTTGTCCCATTAGTTTTCTATTCACTAACTCTTCCAGGACATCTAATAGATCTTCATTCAAGGTTTGCCAAAAAAAGTACCCCGATAAATTAAGGTCAGTGACTTTTTTACCTACCTCGAGAACATTTTTTAAAAATGCTAAATCTCTTTCTTTTTTCAATCCAAATCCTGCATCTGCAAGATTAAACTGTCGAGCACCGATGTCAAGAAGTTGATTAAACTCAGAATTCATTCTGTCAGAAGAATGATAGTCAATTTTCTTGTCGGCAACCCCCCATAAACAATAACTACAAGAAAAAGGGCATCCTCTATATGACTCTAATTGAAAAATTCTTTCGCCCATCTCATCTTTCACAGAACGTGGAATTCTATCAAGTTGATAGGCTTGAGCTAAATGTGAAAATGGAATAAAATCGCCCGCACGTAACCCATAAAGATTTTTATGAAACTGATTGTATCTATCCTTTTCTTTAATAGCGTCCCGGTGCTCTTTTGCCTGAATTTTTAGAAGTTGGCTTTCCTCTTCTGGTGTTAAAGAAATTCTTTCGTTTGAAAAATTTCCTATAAAATATATTCCCTTGACCCTTCGTGATGCAAGAGAAAGTTTGCTTTCATGAATGCTATGATTAAAGCTCTTACTTACCTCCATAATTTTCTGAATTGGGCGCTCACCATACCAAGCAACAACAAAGTCTGTCGATTTTTCATACCTTTGAATAAAATGAACGGGATCTTCAGAAATATGAGGACCGCCCCAAACAATCCAACACTTATCGCCATAATACTGTTTTAATGAATAGCTAAGTTGTTCAACAATTTTAAAGTTCCAAAGATAGACAGAAAATGTCACAACATCGGGAGTGTGAGTTATAATATCAAAAAATATTTTGTGTAAATCTTCACTGTTTTTGTACTCTAGAGTAACTAGACCATCTTCATCACAGAGACCATTATCAAGAAGAACATTTGCCATGTGAAGTTGTGGTAATGGTGTAAAAAGAACCTTACCCGAATGAACCATGACCTGAACTACTTTTGCCATGGAACTTCTTTATTTAACGGCTTGAATGTTTAAAGACATTGCAATTCCATTCTCAAAATCCATATGAGGGCGATACGCAAAACTAAAGTCATCAATATTACCATGAAACGTATCCCATGGGTTATATTTTTCAATACGCTTAAACCCTGCTTCATATAGCAACGATCTTAAATTAGGCAGATTAAAAATGCGACGATGTGTGAATTCATTCAACTCTTCTCTTTCCCTTCCACCATAAATCCAATTAAGGACATTTTCAAGATCTTGTGATTCTTGATAATATCTCACCGTAGCGTCCCAATCAGGAACAGATATCCTTATCACCCCCCCTGTCTTGAGTACTCTGCTCCATTCGGTCAAAGCTTTAAATGTGTCATTTCTTGGCATATGCTCCAAAATATGACACGCATAAATGTAGTCGATAGATTCGTCTTTTATAGCACTTAAGTCTCTTGCATCAGTATTTGAATACTCAATGCCTTCAACATTTAAATTGTCAACGTTAATAAAACCTTCAAAGGGCTTATGCCCACAACCTATATTCAAAAGCTTGGCACCCGGGCGCTGCCAACCATCCCAATACTTGTCATCCTCAAATCTTGGTACCACTTTTTTAATCATAATTTTTACTCCCTAATTTCAAAATATTAGCACATCTTTGAATTCCTTCCTCAAGGGTAGTAGATGGTTTAAATCCGTGAGAATACATTAGAGACGGATCACACAAACGATAATAAACCCCTTCAGGTTTATCAAGAAGCGGATTGATTGGTATATTATCAGCGCCATGCAACACGTTTCCCATTACTTGGATCAAGTCCCTAAAGCTAGTGGGATTGCCAGACCCTAGGTTAACTGCCGATCCGTCATTGACCCGATCCATAATTTGAAGCATACCGTCGACACAGTCGTCGATATAAATGAAATCTCGAACTTGTTCTCCGGTGCTCCATACATCAATCGGATCTTTCCCATTGTAATTAGAGACTCTTCTCAAAATTGATGGAAATGGATAATTCAAGTGTTGATCTTCCCCGTAGCCAGAAAATGGGCGAAAACAAACGGTATTCAAACCATTCCTTTCATATGCTAATTTAGCTAGATATTCACCAGTTAATTTTGCCCATCCATACGATAGATCCGGCTTTCCAATTAAGTCGTTGTCAAAATCAATATCACTCTCAAGTAGCGCTCGATAATTTTTCCTAGTTTGGTATTTAATTGGATAGGCCGCTGAAGAACTAAAGAACACAATTTTCTTCGGCTTTGTCTTTACTGCCCAATTGTACATTCTCGCATCCAATGATAGGTCTTCTGCAACCTGTAGGGGAGCATACTCAATTGTCAGACGGCCCCCAACAATTGCAGCAAGATGAACCACAATATCAAACCTTTCTTCGCAATTCTCAAAATACTTTGTTGCATCTTGGTGGATAAAAGTAATTTCTTTATTAGGCTTTAGGTGGGGCATCCAGTCATTTGGATGAATAGCAGATTCTGAAACCAAGTTATCAACAACGGTAATATCGTAACCCAAAGCTGACATCTTCTTAACAACATGCCTGCCTACAAATCCGGCGCCACCGGTTACTAAGACATTCATAAAATTTTCTCCACATCACTTATCCATGCCCTTTGAAAATTGGTCATGTTCTCTGAAATATACATACATTCTTTTATTTTTTCAACCAAGCTAGCATATAGCTCCAACGGACTAGTCCCTTCAAGACGTAATTCTGAAAGTCTTTTTAAGAAATTGTCTGTGTTCCTATATCCAATTAATTCATTTTCTAGATCTTTAGATAAATCGTGTACATTTCGGTCTTGGTACACGGTTGGGCCGGTGAAAAGAAGATGGCCACCAAATTCCCACATCACTCTTTGTGTCATATAGCTGGCCCATATATCGTCCATCCTGCCAATGTCGTACCCTAAACACATGCAGGGTGCAACCTGCCTACTAAAAAACGTGTTCTGCGTGTTATAAGGAGAAAATGTGTATTTTTCAATCAAAAATTCTGTATCTGAAAATTTCAGATCAAAGGGTCCTCCGGCTAGCCGGCAGACGGCGTCAACATCCGGGTCACCATCCCATAACTCTGCCTGTACTTCAACTCGGCCACTTCCAATGTGCTCTTTTCTGAGACGTCTTTCTTCCAGCCTCTGCACAGGATACCCCCTATGCCACAATTTGGAAGACGTGACATTGCTGTGTTCATATAAAGAGTCACATACTAGCTCGGCCGACAATTTTCTCGTCTTGATAACTTTTCCAATCCGTAAATTTTTTCCCCAATTATCATAAGGAATATTATCATCATCTACGGTTGCAATAATGTCCGCACCCTCCCTAATGGCCAGTAGATAACCGATGTTCCTTCTCTGAATTACGTTCCATGGAATATGACTAACACATGTAAACCCCAGTGTTTTCTGCTTTTCTGTTGAGATATAATCGCCATTTTTGAGCGAGAATTCAGGGGTCTTAAGGTCACCTATGACTATTAAATGCCAGTCCTCCATCGCATCAAATCGTTTTAAAGCCTCAGTCGGGGCATTGATAGTAGTTGTTACAATAAATTTATTCATTAAGCCACTCTTCAATGTGGTGATCGTTCTCACGAATGATCTCTGGTGTAATTGTAATTGGAGATTGTGTAGTTATCTCGATTAAATCTTTTGAAAGCCCATATTTACCGAGTAATTCATGTACGAATATATTGTTTCCAATGTGAAAAAATAATCGTTTCTCATCTATATTAAAGGGGTTTGCACTCCTGTGCATGACATGGTCATGATAATAAGGGTCCGAAGGAACATCAGGGGAGACTATATTTTCGCCCATGTTAGAATACCAGTAGGTCTCCTCGGGACTATAGTATTTCTGAATTAGGTATGCCAGGTAAGACTCTGGATTTCCTACACCAAAATACTCTAGTCGTGATCCCGGATCATTAAAAATATTTCTTCTCATTACTTCCTCTCTTCGAAAAATTACAAAATGATCATCCGCGTCTCCGTGTATACACTTTCCACTTCGAAATTCTAGACCCCTCCCTCTAAATGCAACGTGTTTTTTTTCTGCCTGCATGTGTGCTATGATATCTTCAATGGCGTCTGGATTTAATGCATATGCGTCAGAATGAAAGTGCACAATGAATTCCGATGTACAGTTAGAAATTGACTTGGTGATACAGTCAAAAATTCTGGATCGACGATGCGCTTTACTTAGCGGCAATATATTTTCCCCCGCCACGACATTGTCAACATCCAATTTTTTAACATCATCGATCGTTTGGGGGTCGTTGCAGCACACACTAATAAAAGCGTCATTGTGACTAGTCCAATATTCACGAACAATATTGATATTTGTTTCAAGCTCCTTAATTTTATCGTAGAGCGATATTGCAAGTCCTATTTTTTTCATGAATTCACCATTGCTGTAATGCTAACTTAGCGCGTTATTTTAACTAATAATTTCCCATTCGTAATCAAGAACACTAACATTAAATGATTGATTTTTATTTAAGTGATGGAATAATAGGTGTTCTGGCCTGAATATTTTATGTTTTTCAACCAATTTATCTAAATGTACTATAAGTGAACTATAATAATCCATATTTTTTGATGAAGAAAATGCAAAGACATCAGTATACCAAGACTCCATGTCATTTTTATGATCGGCTACAAATATAACATTCTTAGTTTTTTCAAAAATATCATCGCTAAATACTAATGGTTTTGATAAAGCGAAATCGCTTCTATGACGAATAACAAGATCATACTCAAACATAAAATCTCTTTCATATGAAGACTTAAGTTCATTGCTTTTATATATCTTGTAGTACATTGCAGGTATATGTTCACCTTTGGAATTTTTTTTAACATGTCCCGGTTTGACATACATAAAATACTTTGATGTGTCAAACGTTATATTATGCTGAATCCTAGTGAGAACCGGTTGATAAAGACGAATGGTGCTCTCTATGATTCCAGGTGTTATACATGTCAATACATTCTTCGACAAAGCTCCCTTGCGCCAATCATCAACATTCCACGTATCAATAAAGAAATCAAAATTACATGATCCTAAATTCGGAGCTATCACCATTTCTAGAAATTTCTCATAACCCTTTATCGGTTGGCGGAGGTGACCGGAAATACAAACTGCAATTTTCTTTTTTATTTCACTCATGAAGGACATCATCAACTATAGAAAATGGAAAGTCATGCCCGGTATAGAGCTTAAATTGCTTTGAAGCCTGAAGCACTGCTAGCCTGCTACCGGATCCTGTATTAGTTAAGCAGTCAATAAAATACACGCTCTCGTGACATAAACTTTCAATATTACTAACAGGTGTACAGTTAAAAATAATAGCTTCTTTAATTTTAGATATCTCTGCCCAATTAGTTCTATCGATATAGTCTATGAATAGAGATATATTTTTCGCTGAATATTCT
>Ga0209434_1000627_pt1 | contig 16793 bp, 22 predicted proteins | sample ETNvirnome_2_300_FD_184068 | JGI IMG/M metagenome (GOLD analysis project Ga0209434, IMG submission 184068) | Marine viral communities from the Pacific Ocean - ETNP_2_300 (SPAdes) (version 2) | ecosystem: Environmental > Aquatic > Marine > Oceanic | place: Pacific Ocean | collected 2013-06-22
GATTCAATTGCCAGTGAGATTTTTTACAATACGAATCAATATCATCATCACTACCCAACCCGCCGCAAACTCATACCATATCAACTCTGGAATGTCAAAAGGTCCAGCTGCTAGATTCCAAAGCCACGACAATGGCCAAGACAAAGCAGCTATCGCGGCCAAGCCCAACACACAAAAACCAACAACTCCTAAAATGATTCCGAAATAATAAGCAGCATCATGCTCATCTTCTTCTTCTTCTTCTTTCCAATCACCTGGAAATTTGATCGACACCATTACGTTTCCTCGCCTGGTGCTATCTTCTCAAGCACCATCTCTTCTTCTCGCTTATCTGGATCTTGTTCTATGACTAACACATCTCTAACTTTTTGCTGGCAATACCGGTGCGCTTCCTCATTTGCCGGATCGCGAATCCAATCGACAAACTTTGTATTTTTGAACTCATACACTTCGCCATTGTCTTTATTGGTAATAGATGACTTTTGTGCAGAGATCTTTTCTGCTACATTAAACTGTAACAACACATCAAGCCAACTCTCTTCATCAATCAACCCCCGATTGAAATACATTTTTAATTTAGCTTCTCGCTTCGGTGGACCCATTCTATTCTTTTGAGTAAAAGGTCTAATACCTACTCCCAAAGTATCCTTACCCGCCTTTACAAAACCATCTCTATAAAGTCGTAGCCTTACCGATGCGAAAAATGGAATAGCTTTGCCACCAGGGGCCACTAAGTCATCTCCAAAAACTACTCCAATCTTCTGCCTCATCTGATTCAAGAAAACTAATGCAACTCGTTCTTTTCCAATAAACCTAATAGTTTTACGTAAGCCCTGTCCTATCATTCTAGCGTGCATACCAACAGTAGATTCACCATAATCCTTCTGCATTTCTGCATCAGTTGAGCTACCTGCCACACTATCCCAAACAACACAACACAACTTATCTTTTCTATTTTCTTTTATATTCCTTATCACATTTTCAATTGCGGAAAATACTTTCTCTACAGAATCTACCTGTACATAAATCAATTGACCTTCGGGATATAACTTCATCCCTAGTAACTGCAAAAAATCTTCATTTACTGCATTCTCTGTATCAATCAACACTGGGACACCGCCGCGGTCTTGACAATCTTTTAAGATCATATAAGACAGCAGGGATTTTCCAGTGGCTTCTTCACCTACTATTTCGGTAAGCTTCCCAACTGGAACACCACCGGCTTGAGCGTTATTAGAAATAATAGTATCTAGAACAGTAGAGCCGGTAGAAATCCATTCTTTAACATCACTATTAGTATCATTCTTGCCTAATATAAAAGCTACATCTCCTAGCTGTTTATTTAGACTATCTACTAAAATATCCGTAAGAACTGAATCTCCCCCTACTGGGGGAGATCCGTCTGTTGCTATTTTCTTTCTCGCCATTTAGTTGAGTAACTTATCAAAAGCATCATCAATCTTGGTGTTAGTAGTGTCCTCTTCGGCTTCAACTTTGGGCTTATCAGCACTTACCCCGAAATTAAAAGAAGTGCCGGCCGAAGAATCAGAATCATTAGCATTAGGATTAAGATGTTTATCCAACGCTACTTTCATTTCATCTATCGGACTATAATCAAAAAGAGTATTGAGAGGTTCGATAGTGTCAATCAACTCCTTCACTTTGGTCTTGGGAGCCAACGGGGTTCCCTTCAATGCGCAGGTAATAGAAGTCGGCATCAACCAGTTGTTGAAACCAGGAGCAACTGTAACCATCAAATCCAAACCTTCAGAAGTGTCTGTGATGTCTACATTCTGACGAAGCCCGCTACGAACGTGGTTAAGGATTTCCTTATAGGTGGTCCGCGGTGAAATACTCCACCAACGCAATCCCCTGTCCTCATCGCCGCGAACTAAAACAGGCAAGTATACACGCAAGGTAGGAGCCATTGTTTTAAACATCTCCTTATATGCCTCATCCTTCGTCTTCGTGTACTCATTCCAACAAGTGGAAGCGAAATCACAAATCGGATCTGGCTCATTCTTCATCTTATTTGGACACAAGAATGTGCGACCGCCGATGCGAAAATGAAACCACAGTTCCTGGAACGGCATATCCAAGTCTTCCTTGTACGGAGCGATGCGAAGCTGATGCTCGCCTTCGTCAAGCTTGACGATGTTGTCCTGGTTCTGATTACTGCCGCCCTTATTATCTAAACGATCAAGGGCCGAATTGATCTTGTCTAACGATATTGCCATTGGTACTATCTCCTTATGAGATTTGAGTGTGATACATCTTAATACATTTTTCGTCTAACATAAACCTAGCAACTCATCTTCTTCTACATTTTCTTCACTCCTATTTCTCAATCTTCTAATACATAATATAAGGAACATTGGAATCAATGTCAAGCCCAAAATTATAGAAATTATCATTTTTATCATTTTTCTTACTCCAAACTTTCTATACTATAATATACACAATTATGGGGGGCTTGTCAAGGCTTTTTTTGATTTATTTTAAAAATATAAATCAGACCAAATTTTCATTGTTTTTGGATAAATGCTACTCATTTGCTCTTTTAGCACTTTTGCGTATTCTCTAATTTCCCACTGGGCTGTGGGCTCATCTCTCAGCTCGATAAAATTAACTATCGCCTGAAATGAGGCAGTCCAATATACTTCTGTATATTGAGATAATGGAAGCACTATTCTTGCTTGTTCTTTTGCTACTCCAAGTTCTAAGAGCCTTTCGTAATAATGTCTTCCAATTTGTAACGCCTTGATGTAGCATTCGATGGCTTCTTCTTGTTGCGCAATCGCTCCGACGCTCGCCTGTTTACTGTCTTCCGACTGTTGCCGCCAGTTTTTGGGAATATAATATTCCTCAACTGGGACATAACGTCCGCTAATTTCATTCCACGCGTGATCCTTTGTTAATGAAGAGGATGTGGTTTCAATACCCACTACATGCTTATACCATTGTCGCATTACAAACTCTGGGGCTTTTATATGAAACTGAACCATAAGATGACGAAACGGGGAAAAATGCTTATGTTTCGCTAAATAACGAACTAGACGCTCGTCACTCTTATCATACTTATATTTTCTTTTTCCGAAGCTTACACGGGCTGAATTTGAAACTGTTAAATCAGTACCTAGATGATCTATTACTTCTATGAATCCTTTGTCTAAAACTCTTTCAGCTATCATTTTTTTATCCTTTTGATGCTTACTCCAGCTTGCTCTAAAAATTTTATTCCATCAACTAACCGGTAATTACTAATGTAATAAAACTCTTTTATACCTGCCGCTACTACTAACTTCGCGCAAGAGATACAGGGGGATTGGGTACAGTAAACAACACAACCATCGGTATTAATTCCATTTCTCGCAGCATACCCAATCGCATTCTGCTCCGCATGGATACCAAGAAAACAGGAACCATTGCTATCTTTCCCACAAATTGCTTCACTGTATTCTAAACAATTGATGTGCCCAGCAGGAGAGCCGTTGATTCCAAAAGATATTATTCTATTATCTTTAACTAATAGGGCTGCCTGCTGGGCTTTTAGGCAGGAACTTCTTTTTGCGAATAAGAGAGTTGTCTCAACAAACAACTCACTCCAGGTTGGTCTACTAATCATTTCCCCTACTAATATGTTCTTCTTCTTCATAATCATCCCATGCATCGGGATTCTTATAATCAATCTCCTGTAATTTCTTTTTATTGCTTTTTCTGCTGGTGCGTCTTTGGTTCTTCTTTATTCCACGATTTGGGTTAACTACTTCTCCTGGCTCTCGGCGTCTATTTGTTCTCGCCATTTGTGATTCTCACCTTTCCTCAAATTTAACTTTTAAAAATTCTATGTCTTCTGCGTAATACTTTTCAGCCATATTTTTACACTCCCTATCGTAGTGTTGGCTATAGTGTGTGTTCTCCCACCAAGCGGATGAGTTTGAACGATGAAGCTCTTCAAGTCGATGCGGCACTTCAAGAATGCGTGCTATCTCATTTATACTTTCCATCAAGGTTTCTGTGTGACCAATGTAATCAACTATTACATGACCCTCTTTATCTTTTATCCACCAACATTGAGGCATCCAATGTTTATGGGTCATTTCTCCGCGATCACTATTACCTGTGATGTATCTAACATATTCTTTAAAAGTTAAATCTTCCGGCGGATCACTCAATTGATGCTCACTAGAATTAAAACATGAAACTAGTTTATCATAAGGATTTCTCATTATGGTATACAAAAAGAAATGATGAGAAATCTCATCTTCACGGGCTTCCGCGGCTGTGATATGATTCAACCGACGCGTTTGATGCGGCCCAAGAGCAGTTTCATTTAATGTAGTGCCACCTGTCTTACAGATGTGAATAAAACCGTTATCCAAAACAAACAACACCTTTCTAGAATTTAGTCATTCCCAAAATTTGATTAATAGGTGCGAACACCCCTGTTAACTTATACGTATTTCCTTTATAGTCAAAAACAATCCCCTCACTAGGAACTATTTTGTCGAAACCGCCTGCTCGTTTAATTCTAATCAACTGTTTCTTGAGCTGGCTAAGTTTTTTCCTATCACCCCCTTTACGTAAAGTAGATACTGTTTGTGTGAGTTCCTTCTTAATGTCTCTAACCCCTTTCTCTGGCGAGACAGCTATGAAGTTCTGTGCATTTTCTAAAACGTCAGCTCCCAGTGAGAGGAAAACGTCTTCAAATGGCCTGACATTTTTATCAAACAAAGCTTGCGAATCAACTTTATCAAGCTTACTTGCAAATTCATAAACCTTTTCATCTTTAAGATTCTTTTTATTCAAAGCAAATGACTTATTACCTTCAGCAAATCTTCTTACTAGAGCTGCCTTTATGTTTTTATCTAGTTTCACTCTAGCCTTCTTAGCTTCAAGCTCAACTACTCGTAACCAGTATTTTCTATGGTATTGTAATAAATTATCGCCACTACTTAAACCATATCTTCGTTGCAAATCACTTATCTTTTTTAGATAAGAATCTCTCTTTTTTGAGAAGTCTTTACTTTTTGGTAAGATAACAGCTTGGGGACCAATAATGTTAAAAGTCTTTTGTTTATTTTGACTTATCTGTTTTATCATTCCTGCTAATTCTTTACCTTCTTTGGCTGATGTGCCTATTTTGACTCCATCTTCATTAAAGGTGTTTATGCCATGAAATTGCAATAAGTCTGTATTGTATGGTATCACATTTCTCGTTGGTTGATAAATGATTTCTATGTTCATCCAATTATGACCATTATCAAATATACGTAACTTCTGCTTCTCTGTCAAGCTAGAAATAGATCGCTGCATGTCCTCCATAGCAGAAACAAATGCTTTGGTAAGTTCACCGCGGTTAGCAAACATTTTCTTGATACCACCTAAGTTGAGGCCATTCGCACCGAAACCTTTGAGCTGGCCCTTATTACGAGCTGCTACAAGTTGCCCATCGTGCCATGTTACATTTATATTTTGCCCATCGGTTTTCTCTTCTACTCTATCGACCTGCATAGAACCCGACAGAAGGGCTGTAACCATCTTCTTCATCTCAGCAAAAGTCATCTCAATGTTTTCCCAAGGATGGCTCATGTGGCCTGAACCTCCACCCTCTAACATCAATACTTCAGTAAGCTTATTGGCAACCATTTGGAAAACAGCAGAGCTTTTTATTCCTGTTATGTCGGAAAACAATTTCTTTCTTTGGACAGTGGATAGCTTCTTGTTACCAAGAGCTTTTCTAATGGTTGTACCAGACATCTCTTTGCCACCTACTTTTAATGATACGTGTGGCAGAGTGTAGATGTAACCGCCTTCTTTATACCCGACCATTTCCTTGCCAGGTTTGTAATGGTTGAAGTGCTTACCAGAACTCAACCGGTTACCATCTTTCTCACCAACAGCAAACACAGCTACTGTATCGTCAGGTAACTTGGATAGAATCTCTTCGGCTTTGTATGGGTTTTTCACATTGACTACTTGTTTGGGAGCAACACCAGCGCCAGTTATTATTTTTTTCTTTTCATTGTAATTGAATGGAGATTTATCATCAGTAACATTGCTAGTAGCAACATAAACATTCTTAGCCCCAAACTTGGAAACAAGATGCTTGTAGGCTGTTAGATGATGTTTGCCAAATGGTTGAAACCGTCCGGGGTAAATGGCAACAACTTGATGTTTCATAACTTCAGTAAGCAACATTTTTTCTCTCTGATGGAAAAATTTTATATTATAAATATCTTTTACAAAGAGATATAAACTCTTCACCGCGCACTTTTGTAGTGTGGTGGCGCGCCATATGTTTCCAGGCTTCCTCAGCTATGATTCTAGCTTCATCATCATTTTCCATATAATAACGAAGTTTATTATCTAGGTCTTCAATGTTATTATAAACCACGAAATGCTTACCTGCCTCAAAAGTATTTGGCCATACATAAGGCTCAATAGGTGGATAAAAAACAAGACATCCGTTCGCAACTGACTCCCAAAACCTCCCTGTTTGCCGAGCGCCGCCGCAACCCCATGCGTCAACACTTATCTTTGAATCAAAAAGCTTATCAAAATAACCTGTAAAATGTCGATCACCAGTATCAAGATCACCAGGCTTTTCACCGGTTCTTATTTCGCCCACAAAAGATTCATTATCGTTTTCATAATTTTTCTTCATCCTATCGAGAACTTCAAAACGCCAGGGTCGTTTATCACAAGCCGTCATTATACAAGCCATTTTTTGAGTTTTCTGTGCCCAAAGGCTGCGATGAATAGAAGTAGGTGCAGCCCTAGTAAAAAATCTATCTTCGGCCGCAAAGATAAAAGGCTTAACATTATTTTCTATGGGACGTTGAGTAGGATCAAGTTCTCGTTTTAGATAAAGTTTATAGTCTTTAGGGTTAGCTTCGTATTCACAATAATCACTTCCATCTAAAAATACATCTGGCTTCACTTCATCCAACAAAGGTTGCACGAACTGGGCATACTTACCCTCTAAAGCAGAGTGAGTCAGAACAGTTACATCAGCCAGTTTAGCTACCTGCTTCTGTGTTTGAAGTTTTACTACTGGATGTGAACAATGATTATGATCACTATTAGCAAATACTTTTATATCGGGAATTTTATTAAGCCCTTGAATGATAGCTGCAACAGAGTAATCATAATGATACGGGGCTATTACAAAAACTGTTTTTATCCGTTCCATGTCAACCCTTTACTGCTATAAGGCGAGTACAAAGTGTATCGTCTTTATTTTTATACGGTTTGAAAGTTACTTCTTTCGGCTTGAAATTACAAGTTACTATTCCTTGATCATAATAAAGATTATCATCAGCTCCAAAGTAATGCCACCAGTCTTCGGCTAGTTGTGATACATGAGTAGGGTCTCTATCATAAGCCCAGTGAGAGAATGGTGTCTCAAGATAAAGTTCAGCATTAGGTTTCATAATACGCCACACTTCATTCATAACTTGAATAAGTGGTAATAATCTTTTCTTATTTTCCCATACACATTTAGGAACGTGTTCTATAAAATCAATGCCTTGCACAAAATCAACATGGTCGGCAGGTAGGGGAATGTCTTCAAATCCAAGATTACAAACTTTATCAACACACTTGCCATCAACAATATCTATGCCAATGTTTTTATAACCATTCATATCTCGGCGGTTTTCACCACACCCTAACTCGACATGAATCTTATCGGTCTGGACATTAACATCAGTGAAAGGTTTTAGAGCGTTATAATTCACTTTCTATTGGATCTCCTACTTACCTTAGCCATCTTCTTTTTCTTCTTATTCTTCGCACGCCAAGCTGTATCATGTCGTTCAATAAAACGATGCTGAACTTGTTGTTCGTGAATCTTTGCCGCTTGCAGTTCCTCTTTCTCAGCTTTAGACATATTGCGAAACTTTTCTTTCTCATCGTGCTTTTCAAACGCAGCAGTCATCTGTTTCTCAAAGTCACCTATTTTATTCATGTGAGTATCTTACTCGTTGCTTTTTTGAATACTTCATCAAATACCTCTTGCGGCATTTGTAAAGTGCGACAATGTGGACAAACATAAATCATCATGCCTCCAAGATTCAAAGGAAGCACTTTTGACTTATCCACATTCTGCTCGTCCATTCGTTGAGTAATCTTATGACCACAAGCATGGCACTTCCACAATTCTTCTTCGCCGCCACCGGCTTTCTCTAATGGAAATTCTTTGATCTTACTTTCTTCTGGCACTAGTTGGCTCCTTTGGCTCTGGCTCTATGTGTTTGATCTCTTCATCTAACAGCACCATATAAATCTTTTTTAGAGTTTCGGTTTTTACCTTATCAGAAATAGTAATAAGTATCTCTCCACCTTCCTCGTTATGTAAAACTTGCTTCAATATTCTTTCACTCATTCTATCACCAAGCTTTCTACAATACCATGCAGTATTATTTCACTAGTTAATTCTATTACGCCATAGTTATGACTGTCTATGTGGATGTAGTTATTTTCATATCTATTACCGGTAAACGGAGATTCACCGTCCATTCCAAAGATTGCAAAAATATAACCTAAACAATCACTAGCATGATTAATAGCATTTAACACATTAGGGCTTTTACCCGAAGAGGATATAGCCACAAGAAAATCTGTTTTGTCAAAATGGTTCATCTTCATCCATTCTACAAACATATTGCTTTGGCCATAGTCATTAGTAAGGGCGGTTAGCAAACTATTATTACTTAGCGTCAACGCTTTCACATTACATCGCTTAATTAGGTCAGTTGATATGTGCTCTGCAATAGCGCATGAGCCGCCGTTACCTATAATAAATACTCTCTTCCCAATCCCAATATGCTTTTGATATTCACATCGCCAAATATTAGTAACCTTCCTAATGACATCTCTATCGCCACTATCTTCTATACTTTGTAGTTTAGAAATGATTTCTTTATAATAATCATATTCTACCATGTTAATTGCTCCACATTAATAACAACCCTGCTTCCATACTTATCTATCACAAACGGCAACTCCTGGTAATCACCTAGTGCCTCTTTGAGCCTCTTCTTATCTTCTGCCCAAAACAAAAAGAAACCGCCGCCACCAGCTCCTATGATTTTACCCCCTGCGGCGCCACCTATAGTTAGAGCTCTATCATAAACATTATCTAAATCTTGATTGCTGATGTTTCCGACGAACTTCTTTTTCAACTCCCAGTTCTTTCGTAGAGCATTAGGAATTTCATCAATATTCTTTTTTACTAATTGCTCAACCAAATCATTAGCAACAGCTACATTATGTTTCATATTTAATATTGTCTCTTCATCACACAATAAATTCTTATTTTGTATCATCAAAATATCTTGTGACTCTCTGGTAACTCCTGTATAAAAAAGAGATAGGTGTTCTGACAGATCTCTTAACTCTTGATCACAAAAACCAAAACCTTTTACCGTTTTCCTCTTCACTCCAAAATTCATTTGATTGAATCCGCCATAAGCTGCAGCGTGCTGATCTTGGATTCCAATAGGCTTCCTACATTTTTCTATTTCTATGTAACAGGCTTGGTCAGCCAAGCTTTCTTTATTAACATCGCGGCCTTCCAAAGTATGTAAAGCCAATAAAAGGCCAACAAGGAAAGAGCTGCTACTTCCCAATCCAGTTCCCTTTGTAGGTATGTCAGCCCAGTTGATAATTTCCAATCCATAATCTACATTCATAAACTTAAGGGTTTCACGAATAAAGTCATGTTGTATATCATCAATATGTCTTACATCCACAACCTCGTTCTCAGAATACTTTAGATATATTTTATCGTCAAATCTTTTCTTCACCAACACATACACATATTTATTTATTGTGGCTGAAATACAAGTAGCTGGATGGAGATTATAATAAGATTGCATATCGCTACCGCCGCCAGCAAACGTAATACGTAATGGTGTTTTAGTTATTATCATTATTTTATGATTTTTCTAATCTCCCTAATTGTCGCTTCCAATTGAGAGATTCTCGTCTTAAGCATAATGATAGTATCATGGTAAGAATCAAATTCATCTCCCAAGGTAATTCCGCTAACATCATCATAAGCGGTTGGCTTGTATGAAGGTTGCCCTTTAACAGATCTATGATCGGTATCGGATCGGTAAATCGTCTTGCCGCCGTCTGGACTTTCGTAAGTAAAGTTTTTTTTATTAATGTCTATTTCCGATTCACTTATTTTTTCCCGCACAATGTCGCTCCCAAAGATTAGTTATTGTTTTTCCTACACCTTCATCAAAACTTATTTTCGGCTCCCAATCAAGATGCTCTTTAGCTTTATCTATATTAGCTAATGTAATCTGTGCTTCATTAGGTTGATCTTCTTTGTATAAAATTCTACCAGAACATTTGGGATAATATTCTAAACAGGCATGGTATACAACATCCCATACTTCATGTATAGAATGATTCTCACCAGACCCTCCATTGAAAGTTTGTGAATCTTTCTTATCTTGTCGGCGCTCTAGAGCTGCCATGTGAAGATCGCTCAGATCATCTATGTGTAAGAAATCGCGGCGTTTTGAGCCATCACCATAGATAGTACAAACTTCATCATTAAATAGTCGCTTGGTAAAAGAGCCAATAACCGGTGGGATTGATCTACTTAAATTCATTTCTGGACCATAGATGTTGGTGTAACGAAACAAAGTCGTCCCCATATCGTTAGACAAACCAAAACTCCTAACAAATTGTGAAGCTGCCATCTTAGTTATAGCATAATAACCCATTGGGGTAATTGTGTTAGGCGACATCCACTCGGCTGTGGGATAGTATTGTTCATCATCAAAGCTGTCGTATTCGGCAGAAGTATCGGCAAAGTAAAAATGTTTGGCCAAACTCTCTTTTGCCACCTTCAACATATTAAGAGTGCCTTTCACATTCACATCTATAGCTTCACCTATATTGTCGCGGCAATAATATAATTCGCCGCGCGCTCCAAAGTGCCAGACGCTATCAAATGATCCTCCATCACCTTTGTAATCTATAATGTCCGACTTTTCATAATGAAAGCCAGACTTGTGATTAATCAAATCCTTGATGTTAGAAAAATAACCGCAAGCCATGTTGTCTATACCAGTTACTTGATGACCTGCGTTCAATAACTTTCTTGCCAGATTACTTCCTACAAAACCTGCTACACCTGTTATCAAATGTTTCATATAGTTTTCCCCTCACTCATGTTAATAAAAAATAGAGAAGATTTATACCAAAGAATCAAGTATTTTTATATATTTTTTTCCTATGATTCTAGGAGTACAAGTATTCTGCCAGTTGATCACAGACTTTTGCGATAAAGTTTTATAATCTATAACTCCATCGACAAATGCTTTCATTATTCTAGCATACTCATCCACATCACCTGGAAGAACTACAAAACCAGTATCTTGAATTGTTTCTACCATTCCATTATAAGGAACGCCATAATGGCTAATAACAGGTTTGCCATGAGCTGCGGATTCCCAATGAACAGCTGCGTTACAATGTCCATCTCTTCTAGCATCAGCTAGTACATCAATGGTGTTATAAAACTGGCTCAATCTAACTTTGGAAAATGTAGGATCTAAGAATATAACATTAGACAAATTAAGGCGCACACAATCAGTACGAACCAATTTGCCGGCATTGACCAAGATAAAAAAAGTATTATCGGTAGCAATTTGGGCATACGCTTTAATATTGATTGGATCATAAATGTTAACATCATCTCTTCCTATCTTGCCAAAAACAAAAGCATTTTCAGGTATTTTTAATTCTTCTCTTAAGTTAGTATGAACAGCTGGAGCTTCTATAGAGTTGCGCAATACCACATGATTAGGATTATCACCAAAGCCTGCTCTCAACTTCAAGTGCTGGCTTACATAGATAACCTTACTTATTTCTATTGAGTTGTCTTGATCCGCGAACACCGAAGTAGAAACGAAATGCCTTACATGTTTCTTTACATCCGGAACAAAAGGATATTCTGGGATCCCCGCAGAGACTCTGTGTAAGACGAATGGCTTAAGAGATGCCATTTTGTGTTCAAACTCTGCCTCGCCATTATAACCTATAATATTTCTAGAACCTAGGGCATCCCTAAAGAACGGTAATCTATCTTTATCATTCTCAAGTTTGTATGCCAGATAATGTTCATACTTCATATCATTTTGTGCTAGATAGGTCAGCAATATCTGCGTCATGCCTTCGCTGCCACCCATTCCTAGCCCATTTAAATGATGAACAATTTTTTTCTTCTCTAATGAAAGAGAGGCTAGCCCTGCACTAAAATTCATCGCGAGAGAAGTTGACCTCCCGGTGCTCTAATCGTATCAAGCGGCTTGTGGGGAATCTCGACGCCCATAAATCTGGTAATGTTATGACCCTTTACAGTACCATACTTCTTCATGTATTCCTTTACTTCATCTTGTTCATGTAAATGTCCAAAGGCGTATTCTTCGGTGAAACGATAGCGAGGATGGCCATCGCGGGTGAGGTGCCACCATAAGTCTGCTGGATTACCAGCTTTATACAAAGCATTTAACAACCACTCTTCACAGTTGTCGAATCCAAGTTCGGTGCCTTCGTACTCTTTTTGTAGAAAATCTATTTCTCTTCTTGAAGGATGAACTTCGCCAGCAATTGGCAACAAATCTTTCAAGAAGTCTCGTTTGAATAACATTAAATCTGTCATAGGAAAGTTATGCGACTCATGGTATCCAGCACCAAAAGGTTTTCCGCTTGCAATAAATTGATCTATTAGGTGTTCATATCGTTCTTGTGAGAAAAAGAAACAATCAAAATTGCATAATACTATAATGTCTCTGTATCCAGCTTTAGCAAAATCAAGTCCTTCGTTTATAGCATCTATTGCACCATAAGCATAACCAGTATTTTCTGGTAGAGTAATAAAAGTATTTTCACCGCAGCCACTAGCTATCTTTTCCAAGTCTCCGTTATACACTACTGTTAACCAAATTTCCAAAGCTCTTGGAAAGTTATAACGAAATATTTCTCTATTGAGTAAATACTCTGCACAGCGATCATATCCTATAAGAATGTGATGAATGTCTTTAAAGTTTGCCATTTTTACTCCTTACGCTACTTGTCTTGATGGTTCAGAAAGAGATCTATACATTTCTAAATGTTGTTGAACAATAACTTCTGGTCTGGCTCTGCGATACCAACGCCGTTTAGCGTTACTACTTAGCTCAGAATAATCAATAGTTCCATCTGCGAATGCCTTCATTATCCTGGCATACTCTATGGTATCATTCTTTATAGCTCCAGTGCTATCTTCGCAGGTAAAATTGTCCAAACCAATACTCCTTGCGTAGCTTAACATATCTACAATACTGGATGGATTACCTTGCTGCCATACATTATGAAAGTTTGATAGTCTATTTACAACAAAGCCAGCGTCACCGACTTCTTCAATGTGTCCATTATAAGGTATACCATAATGACTAATACAAGGCTTGCCGTGAGCAAAAGCTTCCCAGATGTTGCCAGGATTACATTCACCATCAGATCTTCCATGAGCCAAAACATCTAGTGTATTATAGAACTTACTCAACCTTACATCATCAAGCGTTTTATCAACCCAACGAACATTCTTTACCCCAAGCTCTTTGGCCTTTGTTTTCAAATCTTCTGATGGACTCAATCCTATGAAATAGGTATTATCAGTTTCTACCATATTATAAGCTTCTAAATTTACAGGGTCGTTGATGTCATTATTGTCCCTACCTACCCTACCAAATACAAATGCATCTTCTGGTATTTCTAGCTCTTGTCGCAAGTTTTCAGACGATTGAGGAGCCTCAACAGGAATGCCGATACAACAGTTGGGTTCACCAAATGCACCAGCAGAATGCTGCATGTGATTGCTGATGTAAATTTGTTTACTCAACTTTACTGTATCATCTACATTGCCAAAAATAGAAGTAGTAACAAGGTGAGTAACCAGCTGATCCATTGGTGAAGCGAATGGGAACTCAGGGCCGCCGCCCGTTTGTCGATGCATAATAAATGGATTCAAAGCACGAATAATATAAAAAAGTTCTGGACCAGAGGCAAAACAAATAAGATTATCTTTACCCAAATGATCTTCAAAGAAAGGTTCTCTTTCTCTTTCTCCGTGAGCCTTATAAGCTAGGGTATGATGAAACTCGTCATCCTTGGGAAAGTATTTTGCCAGTAGCTGAACTACTTTCGCAGTTCCTCCAATACCTAGATGATGCAAATAATGAACAATAAGTTTTTTATCTGGCTTTACAACTATTCTTTTCTTGACATCTTGCGCTTGAATCTCATATTGGTCTTCTTCTCTTTTGATTCCACGAAGTTGTCGTTCTTTGCTTTTTCGATGAACAATATGTTGTCCGACCATTGCGGAAGATTTTTCAGAGTTTATGATTCTTTCATGGGTTCTGCCAGCATACTTACAATTCTTTCTATAAATTCTCTGCTGATAGTCTGGATAGTTTATCCAGTTAAAATGGCTCATTACCCAGGCCTGTCTATCGACCATCTCTTGCGTCAAGCCATCAACGATATTTATACGAGGAACTGAAATGCAATCGACAGAGTTCCGGATCGCTGTTTCAATATACCATGGCAATTGATTCCACAAAATGTGCTCATACTCTTCATCTGCATCAATAAGAATCCGCCAGTCTTGATTACAGTTATCCAAAGCAAAATTCTTTTGGATTTCAAAATCATTTTCCCATTTCTTGTGCAGTAATTTTATACCAGAGTAGCTTTTTAGAACATCTAAAGTGCCATCAGTTGATCCACCATCAACAACTACAAAATCATCTCTTACATAATTCGCAACATTTTGTATTGTTGTCCTTACACAATCAATATCGTTATAAGTAATCATTGCTACAGAGTACTTATGAACTGGCCTCTTTTCATACTTTACTATAGTATCAAAGATCTGATAAATGTCTTGAGCAGTATTTTCGCCCTTAATAATGTCTCTTCTATTTTCCTTCAGTGTTGGATCTACTGTTTGGTCTGGAACACTAGCTAATTCTGTATTAGTAAAATTAGTCTCTACATAAAGCGTGTCCCAAAGCTTCGATGGCCCTTGGGGCAAATGAACTGGTAAGAAAAATTGATTCTTAAGATAATTACAAATCGTAGGAATACCAGCACGAGCTGCGATGGCCCACTCCCAAGAATTAGTTGTAATACATCCATTAGAATTATTTATAACAAAAATAGTATCTTCAACAGAAAGATTGCTATAATTTATAAATTGTAACTTTCTTTCGGCACACAAACGAGGAACATCTTGCAAGTCGTTTTCTAAACCCACAAACACTGCCGTATACCCATTTTCATCTAGAAGCTCTACTAAGTCAACCCATTTCTCTGAAGTCCAAAACCGATTATTATCTATGTCATGTTGGAAACCTTCAGCATTTCCTTCGCTTGTAAAAGGTTTAATAATAACGCTACAACATTTTACAAAATCATCAAAGCGTTCTATATCTGTTGTTTTGGTATTGGTGTTATAAGTATAGGGAAATGCCATTTCATACTCAAGAAATGGCGGCTTCTCATTATCAAAGATTTCACGACAAAAACTCCAGCTTTCATACGTGTCACCGCGGGATTCTTTGACATAAGTTTTTTGAATAAACATTTCCATAGCTTCATGTTGATTATGGAAATTATAGTTCTTGATAATAGTCGCAGAGTATCCTTGACGTTCGATCATCTCCTTCATTAGTTTTGGAGACCCACTGAATCCACCCAGAAGAAAGCAGATAGTATGGTTAGGGTATTTGTCTTCGACAGCAGGGAGGCGTGTTAGGTGGGAAACTACGTCGCCTAATCCGCAAAGGGCGTTTATGAACAAAATAGGTTGGTCCCCTTTTACCAACTCAACAAAACTTTTTGGCATTCTTAATCCTCGTCTTTAAACATACTTCTTATGATGTCTTCTTCACTATGTAGCGATTCACCTGTGTCCATATTTTTATAATTCTTTTTTACTTCAACGTCATCCTCATCAAAAATGGCAGCCAATTCATCTTCTGTTTTATTATTAACCCAGTTTTCAAACTTACGATGAAGATCTTGCAAGTCCTCATTAGTATATTCAGCAAAGAATAACAGGAGAAGTCGCTGAACCATCGTCCATTTTTTATCATTTTCTTCTTGCTCTGAATTATCCATTTTCTTTTTCGGTTAATATAGCAGCTGCCCTATCTCTAGCTTCTTGCTTATTACCGCCATCGTAAGAATAAGCATGACCTTCTTCAACCAGAATATCACAGGCATCCGAATCGTCATCAAGAATGATACTCCCAAGCACTCTGCCATATTTGCCAAGTTCGTGGCTTTGAAGCAAAAACTTGTTACCATTGTTTTGTAATATTTCTTTTAGTCTGGCTTTTGCTGCCAAGCCTTTCTTCTTTTCTACCAAGTCTCTTGTACGACTTTCCCATGTATCTATGCCAAATAAACGGATGCGTTTCTTCACAAATACACCAAAGCCAAGATCTATCTCTGCGTCTAAAGTGTCGCCATCCACTATTCGTACTAATTCTGCTGGATACTCAAACATCTTGTTCTCCTTTTTTAATTCTCTGTTCTAATACCTACTGTCTTCTTTAGAATAAACCAGACTACAAAACTACTCACAAAGACAAATCAACTATCGGCATAACCTAATCCTTTCATTATTGTTTACCAGTCTGTTTTATCCGGATGGGTACCATAATACGTCTTATTATTTCTGTAGTAGAGATTCCCACCACAAAGGGTGCTACTAA
>Ga0209434_1000628_pt1 | contig 16776 bp, 27 predicted proteins | sample ETNvirnome_2_300_FD_184068 | JGI IMG/M metagenome (GOLD analysis project Ga0209434, IMG submission 184068) | Marine viral communities from the Pacific Ocean - ETNP_2_300 (SPAdes) (version 2) | ecosystem: Environmental > Aquatic > Marine > Oceanic | place: Pacific Ocean | collected 2013-06-22
TTGCACTCACACATGAACCCACCGTGGATTCCATTAGGGTGTTTATTGATGGCATTCTTAACTACGACTGGACGTATTCAATAACAGACAATACTATTTATTTTAGCGTTATTCCTGGCCCGGGCACATTAGTAGAGGTGGGCTATTTATATATGACCGATACAGACACAGGGGGGGCAGATTCTGGTGCTTAGGATACTGGCTACATTATTATTATTTGTTGGCGCGCCAGCACATGCCGATCGCTATCAACCCAAAGTGCCTGTTGATCACGTTGAAGCTAACGCCTCCTCAATTGAAAAAAGGGTGCGCCAGGCCGCCGTACGGGTTACAGTTCCACTTAGTGGCGGACACGGCACCGGCTCTTATATTAAATATAAGGATGTACACTTAGTTATAACAGCTCAGCATGTTGTCGATGGGCGCTTGGGAACTGCCTATCTTGTATCCTACAAGGAAGAATCTCATATAGGTACGTTAATCTATTCGGATCCCCAAAATGATATAGGGGTTTTATATGTTGGCAATCCTTTCCGTCGTATCGAGCCCATGAAATTTGATCCACTCCAAGAAACTGCACACGTTGGAACGGAGATATACTATTCTGGTTACCCCTCTCATCATAAATTAATGTCATTTACAGGTAGGGTTGCGGGCCACGAGCCTAACGGGACGCCTATACCCGGAAAACATATCATTTTGCAAACATATGGATGGTTTGGGTGCTCGGGATCGGTCATATATAACTCAAAAGGACAGCAAGTGGGAGTATTATATGGTGTCGATGTTGAATATTATCCCGATATACAGGTTCAGGAAAATATGATTTGGGTAGTTCCGATTAATAATCTTAAAATCGATGAGGCTTTAAAGTCATTTTGTCGAGGATATCAAGGTAAAACCCCAAAAGCTTGTAAATGAAACAGACATGGAATGAATTCCTCACCGAAGGTGAGTTAAAAACGGTAGGTGTTGTTGTTTGTCTTAACGATAAGCAACAATTTTTGATTATTAGGCGCTCTGACATAGACCGAAGAGGGGGGCAATGGACGATGCCCGGGGGTCATATTGACGACCAAGACGGATCTATTGAGGTAGGCGCGGTGCGAGAGCTTCAAGAAGAGGCCAATTTAACATGCACACCCTCTGATTTGGTGTATCTGGGTACTCCGAAGCCTCAAAAATACTATTTTTTGACTCAAAAATGGGAGGGAAGCGTAAATGTTGACCACCCAAACCCGAAAACAGACGAAATCGAGCATGATGACTACAAATGGGCCACTATAAATGAGATAAAAGACATAGATGATACCGAAATTCCGATCTATTTACTGGAGAAGGCTTTAGAGATGGTCAAAAATGCTAAATGATGAACAAATTCTCCTAAAAACAGCACAATTACTGGAAAATTTCGATATTTCCGCCAAAAAACCCGAAAAATTGCTTCGGGAACTCGATGAAAGCGAGTATGAGATAGTAAAAGACGTCTTAGATGACCTAGGACCCGACGAATTGGCGTTTAATAAGCTATTTGCCGGCAAAATGCGCCTTATTATCAACTTTCCGACGATGGATAACCAATCTGAGCTTGGCCAGTTCGCTGAAGAGCTTGATCAAGTGCTTAAATTGAATGTTGATTGGGAAAAGGGGATGGTTTCGGCTCAAAGAGAGTGGACAGAGAACTCAATTGAGAATGATGAAAAGTTTGTAAGCGGAATAATGGGTGGCGAAGGTCCTAAGAAGGTAAATCGCAAGTTTCAGATGAAAATCGGCAAATATTTCATGAAAGTAGACAAATTATTGAGAGATTACAAGGAAATGAGGCAAATAATCGCCGAAAAGGTCTATGGCGAAGGCGCCCGGTCCGCGGATTGGGGTGCTGCTTTCTCTGTGGGGCAAATAAAGGAAGCTTTTACCACCGAACAGCTCAAAAGGTACTATCAAATCCAAAATGGACTCGAATTATACGTCGGGTTCGACTCTATGGGCGGTTTAAACAAGTTTTATAATGGTTATGAGGAAGCTCAGAAGGGAAATCACACCAAAATGCCCCAATTAGCCAAATATTGGCAAGAAAACGCCGGATATATCAAAAAGAACATCGGAGAACTCACAAATGACAAATATTCCATCATTTTGACTCGATCTCCGGTTGATGTGATGAGAATGAGCGATTTTGACAAGATTACCTCTTGCCATAGCCCCCCAAGTCGCGGATCTACCCAAGGATCTTACTATAAGTGCGCTGTAGCCGAAGCTCATGGCCATGGCGCCATCGCATATGTCGTTGAAACCGAACAAATCATCGAAGCGACCGGTGCAAAGGACTTACAAGAGGCAGAAGACGATTTACAAGCGGGAGAAATCTTCTATGACGGCGAAAGAGCCTATGATTCGGGTGTTTTGGAGCCAGTAAGCCGCACAAGGCTCCGTCAGGTGCGCTATTACAACACTGGGAAGCCCAAACGCTGGGATGAGGGTGTAGAGGTAGCATTGCCAGAAAAACGCGTATACGGGGCAAATATACCCGGTTTTGTGGACAGAGTGATTGCTTGGGCGAGAGAAAACCAACTGGAAGTCATAGAAAACATGCCAAAAGAAGATGGCAAGATTGATCTGGACAATTTTTGGATTTTTGGAGGCTCGTACGAAGATACCGCCCATGCGGCCGGAAGAAGAGCGCTTATGTCGAAATTATTGGGCATAGATCACTCTAATGACTTTACTGGCGATATGCATCAAGATACTGCCACCGAAGACACTTTGGACCATAATGCTCTCTCTGGAATGGCTGGAAGGTGGGAACAAGAAGTTGAAGCAATCCAAAACGAATGGAATGAGCGCTATGCTATTATGAGAGTGGAGGGTGAGGTTGAAGACGATGGAGACGGCGGTTTGTATATCGGTGCTAGAGCAGTTGCTCGTATTCCCATCTCTAAGGATGACTTTGTTAAAACTCCAAACTCATATCCGACTGCTATGCACGCTTTTGATTATATAACTCAGATATTTGGTGATATTTTCCTCGTCGACAACGCTTTTATTAATTATGAAGGGAATAATCTGATTTTTGGCTGTGATCTCAACCTGGAACATCCCGAAATAGGAGAATCAGCGCTGATGTATAATCCTGATTCGTTTAATGAGTTTTGTAGGGTTCTCGATGTTAATATAGACGATAAACACGACGCATTTACCGCATACATCACAGAATTCTTGAAACAGGAAGGCTGGCTACAAGGCGCAGCATATGTGCAACTGGTCAACGACATTGATAACAAAGATCTCAGTTCATATGAATGGGACGTCCGAACTGATGGAGAATACGCCACTGACTCATATGAATCGACAGCATCGACTTCGCACGACTTCGATCCGGAAGAATTGGGCGTAAATCCCAAAGTTTTGGAGGATATACTAAATTCTACTGGCTGGAGAGTGATGATTCGACAAGAATTACTCAAACCAGCAAAAGATGAATTAGGAACAGACTATAATGTTGATCTTAATGGCACTTCTGTGGATATTTCCGGAAGCGAGCACGTTGGATACCTCGTTCAGTACAATATTGAGTTTATAGTCAATCAAGACACCCCAGACGAGATTATTGAACTATTCAAAGAACTGGTTACAGGCGATATGGACGATTCCGACAGATTGAGTAATATCTTCAATTGGGCGATGAAACAAGCACTTAATGCTCGTTTGCCGGCGGGACAACAGAAAAACTTAGACGAACACCTTGTTCGAACATGGAAAGGATTTTTAGGAAGAGTATGAGCAAATATCTACAAGATCCAGAGTATCTCTTTAGTATTTTAACTGCTCTCGTAAAGAAAAACGGGGGAAAAATAGAACTTACTGAAGAAGAAATGAAAAGTGTCTCTAAAGGCGACCTAATTGGTATGTATTATGAACCCAAAACTGAAACGCTAATACTTAAACAAGTTGAACCAGAGGACATGCTCCAGGCATCCTCGATGGTCAGAGATAAAAAAGATGAGGTTTATGAAAACTAATGCTAGAAAAATTTACCAACCACCCAAAAGAACAAGATGAAACATATTTGCAACACATGTGGACAGCATGGAAGATCGTTTATGTTTTAAAAACTCTCGAACTTAAATGTATCATCCATTCCATATTTCCATTTTTATACACCAATGTTGTATCAGCAAAGATCGAAGATCTTCAAAAACTAACTAATAGGAAAGGACCCGACGATGAAGAGCTTTATGAAATATTTGGAGGAGACTAATGCGTAAAACCAAAAGATTAATGAAGGAACTTTACACCTTCCAGGCTAGCGAAGAACTGTATATTGTGCTAACTCTTGCTAAATTGGGCGCTTTTGCATGCGGAGTTGCTGTGGGGTATTGGTTATTATGAAGCCCTTAGACCGAGCACTGATGATTTTGGCCAAGGAGTGCCCCGAGTGTATTGCCGAATACGAAGAAGCAATTGAACTATGGATTACTTACGGGGGAGATTAAGTGAAACTCATACTTGAAAATTGGAGAGAATACCAAGAGGGCCCTAAGCCATTCTATGTTTCGATTGAAAAAGTAATTCCAACTGAAGAATTAGGAGGAAGCGAGAAATATCAATGTGTGCCCACTCCAGACAAAAAATGTGAAGCAGCTATTAATGATAAAATATCAAAAATTATGGGAGGAAAATTTGATCCAATTATTGTGTGCACCCACAAACCTCTCAATTTATCACGATTGATCAACAATGATGACTATGAGATGCCCCCAAAGAACGCAATTGAAGAGCCATTTTATTATGTATTGGATGGCCATCATCGTTTAGAGGCCGCCAAAAGATTGGGATTACAAAAAGTACCAGTTATTCGGGATGAAGGAGAGAGACATGCAACTCCTACTTGAAAATTGGCGAAAATTCGTTAATGAAGAGTACGAGCCCATCACAACCCTTCGCATCTTCGACTTCGATGAAACAATAGCCCATACGAGGTCAGAAACGCGTGTTAAAGCCCCCGACGGCTCCGAAGCGACCCTACGTGACCAGCAGGAGTTTGAAGCCTATATGAACGCAGCTGCGGCGAAGGAAGGAATAGAAGCTTTTGATGCTGTGGATGCTTTGATGGAGCTTGGATATGACATTGACTTAAGTGATTTCTCAATTGTTAAAGATCCAGAAGAAATTACGATCATCACCGATATTATGCGTGAGTTTCCTCCGGACTCCAAGACATATATTATGACCGCTCGACGGGGTAAATCTCTCGGCCCTATTCTAGACTATCTTGAAGAAATAGGAATTGATTCAAATCAAGTACGACCTATCGCGACTCAAGGTGAATCTAAGGGTGATGTGATTGTCCACATGATCGGACAAAAGCTGATGCCAGATGGCAAATCCAACATCAATCGTGTGGAATATTATGAAGATTCTGGAAAGAACATTGACGACGTATTACGAAAGGTGTGTGAGAACCCAGATTTAGACGAGATTAAACCAATAGATTTTGAGCTAATCATTAACAAAGTTATCAATAATGATGGCCAGTATAGTATTCATAGGATTGAATGTAGTCCGCCAAACTAATTAAGAGCGGTGGAGGAACTAATAATGAACGACTCGAACGGATGGGAAACATACTCCAAACTGGTGCTGCAGCAGCTAGAAACTCTCTCAGGTGGAATCGAGGCATTGCGCACAGAACTGCAGGATGTAAAAGGCCAGCTAACCGAACTTAAGGCTAAAGAAGATCGAATACAAGATCTGAAAACATGGAAAGAGAAAATGGATGATGTGGCATCGCCACCCCAACTGGCCACAGCCTTGGCGGCCGTGGATGATCTTAAAACATTTAAAACTAAATCAGTAACTATCTTTATGGTAGTGCAGGCAATTATGGGGTTTGTATTAGCCTATACACACATATTTTAGTTGCACATTTAGATGAGTCTGTTATATTATTTATATGACAAATTTCAAAGTGACTGACTTGGTTGCTAAAAAACACCCCAACACAGGGAAACATCTTCAAATAGGGATTGTTATAAAAAACCAAAAAGACGTCTTGTCGGTGAGATGGTTGTGGTATAACAAAACTTTCTTTATGGAAAAAGAAGGAGATATTTTTAAAGAACTAAATAATCATCATCTTTTGTCTACTGTACACCTGAAACATAAGGATGCAAACACTATATTGTGTGGTCTCAGTCATAATTATCTTGATGGCCAACACCAAGATAACCAAACGGCGACTTGAACAAATTATGCGGCAGTTGACCGGAGATACCTCCACAAAAGAGGATCTAGTACCAGAAGTGTCGATTCGCGGTACTGGTGACATTTGGTGCTATTGTGAATCTAAAAAGACACTTATTAAAGTACCGCGCGGTATTAAGGGATATATTCTTGATGAAAATATCGGCAACGAGAAAGTTATTGTATATTTATTTACAGGATATATGGTAGAAATAGAGGCCAAAGAATTAATTTATACAGGATTTGATTAGGATATGTTATTTACATTTGGGTATTTTTGGAAATTTATAGGCGTCCTCTTGGCAGCATGGGGACTCTATGGATTCGTTGGCTATGAATTCACGGTTATTACGTTAGTAGCGGTTTTGATTGGGCTTCAAGTGGGCAAAATGTGATATTTAGATGAAAATATAGCAAATTCACTTACCAATCACAATAAATCTTCTATTTATTGTGATGACATCCAAACCCAGAAAATATTATACCCCAGGCACAAACGGGCAAGCCGCCACTCGAAAGAAAGGCTACATGGTGCGCTGGTGGTGTGAGGAGGAAAAAAGAACCCTTGCTGAAGGGCCTTTCCGTGATAAGAAAAAGGCAGAGTCAGAACAGAACACCAAGCTTCTTGCAGGCATATGCTCGTGGTTGGTCTCATATGTCGACTAAAAAAAGTTCTTTTGGCGAATTATCTTCCAAAGATTTTGAAGTAGGTGATATAGTAGAATGGACCAAGTGGAATTCCCAAAAAGAACGCTTTGACAAACACTACGGGGTGCTGTTGGAGGTGAAGAATCAAATTAAGTCCAACAGATTTGTTTCTATCTCGCGAGTACTCCCACTTACAGACGAACAAGTTGAAAAAGAGTTTTTTACTTTAAGTTTGTGCGTGGTATCTCGGGGTTGTCGTAATATTGACACAAAAGAAGATTGAGCGAATTTAAATAACTATTTATTATTATGGTTGATGTATTAAAATCATTAATTACGCAATTCATGCCTTTTGCGCAAGAAAAAATTGGTTTTGAAAGGCCGCCGAGGCTGTTTTTGAAACAGGACTCTCAAAATGCCCAAAACCCATTAGGCAAGACGGCTTATTATGATCCACGCGAACAATCAGTGACCTTATACATTACCGACCGTCACCCTAAAGATGTTTTACGTTCTTTGGGACACGAATTGGTGCACCATAAACAAAACTGTGATGGAAAATTTGATGATATCCAGCCAGGGGACATGGGAGAGGGTTACGCCCAATCTCACCCGGGCTTACGAGACATGGAATTTGAAGCCAATAGTGAAGGTAGTATGGCTTTGAGAGATTTTGAAGACCACTTAAAGAAGGAAAACACTATTTACTACGAACATCTACAAAAGGGAGAAAAACAGATGTCAATTAAAGATTGGAAAAATAAGGAAGTATCCCAGCTTTTATCAGAAGCATGGGGTTTTAAATTTAATTCACTTCAAGAGTTTGAAGAATTCGACGGGAACGGCGAACTTCAAGCAGAAGGTGAGGAAGAAGATCAGCGCGCCGCCCGCAAGCAGCGTAAGGGACGCGAAGATCACCAGCGCAAGATTCGTGAAGACGACGATGAGTCACTTGAAGAAGGCGAAGAAGAGATAGAAGAAGGTGTGCTAGGCACAGCGCTCAAGGCCGCTAACCCCGTGTTGGGAATGGCTACTGATGCGGTGGGTCTTACGGGGGGTGACGATAAAGGAAGTCGAGATACAGATACATATAAGCGCGACGATGAAGGAGAGGAAGAGGAACAAGATGCAACTCCAACTTCTGGCGCCGAAACAGCTGACACACAAGATGACGAAGGTGACGAAGGTGATGAAAAGGAGCTTGATGAGCGTCACAAGCCCGACAACGTTACTCAGGGTCGAGGGCCAGCACGACGCAAGAAGAATCTTAAGACCGGTCAAAAGACCATTGATGAAGCGCAAGTTCGTTGGGCTATGCGTGAAGCTATTAAACGCTTTAAGGAAAACCAAAGAATGAACGGTAAATCTAAAAATTGAGCTTCGAATTGAACTCAAAAAGCTTAAAAACAAGCTTGTACTCGATTTATTATGGCTTCAACAATTGGAGGATAGAGAAGTGTCTTTAAATTCAACATGGCGAAACTTTCTTAATGAGAGTTTGGATGAAAAAACAATCTTTACTTATATACAAGGTCTTGAAGAAGTGATTTCCAATCTTAAGCCTAAAACAATGACCGAAAAAAGAAGATTAAGTTTGGCCAAACAACATTTACGTGAAGTTAAGCGATACGCGCGCAAAATGCAAGGTAATCTTGAAGTACTCAGTGAAAAATTGAATATCTTAGAAGAATCCCAAGGAGAATGATATGGGTGGTGCAGCAGGACACATGGCTCACCCGTTTGATTTAGGGTGGGTAGACACAGGTAACGATCTCATAGACTTTTTCGAAAAGGCAAAAACCTTTGTCGAAAAGAAAGGCGCCGGTGCAGTCAAAATAGACGGCGTAAATGTGTCATTCAAAGTAGTAGAAACTCCTCGTGGACATGAGTTTGCTGTGGATCGGGGTTCTCTTAAAAATATCGATATCGACGGCATTACGATGGCTCGGGTAGATGATAGATTCCCCGAAGGTCACGGCATGAGGCCGGCCATTCGAACGTTATTAACAATTCTTAATACGGCGTTGCCATCATTAAAGCCACAATTAGAAGAATTGGGTATGTGGGACGATCCCTCCCGCTTTCTTAATACTGAATATGTAGCTGGGACAACTAACGTAACTCAATATGATGAAAATTTCCTGGCTATTCACGGGTTAAATCAGTTTTATCAAAAAGTGGCTAAGTCCGGGGCAAGCAAGGGCAATATACGGCCCGGTGCATCCAGACCGGAAGGGGTCAAAGCGCCCAGCGTCGAAGTACCATATGATCCAAAGATTATGGAAAAACTGATCGAAAAGTTAAACCCCACAGCTAATGAATATGGATTTCAAGTATATGGCTCAGTTCCTACTGAGCGCATCGGAGGCGACGAGATTGATTTTTCTCAAACACTAGCTGAGCCATTTACGGTGAGAATCTCCGACGGGCGCGAAGTTACGAAGACACTCAAAGAATGGCTCTCAGAGGTGTCTAATCCGCGCTATAAGACCGTCAAGCTTAAGAGTGGTAAGTCGACTCACCCTCTCCACAAAGAACTCTATAAAGCCATTCTAAACGGTTCACCGGCCCTAGTTGATTTTGTTGAAGAACAAGATGCCGAAAGCGCAATTCAAGGCGCAATCATCATGCATGCAACGCGTATGTTAGGAAACGATATTCTACGAGGGCTGACTAGTCCCATGGGAGATGTAATGAGTCACGAAGGTGTCGTCTTACGAGACGATAACCTCTTCGGCTTAAATCCTGTTAAGATTACGGGAGAATTCATTCTTGGAGGAATGGGTTCTGCTTTCCAAGATGATACTGCGTTAACGGAAACCGAGGATGAAGATGATGATCCGGTGGTGGATACTGATTTTGGAAAAACATATGCTATCGTACCCGGCGCTTTTAAGCCGCCGCACATTGGCCATGCAGATATGGTACGACGATATGCAACAGGAGATGGTGTGCCAAGAGCAGATGAGGTACGCGTAGTTATATCTGCGCCCATGAATGCACAACGTACACTAAAGGATGGAACTGTAATTAATGAAGACCACGCTATTAAGTTATGGCGAGACCTTTTCCCTGACGTAGCAAATCTTCCCAATGTCCAGTTTGAAATTGCACCACCCACCATGCGTTCACCGGTTACCGTTGCATATGAATATGTTGGAAATAAAAGCCCCCTTCCATTGAAGGATGGAGACAGTATTATGCTCGGCGCTAGCCTCAAGGATGACGACTGGAAGCGATGGGTTGGGGCAGACAAAATTAAAGTCCATCCCGGAGTAAAATTGCTATCTGGTGAGGAATATGCTGTACCTGCTTTGACACGTCCTGACGGGGAGAACTTTAGTGCTACAACTATGCGCGAACTTATTTCTTCCTTAGTAGAAAATCCGTCGGATGCAGAGGCGTATAGTGCTTTAACCGAGTTTGTACCACCAGATAAAATTGATGTGTTGTTTTCTACTTTAAATCTTCCGTCCCTGGGTAAAATCGATGAAACGTCTTCCGGTGGTGGGGGCGGGGGCGGCAATAGTACAGCCACAGGGGCAGTAGGGGGGTATGCTGGCGGTGTCCCTTTGGGATTTACGTCGGATAGAGCCGGCAAAAGAGATAAAAAGAAAAAAAGAAAGAAGGCTAGCATGATTCGAGAAGAAAATATTGATTTAAGCATCGTAGAGGAAGTTATGAGACTAATTATAGAAAAGGATATCGTGCAATGAACTCACAAGAAGAAGAATCTCTTAGAGAGAACATAAGACACCTGATCAAGTTTGTCAAGAAAAAAAAGATAAACGAAGAAGAAGAACTTCGACATATTATTGGTAGTCTGTTAGATTATGAATTATATTCAATTCTCACAGAAGCTTCGTTGCCGGATGTGGATCCAGCCCCAAACAAATCTACCGGTATTAATGTGTTAGAAGAACTCCTTAAGAAGATTATACCAGTTTTAGAAACAGATTACAAGTCTTTAACAACAAATCCGGACCAAAGAGACTCTTTTCGTGCACATATTATTAATGCTGTAGTAAACACTCTCACACCGGCGCGCGTTAATACAGCTGCTGGCGATGAGGAAAGCGAAGAACTAGAAGCCGTGGATGAAGAAATCGATATTTCTGTTGGTGGTAGCGATGATGATAAATTTATTGATATTCGTACTGATGCAGAAAAAGCCACAGAAGAGGAGGAGACTGATCCTCGCGCAGAGTTCGCCTCGGGCGTCGAAGGCGCCGATGAGACTGGGCGCAATATGGCTTACGAATCTTTCAAAAAGGTTGAAAGCAGTATTATTGATTCCTACGAGCTTTTAAGCAATCCAGAAGATCAAGAACTGTTTTATGATTACTTGATTGCAAATCTAAAGTTATATTTTGACAAGTTTGAAACTGAATTGGCCGACAGTGTAGAAGAACCAAGCAATCAAGCTTATGATATGGCCAAGGAAGAAGAGCCTGAACCCCCGGAAGAAGGAGGGGAAGAACCCCTGGCATTACAAGAATATATTAATTCTTTATGAAAAAAACTTCCAAAAAAAACTTGACAACTGTGAATAAGAGCATTATACTTAAGTTGTGCCGGCAAGGTGATCTTAATGATCAAATATTAGTTAATATTAATAAACTATCATTAGAAGATCTAATAGCCGTTAAACTAGAACTAGCAGCTACCAATTTAAATAATCGTCTTTATGGTTTTGATTTATGGCGACAGTCTTCGAATATTATGAAAGAAGCTCTATTAAAATTTGCAATATCAACCACAAGTTCTAAGAAAGACGCAGCGCGGTTTTTAGGGTTGACTTATGTGGAATTTAAAAGAGTATCTAAACAATTCAAAGTAAAGGATTACTTTTCAGAAGATATTTGAAAACTCAAACTCATTCGGTGTAAACTATATTAAGTAACAGGGGCTCCATACCTATTATGAGCCACTAAACCAGACGAGGTTAAATTAAATTAACTGTAGGTCAGCTGTGGTGAGCAAAAGATCCACAACCGAATGACATTTTTTTACAAAAAGGCTATTTATTGCATGAGGCACATATGAAAACGCTATTTTTTGTACTCGGCTTGTTATTGTCATGCAAACCTAGCAAAGTAAAAATTACAGAAACCGACGAACCGATCAGCACAGAAGAGACAGCTGTTGAAGAAGTTTATTTAGAACCCGTAGGGGTTATTCCAGCAGACGACTGTCAACAAATTGATATTGGCGACAAGGCATGCAATTTTAGATTAGCTGATCAGAACGCAGATACATGGGATCTATATTCCCACTCCGGAGATTTAATTATATTAGACTTCTCTACAGTGTGGTGTTATCCGTGTCAAATGGCGGGCTATTATGCTCAAAGTATTCAAGATGATTATAGTGATGACGGCGTTCAGTTTGTAACCATATTAATTGACGGAGCTACTTCTGGTGTTGAACCAACAGAAAGCGAAATCGACGCGTGGGTTAGTGACCATGGAATAACGTCAGCACCTATATTACAGGGATCACGCACGAAAATGTTAGATCCCGCAGGTGTGGGAATTGAGGGTTATTTGCTCGGAGCATTTCCTACCTATATTTATATTGGAAGAGATATGAAATTCATTGGTGGACATGTAGGGTTCAGTGATGAATATGTAAGACAACAAATTGAGGAAAATTTATAATGTGGAAAATTTACAAGTGGGACGGCCACTATATTCAAGGTGATTTTGTAAGCAAACACCGTAGCGAAGATGCAGCACTTAAAAAGGCAGCAAAAGAAATGGATTTTACGTTTGCTGAAAAATCAAAAATAGGAAAGGAAACACTAATTTGGTTAGATGACGGTAGTCATACGCCGGTTGGAGTAATTGTAAAGAAATCGAGGGGGTGATATAGGTTTCGACGGGGTATTGAAGAAGTCGAGTGCAAGCAGGTTAGATACGACCTTAACAGTTCAAATTAAATTAGTTGCCAATAACAACTTACACTTCGAAGCAGCTGCTCTAGCAGCATAATCGACTGGGCTGTTGATAGCCTTGTTACCCAATATCAACTAACAGGTAGAGACCCTGCGAAAATAAAAAAATCGAATAGGTTACCCTCCGGATAGGAGGTGGGACGCAACAGGTCAGTAAGCGTCGGCTGGAACCCTGACTATCTTTGTTGGTTTGTGATAGTAAACCAAACAAGCTTGTGAATGACTTAACTTTGGACGTATTGCGGACGCGGGTTCGACTCCCGCCACCTCCACCATTTTTATTATGTTTAATTGGTTTAAAAAGAAAAATAAGATATTGAGTGAAAGTCTTTTTCACGAACAAGAGATAAAGGATGCCATAGAAGAATCTCTGTGGGAGATCAAAGAAGAATATGATCTTCCTACAGAAGAGGTTCTTAATGTGGTACAATCAAAAAGAAAGAATTTAGATTATATGCATAAAGCTCTTTCGAAAAAAACAACCAAGGAGAACCTATGAGCTGGATATCAGACAAGATTGTTCAAATACAATCTGTATTTGCTTCTTACACCCAAGGAACAAATAAAAAAGCAGCTAATTTTGGTGATCTTAAAGTAAGTGAACTTAAGGCAATTGCGAAAGAGAAAGGCCTTAAAGGATACACAAACTTAAGAAAAGCCGAATTAATAGAAATGCTTAACCAAAATTAAATTTGTTTGATATGTACTAATGTACATCAAAAACAAAGGAGTTTGGAGGTTTGTATGTTTAAAAAAGTACTTTTTGTGCTGATGATGTCTGCTTGTGCAAAATACGGCGCCGTTGAACCAACGTCTGGCGGCCTATATGGGTTCGCCGGTGAAAATTTTTCATCAACGAATAGCCCGTGCCTTGATGGAGTAATTACAACAATAGATCATAGCTGTGCCGTCCCTATGCAAATAGAGGAGGGGTCTCCTTACATTATAATACAATGTGAAAGGGTGCGCGAAGGATCTATTCCATGGAATAAATATAATATTATTGCTCTAACCAATGCTGAAATCGAGGATCCAGAAGAGGCCACAATGATATGTGTAGATCCTTATGCAAGAGTATATATACAACAACGTCCATGATATAAGTTAGTGAAAATAAAGGTAGCATTTTACAAAGGTAAAGGGAATTATTTAAACGGAATTGTCCGCTGGTGGACCAAGAGTGTTTATAGTCATGCCGAATTAGTGTTACCTGACGGAATAACATGGATGGGAATAAGCCCATTCTTGAAATCCAAGGTGGATAGCCGCAAAAAACTAATAATTAATTACACAGACTGGGATTTTATTACTTTAGATATTACCCAAGAGCAAGTAGATATTATAATGGAATTCTTCGAAGACACAAAAGGTCACCGATACGATTGGGTTGGAATGCTTTTGTCTCAATTTCTTCCTTGCAAAATTAAACATAAAAAGAGATGGTATTGCAGCGAGTGGATCGCCTATGCTTTAAGAATTGCGTGTGTTTTTGACTGGCGAATAATTAAAATTTATGATAGAAAAGACTTGTCACCCGCCATTCTATATGATTTAGTGAAAGACATTAAAGATGAAAACCAGAAGATTTAAAATAGACGAATGGGTAGGATATTGTCCATTTCCGGATTCCAATTTTGGAAATCTCAAAGAAGAGCGCCTCCGCGCCGTTATTTTGGAAGTATTAGATAAAAGAGATCGCCACGATTATCGAATATTCATCGATGATGGAACGTCAACAATCAGAAAAGTAAAAGAAGAAAATCTATTTCCGCATAATAAAACTAAATAATATTAGGATGTATGTTAATTAACCTACACACCAATCCCAGATAGTATTAAAATATACATTGATAGATTTGAAACCGATCAATGGGCTTACAACGACCAAACCAATACGGTCAACTTGTTTCGAACGCCCGCTGAAGGCGCTTTGGTCGAAGCAGCCTATATCAAGACACCGGAAGAAGAATGAGCCACAAAGCAAAACATCGTAGTTTTAGACGTCGACGAAAAGTTGGTTCTAAAAAGCGAAAAAACCGTCGCAAGGCGCGCGGAATCAAGAGGTAGGAATTATCGATGGCAGTACACAAAGATATGTTTGATGAGGAGTCAACTGCATCTGATCCCCCCACAGTAATGGTTAGTGGGGGGTTTGATCCGGTGCACGTAGGACACATCCGAATGATCCGAGAAGCCGCACAGGTTGGCGGTGTTATTGTAATCGCCAATTCAGACGAGTGGCTCTATCGGAATAAAGGTTTTACTTTTATGGATTTTAAGGCACGCCATGAAATTTTAGATTCTATTAAAGGGGTCGTCTTGGTTGATTCTGTAAATGATGCAGATGATACGGTTTGTGATGCTATTCGTCGTCACAAACCGACCTATTTTGCGAACGGCGGAGATCGACACCATGATAACACTCCAGAAGTGATATTGTGTAAAAAACTTGGTGTTGAACTGCTGTGGGGAATTGGAGGATATGAAAAAATAGATAGTTTAATCCCGCCCCGAAGCAAAAGTAGAAATTTTGATACCCCTCCTCAACGAGCATCACCAAAAACATCCTCTCGATAAATAGAATGATTATTTGTAGGATTTTAGTTGACAAACCCCATCAAGAATGTTAAGATAACAATATGGGCAAACAATATGAGTCATGCTACTTGTCTGAAAAGGGTCATAACAATTTTTGGTATCCCTCGCAGAAGCGGTCTTTTATAAAACACAACTGTGAATATACACGACTTTCATGGTTGGGGGGTACTGATCGCAACTTGATACCACTAAAGGTAAGTAAATCCTGCATTTCAGCCTTCAAGCGTGAAGAAACAAATGAGTTTATTGTCGTGTGGATAAAAAAAGATAAACTACCTTTGGGGACGAATAATTGAGATGTTACCATGTTTAAAACAATACGACAATTTTTTAAAAAAGGAGAAATAAAGGATATGTCCGAAAATCAATATGACACGAGAGGTGTCAACAAACTAAAAAACCAATTGAAAAATCAGGGAGAAACAGTAAGCAAGATGCGACATCGAATCAGCTCCCTGTCTGATGAGATTGCGACACTACGCTCAGAGGTAGAGTATTTTAAAAAGTACGTCACTGATGATATGCAACGTTTAGTCGAAAAGATCGAAGCGAAATAACATGCAATACTATCCTCAACATTATTTTGGATTTGCCGTTAATGGCGCCGTAGCCGAAAAGCTACAATTAAACGAAGCGTTTGATGAGTACGAGATGAGCTATGATGAAGAAGGATTCTTCGATGGCTTTGAGAAGAAATTTGGAGTTGAACCGTATAAGTTTGCCGACACCACATACGAACGCGGCGGATATGTTCAAGGTTTAACCGGGTTCGACTGGGATAACACCTACATATGTTTTCATCCAGCAACCACAGGTGACGACAAGTGGAATGCCATGGTGGAGACCTTGGAGAGCTTAGGAATTTCGATAGATGAAGGCCGATGGTCACAATTAGGATGATTGGCGCTGTTCTGCTCGCCTTATAAGCGGAAGGGGGCTGCCCGACCCAAACGTAGGCAGAGGTTTCCGGTTATCCTGGTCATATGCAGAAAACCGGTTTTTGGGGTGAGGCGCTCCTGGCATGCGCACCGGGTTGTTACCCCGACCGTTGCTGGTTCGAGTCCAGCCGCCCCAGCCACATATGAAGTACAAAGTGGGCGATGTTGTGCTAGTCGAATCACATGCAGGACCAAAAGTTCGGGTACGCCTAAAGAAGCGTATTTTGAAGCCGAAAAATTTCTGGGGTGCTGATGGCTGGGATGCACAAATAATATATAAAAAAGATGTTGACGCATTACGTCAAAGTGGTGTACCATATAAAAAAGATGAAAAACCAATTGTGTTTGTATTTGATTGGCAACTTATTAAGAAACAACGCAAACATGCGGGTG
>Ga0209434_1000629_pt1 | contig 16771 bp, 15 predicted proteins | sample ETNvirnome_2_300_FD_184068 | JGI IMG/M metagenome (GOLD analysis project Ga0209434, IMG submission 184068) | Marine viral communities from the Pacific Ocean - ETNP_2_300 (SPAdes) (version 2) | ecosystem: Environmental > Aquatic > Marine > Oceanic | place: Pacific Ocean | collected 2013-06-22
TTTTAACCCACTGAAAGGCCGAATGGAACTTGGACCAGATGCGCTCGTAACAGTTGCAATCCACAGCAGGTTTTTAACCCACTGAAAGTTGATATTGCAAAATCATTGCTTTTCCTTTCCAACGTTGCAATCCACAGCAGGTTTTTAACCCACTGAAAGGGCTATGTTTATAAATACAGTATAACACTATACTTAGGAGTACTGATTCGACCGGCTCCACTTTTCATCGCTAATTTGCGATTTGCCGAGAGCATGGTTCTATAAGTCTTTTATATACAAGAACTTATGTCTGCGAGCGGCTCCCATGTTTAGCGAACCACCTCGTTGTTTGCAAGGATATTCACTTATCAAAGATCTTTAAATTATCTTTTGAATGGGAATGTGTTAACGGAAATTTGTTCTTTTAACAGATCGCGGAAAATTACATCGTCTGGCAGGTTATCAGAATCGCAATGAATTCTACCTTCGTAATCATTGAAGTTTTTAGGATAAACGGAAGCTCCGTCGTTTTGCGTCAAAGGATCGACATGCATCACGGATGATATATCACCGTGTTGATAGCTACAGAGGCCAACAGGATGCTCAATAACATTAAAAGATCGAAGAGACATGCTGCCTTTTGTTGTTGATACATTAAATTGCAACATATTTTTAATGGCCATTGCAACAATAGCCAAGTCTAAAAATGACGTTTGGTTTCTGGCAGCGTAGTGTGGAAAGACGCTCATGTTCATTCTGTAAAGAGCGTATTCAAGAATTTCTCTTTCTCCAAATTCTGAGCCTCCTCTAGCGCTAATGCTAATAACTTGTTTTTCTTCTTCTGGCATTTCGTCATTAGCTTGTTTTCTTTTACCTTTGGCTTCTTTTTTTTCTTCTTTTTTTTCTTTCCAATAAACACTACTGGTGACTCCCAACTCGATTGTGTCAACCGGATCAATGCTGACAATCGGTGGTATTTGTATTGTCCCGACAAAACGCCCAGGAGTGATTTTAGGATCTAACATAAAAGGGCAGCCAAAAACACGCACATCCCAGAAATCTTTTGCAACTAAAGTTCTTCTTTGCTCTTTTTTCTGAAATTTCGCTTTTTCATCATCTGCCTTTTTTGCTTTTCCCGCCTGTACGTCGGTCTTATCTATGTTTTGCAATGGAGTTAATTTTTGTCCTAATTTTGATTCGAGATTACGATCTTCTTGTGAGGCATCATAGTCAACGTAAAGTAATTGAAATGGAGTTTGTTTTAATAGTGCAGCGAGGCTATCTGTTCCGCTTCGTTGAAGAGCGATAACAAAATCTCTAATCCACCTTTTGACACAGCTGTCGCTAATAATATTTTTTTCTGTTGTTCGAGTTATTCTTAAGGTTCCATCGTTGTTTGCATTTGGTATGCCATATGCTACATCAAAAAGCACATTGAAGGTATAATGGCGGTCAATAATTTGGGTTGTGACAGAATCGATTGCGGGGATCTGATCTGTAATGGCGTGAACAGGCGCCGTGATGGAAGCGGTTGTCATGGGAGTATCTCCTTTGGGAAAGTTAGGAATCGTTTGTCTTACGCTCTGCTTGAAGCTTTTGAAAGTTAGGCCAGAAATCTCGTTTTTGAGTGGCATATCCTTGCCAGAATCGTACTACTTCTTCTGTCGTTAGCGATGGATTAATATTTTTGTCTTCTGCCCAAATATTTTGCATCATGTTTTCTGCATACATGGCTAGCTGATAAGAGCCTCGTTTTCTTAGTACTTTGTGATATCTGTTATATTGTTCACGTATTCGTTTTAAAAAATAAGGAGGGTTGTTAACACGTTTAGTATACCTGTCACGAAGAAGTTCTGGAGAATTGCCACGAGCACAATATTTATGCACAATTTCGGCGATAGCCAGTATTTTGCCCATATCAAATGGTTTAAATGTTCCGTTATTCATCATGCGATCTCCATGGGGGTGTAAACGATTCATCATTGCGACTGCCAGGGCGAGCACTCGTAAGAAACGATAATCTGTTTCGTCTGGTTTTTTAAGTTTAAATTGATGTTCAATATTACAAGCGATTCGCTGAAAAAGATTGTATCTAATGGGTGCGCCAGATATAATAGAGAAAGTAATTTCTTCAACAATTTTATCTCGGTGTCGTGTTCTTTCGCTCTTTTTTTGAAAGCCTATGCCCAGTTCTACGAGATTTTGTAATGATGGCACCCGATAGTCATATTTTTCTAAATCTGTGTTTGGGTTTTCTATTTTAGGGTACATAATCGGCAATATTTCATAGAAGAAATTTCTAATTCTTAATAATACATCTTGTAAATTTCCGGTAAATTGACGATTGATTATAACTGAACGTCCATTATTGCTTAATGAAAATAAATGAAAATTTTTGTTTTGAGACATGACATTTAGTGCACCCCTGGTATCACTGGCTCTATGGTCATTCATAAATATTTTTAATAATGCCCGTAAATTTGATGTTCTAAAAAGATCTGCGCAATGTTCAGTAATGTCTCTGTCTTTTGTATCCCACCAAACGAATGTTGTTGTTCCTAATACGAATCGATGTCTTGGGTCTTTTAATATTTCGTTTAATGCGATAGTACACGCCATTGCAGCTTCTATACCTACACCTGAATAGGCTGAACTATCTCCATAGCCATATGATTGTACGCATGGCGCATTTGAAGATATAAAACCAGATCCGTGTTCTGCTTGTGGCAGATTTACGCTCATATAATGTTTGTTTGCTATTCTGGCATTGGGATTTCTACTTAACACACAGAAACCTATTGGATTGCTTTCATCTTGTAGGACTGTATCTTTGAATTTTTTTTTCCACCATCGTTGAAAAACTGGTAGTTCTGAAATTACGAGATTGTTATCTTGTTCTATAGAGAAAGTTACGACTTGATCTTTAGCCCCTAAATCTTCTTTGATTCGCTTAAGATCTTTGCATCTTTTATCATAGATTCGCTTATGAAAATTTTTCAATGCCCTGGCAACGATGGGTACAGACAAATCTGAATAAAAATCTTTTACATACTGCCAGAACTTTTCTCTTTTTTTGGATATCGAAGGAGATGCGTGTGTATCGAATGGGAAGACGGTATGTGCTTTTTCACAGAAAGGGGTTATTTTTACGTTTGTTCCTCCAGGCAGATTGCATGTTGGAACAGGTTTTGATGCTTTGCTGTGTGAACTTTGTCCAATTGTTGTAATGCCTCGATATCTTCCGTCATTTTCTATATGAATAATTGTTACTTGTTTTCTTGGAATGAAAGCCAAGCTTTCTAATGAATCATATCCATTTCGTTTGGCAAGTTCGTAAAGTTCATTATGCATTGATTCCCGCTCCCTTAAAAACCTTTATAGGTTTAGTCCCGAATATATTGCAGGCTTTTTGTCTATCACAATGCAAAACGCCATCTTTTACGTTGGCAATGAAGTAGAGAGCGTGTTGGCGTATTCCATGTTCATTATATGCCCAGTCATATAACATTACTTCTTCTGGGTCGGGGTTATATGGGATAATGCGATCTTCATCCGATATTGTAGCGAAAGATGCGAAACACTTGCTTTTACCGAATACAGGAGTATGAAAACATCGTCTTCTTTGTAGTCGTCTTTCTAGAATTTTCATATGTTTTGCTTTAAATGCTGGATTATCGATCGCAAATTCAGCCAGTCTTGTTGTGATGATAAAACACGGATCAAGCAAAACTTCTGTTGAACGTTGAAAACGTTTCCTGGATGGTGAAATCGGGAATGATCTTATTTCTCTTTTTGCATTTAAAACATGATTTATTCCATTGTATCCAATTAATTGACGTTCTAAAGGCTGCGATGATAACTCTGGACATGGATGTTTAGACAGGGCAACATTAATGATTTGATATCGAAAAGCGGGGATATTGCCAACGTCTTTTAATGTTTTAAAATAAATTGCCTCCAACATTCCGCGCATTGCGGCTACGGTGGGATAATCATATGTTCTTGTATCTACTTTAGAGTCATGTGTCGTGAATGAAGCAAATGAGCCCCAAAATTTTATTGATATTGTCCATGGTATTATATCAAGTATTTTAGTGGAAAGTAGTTTTTTTGCTGACACTAATTCTGTATTTGTGTCAGTTGTCGGAGACACCAAAGATGTCATGGTATGGTCCTCTATAAACTAAAAAGCCTTCTAGTTCTTCTTTAATATGGCCTTTTTCTAATAATGACTCTATTTCATACTGATACATGTTGACACAATATTGATTAGTTTCTCTAAAAGCTTTTTTACTTGGTTGTTCATCTATGTTTGTGAGTAAAGCTTCTACTTGTTCGATATATTTTGTCCACGAAGCTATGATCACGCTGTGGGTACTGTGATCTATGACATTAAAGTTGTTTTCTACCTCTATATACGCCAACCTTTTTCGTGCTGGAGAAACCTGATCAGGGTCACAATTAACTGCGTTCCAAAAACGTTTAGCGTATTCTCTAGCAGCTTTAGCATTATAAATACTTTTTTTTCTTTTTCCCGTATAAAACATTAATTTTGTTAATTCATATCCTGCCTTGTAATAGCTTTCCAGAGGAAGCAAAACAACATCTTCTAGCAGAGGATCGTCTAGAATAAAAATGAGAAAGTAGCCTTTTTCTAATTTTCCATGTCGATTGGCTCTGCCCGCTGCGTGCCTCATCATATCAAACGGGCCAAATTCCCTACAAACACAATGAAAATCTATATCTAGTCCTAGCTCAATTAATTGTGTGCTAAATACTAGAATTTTTATCCCATCGTTTAATTTTTGTTCTATTTCTTTGAATATTTCTTTAATGTGTAACGCACACATACTGCGTGATAAATGGTAGATTTCTATATTTAGATTTTTTTCTTTTATTAATGTCATGGCTTGCTCAGTCACGACTCTAGCTCGTTTTCTCGTGTTAAATACTGCCAAGGCATTATCATATCGAAGCATTTTTTCGATTAATTTTTTGCATGTGTGCGTGTCTGTGAGTGTTGAAGGCCATTTTTCTTGAGATGTGCGAAAACATTTTTTCGTGCGATTGGTTCTATGAACAAATTTCATACTTTTGAAACCGAAACTTCGACCTTTTGTGATTCGTACATCTGGCATGGTAGCTGAAGCAATTACTACCACGCAATTATAAGCATCTGTCATTTGCCTCAATGTTGTTAATGCGGGATTAATAATGCCAGGGTTTATATGTTGTAATTCGTCTGTTATAATTACGCTGTTAGCGATGTTGTGTAGCTTTCGTACTCGACTTGGTTTATTATGCAATAAGCTTTCTAGGCATTGTACGGAGGTTGTGGCGATGAAGGGGTGATTCCAATTCTCCGAAATGCGTATTAAGAACGCCACTGTACTATCGTTTTCTCTTTGTTTGTCTTCTGGCCATTCGGATTGACTGTGATGAGGTAATACATATTGAAACTCCTCAGTTTCACCAATAGCTGTTGAAATAACTTTTGCATTTTGATTTACAAGAGTAATATAAGGTGCTACATATATTATTCGTTCAAGTCTATAAGATTTAGCAATTCTTAAAGCTAGAACTAAAGACGAGAGCGTTTTGCCCATGCCGGTGGGAGCTTCTATTCCAAATATTCTTTCATCAGAAAAGTCCAGCGAACGAGCTTCTTCAAACAATTCTTTTCTGCTGATTAAAATTTCTTTGTTGTATTTTTCTTTTTCGCCTTCTGCATAACGCATGTCAGCGTATATGCATATGTTATCTATAAATTGCTGACATAGATTTGCATCGAGAATGTTATATTGATATGGAAGCGTGGGGTCATATATATGTCCATTATTCTTGGTGCTTTTGAAATAATCATCGGAATCTAACCAATCGGCATCAACAAGACAGCTAAATAACATACGTATCGACATCTCGCTTGCAATATCGTCTTTAATATTGATTGCTTTTAAAGCTTTTAACACATCAGGGATCTCTGGCATCAAACCTAAAATATAATCTTTGTACTTTAGCCATGTCTTTCTTGCGTTTGAAGAAACTATTTTTGTTGTTAGATCTTCGGCGTTAATTAATCCGCCATGATGGCCTTGAATGGCCATAGATATGTCAAAAAAATTTGATTCTGCTGCAACTGCCGCACCCACTCCTTTGTGGCTGATTTCTTGTAGTGTATAAAATCCCTGATCTTCGGGAAAACCAGACAGGCGATATCTGAATTTTGGACGCACTTTACCAATATCGTGTAACAGCCCAGCAAAACGAGCATGGGTCGCCATGTTGCTGGATCGTGTAGATCGCAAGGTAAAATCGTGGGCTAATTCTGCCACTCGCCTGCTGTGTACATTAATATAGTGCCAGAATTGCTCCATATAATCTTCGGGTAGAAGTTGACCAGCAAAGTGTCTGTTGCTATGGGCGTATGGATTGGGCTTCAAACTTTCTTCTAACATGGTCATTTAGTTTGTAGTTGATTTGTTCTGGAGAATTACCTTTTTGCCGATATATTTATAATGCAAAATGGACAAATAATTAAAAAAGCGAAAGATGTTGGGATCGTTGAAATCATATTATTGTGCCAAAATGATTTGGAAGTTACACAGAAATGTCTCGAATTTCTTTATAGGCACACTAATAATTTTTCTGTTGTCTTTATAGACAATGCTTCATCAGATGGTTCATTTGATTTTCTGAAAAAATTTGCAGAAAATAACGACAATTTTACGCTTGTAAGGAATAAAACTGACGTTGGGTGTATACCAGGGCGCAATTTAGGCTACAAAATTTCCTGTGACTTAGATCATGAACCAAAATATATTTGTTTTTTAGATAATGATCAATTTGTCTCGAAAGGTTGGCTGCAAAGACATCTAGCAGTAATGGAACGTGGTTATGATATTGTTGGAGCAGAAGCGTGGTTAATACATCCTACAACGCTATTGCCAGTGAGGCATAATACAAGATTAGATCAAGAATTTAGCTATGTTGGTTGTGGGGGAATGATGATTAAAAGGACAGTAATTGAGGATATTGGTTTATTTGATGAGGATCTTGGATTGTCTCATTTCGAGGATCCGTTGCTAAATTTTTTCGCACATGAATCTGGGTATAATATAGGATGGAATATTAAACACGGCATTAGGCATGAGCAACAAACAAATGTAGCTACAAATGAAGAAAAGCGTCGAAGATTTTTATTCGCTTATGAAGTCTTTAAAAAGAAGTGGAGTGGAAAAACAGTTCCTAGAATGTTACAAGTTCATCTTGACATATTTGATTTATGAATATCACCATTGCAGCTAATCACACCCACAAGCATTGTGGAGGAAGCGAGGCAGTTCTCAAAGCTATCGCTGACTCTATGGCAAATAATTTTCATCATACGGTAAATGTGCTAGGTTGCAGTGTAACAAAGCATTTTGAAGATAATAATGTAAAATATCATCATTGTTCACGAGATTATTTAACGTTCATAAAGCTTGTGTATAGTTTGGGGACAGAGCATTTATTTATTTACAGTGATTATTTCTATAATTGGCAAGCTGTGCTCGAAAATGCAAGAAATCTTCAATTTGGAAAGTCAATCGCATTAGTAGGTGCGAATGCTTTGCGTGGATCTCAAGGGCTCAGAAAGAAGTTCCAAGCATCTCATCAATATTTTAATGTAATTACACATTCAGATAACTACAAAGATTATCAAGAGTGTGAACGAATGAATGTTCCTGTCACAGTGATTCCAAATGGAGTCGATCTGGATGAGTTTAAGAACAATAATGTAGATTTCAGAAGCAAATATAAGATTGATAAAAAAATCATACTCTGTGTTTCTAACTTTTTTCCCGGTAAAGGACAGGGATATTTAGTTAAAGTATTAGAGCATCTCAAATCGCAAAGAGATGATTTTATAGCTGTATTTATTTCGGCAACAGTAAACTACCGGCCATCTCAGCATCTTGCAACAGAATGCAGAGCAGATTTAGTGCGTTCTAAAATTCCTCATAAATTTCTTGTTGACATACCGAGAGAAGACGTTGTTGCTGCATTTAACGAGGCAGCTGTTTTTGCTTTTCCGTCGCAGAAAGAAGTGGCTCCTATTGTTTTATTAGAGTGTGGTGCAGCAATGTTGCCTTGGATAGCAATGCCTGTGGGAAACGTGAGGCAACTAAAAGGTGGTTTAATGATACCTCACAATGCTTATGACCAATATGGTTTTATGCGTTATGGAGATATGAGCTATAAAATGTTTCTCCGGCATTTAAATGATTTTTTGGATAATTGTGTGCTCGATTGTGATTTTTATCACGATCACGCCTATGCAGGGTATGAATTTGTTAAAGCGAATCATAACTGGAAGACAATAACACCGAAATATAACGAGATTTTCACAAATGCCAGAGAAACCGCTAGGACATCGAGCATACGGCCATATCCCTCATCTGCCAAATAGCAGGCTAGGCCCTGGTGACCATAAAGTCAGCTCTGGCCAAGCAAGGATTTGCACTGAAAAGGCAAGAGATAAGCATGACACGATAATTGTGCAAGAAAAATTAGATGGTTCTAATGTTGCAGTGGCACGGGTAAATAATGAAATCATTCCTTTGGGGCGAGCAGGATATCGCGCATCCACTTCTCGTTTTGAGCAGCATCATTTTTTTGCAAAATGGGTTTACAGTCAATTAGATCGATTTGAATGGCTCGAAGAAGGTGAAAGGATTATAGGAGAGTGGTTGTCTCAGGCACACGGCACTTTATACGAATTGCCCCATGAGCCTTTTGTGCCTTTTGATGTGATGAAAAAACAAGATAGATCGCCTTATGGCGATTTTATAGATCGTATTAAACAAAGTGGCTTTGTGTCCCCTAAACTGTTGCATATGGGATTAGCTTTTTCAGTTGAAGACTGTTTAAAGATTTTAGAACCATCGGGGCATGGGGCAATTGATTCGGTAGAAGGTGCTGTCTGGCGAGTAGAAAGAAAAGGTAAAGTAGATTTTCTTGCGAAATACGTTAGACCAGGAAAAGTTGATGGTAAATATTTACCAGAAGTATCAGGGAAAGATGCTGTCTGGCACTGGAGACCTTAATGGTTCCTCTTGTTAGCATCGTGACGCCTATATATAATTGTTCTAAATTTCTTAAAGCGTCAATTTCGTCTGTATTAGACCAAGATTTTGATGATTATGAGTTTCTTATTTTTAATGACGGCTCAACTGATTTATCAAGAAGAATTGTTGAGGGGTTTAAACATCCACGATTAAAATTCTACGATGATGATAAAAACATTCGCATACCTAAGCGTCGAAACCAAGCTATTTCAACGGCAATAGGCAAATATATTGCTATTCATGACGGAGATGATATTAGTTTACCTGGGAGATTTGATACGCAAGTAGATTTTCTGGAGAAAAATGAAGATATCTTTTGCGTTGGAGGGCATGCGATGAAGATTGATTTTGGTGGCAAAGAAACTGGCACAATGGATTATCCGCCACCAACACACGAAGAAATTGTAACAGAGATTATTGATAAAGTAACTAATCCGATGATTGATCCAACAACAATGTTCCGAAGAAATACTTTCAATGCGTTAGGTCAATATACATTACGCGAGGATATTTATACGGTGCCGGATTTTGATGTCTGGACAAGAGCGATTCTGAAAGATTTTAAATTCGCTAATATTCAAGACTTTTTGATCAAGTATCGTGATAATCCTGATGGTATGACTTTGAAACATAAACCCGAAATGATACGTGCCTTTATGGCTGTTTGGAGACCTTTTGTTGCTAAATCCGGTCGCCTGCCAGCATTTTTGGCAAAGAGAGAAAAATAATGCAAATGTATCGAGAGAGCCAGTCGTGGACAGAAGACGAAGAAAAATATTTATACCTCTTACGCCTCGATGGCATGACGTTCAAAGCTATTGGAGTTGTTTTGCATCGGTCGTGGATGTCAATTAGGTCTAAATACCGTCGTACTCGTTGGGATGAAAAGACGTATTTTGGTAAAATAGATGAAGTAAGAAAAGATATTCGTGAAAATGACAAAATTGAAATTAAAGAAAAGATTTTAGATGCATTTGAGACTAAACAATATCGTGCGGAGTTGGGAGCGGAACTAATATCTGAAGCAATTGAGCGAGCAGTTATTGCTTTGCCTGCTGTTAAAGCACCTGTCTATAAGCCTAGGAAGAAAGACCAAAAACACGAATCTGAAGATGTTGGGCTGATTCTTAGCGACTTTCATATTGGGCAAAGCTTTACGATGGAGGAGACGGGTGGGTTAGCGGCTTATAATTTTGATATATTCCTGAAGAGAATGGAAGTTTTGAAAAAGTCGGTTGTAGATATTGTGGAATTGCATTCACAGCTATATGATTTGCCGAATTTGCATATCTTTTGTTTGGGTGATATTGTGGCGGGTATGAATGCAGCAGGAAGTTGGTCTAGTACATATATCAACATGGATATCATGTCGCAATATGCTGAAGGAGCGAGAACGCTATCAGATCTGATTTATTATCTTTTGCCGTTGTTCAAAACAATTACTTTTTATGGCATTTACGGGAATCACGGTAGATCTTTGTCAAAAAACACCCGCATCTTAACTCCTTGTGGATACAAGAGTTATATACAAATTAAGAAAGGAGACTTGGTTGGATCGGTAAATATAAGATCAGGTAGATTTGAATGGCAAAAAGTCCGCAGTAAAAACATTTATGTAAAAAAAGGTAAGATGGTTTCGGTTAAAAAAGATAAGTTTTCCATGACAGTAACCGACGATCATGACATTTTAAGGCAAAGTTATGGTACAGGAAACTTTACTAAAGTAAAAGCAAAAGATATCAAAAATAATCAATCTAGGCATATTATTCCTATTTGTCGTCCATCTCATAATACTGAGCATGATATTTCTGATGATATGTTGTCTGCTCTAGGGTGGGTTATGTCAGATGGATGTTATCCTAAAAAAGGCGATGCCGTACATATCTATCAATCTAAGCCATCTATACGAAAAAAGATGATGCAGATCTTTGAAAGATTGTGTGATAAGATTAGTGTGAAATGCAGAAGAAAGAACGTAAAGGAGATATTGGGTGTGGTTCTTGTTGCTCAGCAAGAAGAGTGTATGATTGACTTGCGTGCAAGTGATTTGTCTAGAGACATAAGACGTTTGTTGCCTAAAAGAGAAAGTATTCCATCGTGGATGTATGAATTATCTGATCGGCAGGTTGAGGTGCTTATGGATGCGATTGTTGATGGCGACGGAGCTCGTCGTTTTGATCGGATGGGCAAAGATGGATACATGCGTCGCGGCGGCATAGATGCCATATGGGGAAAGAAAAGTTTTTTAGAAGCATTGATGGGATTGTTTATTGCTCATGATATCTCTTGCAGTCTTCATGCTCATAAACGAAAGAAGCCTAAAATATTAAAATCTGGTGACCAGCAGAAATCTTATTATTTGCAAATTAAGAAATCTAAACGTTATCATGTAAAAGGCCATGAATTTAAGACAACAGATTATAATGATATTGCTTGGTGTGTAACAGTGGATAATGGAATTATTGCAGCTTTAGATGAAAATGGTTTCCCATATTTTACAGGGAATTCAGCGCCTAGAGGCACCGAAAAAGAATATGCTAATTGGGATATATTAACATATAACCAGATTCAGGCTAGATTAGCGAAGAATGATAGAATCATATTTAATGTTCCAGCGTCGTGGTGGTTAAAAACTGTCATTAAAGGGCATAAGTTCTTATTAGTGCATGGGGATGATGTTAAAGGAACGGCATTGCCTATTAATGGGCTGAATTCGTTTGTTAATAAATGGTCTTCAGTCGCTAATTTTGTGCCTAATTATACGATCGCAGGGCATTTTCATACGATGGCTGAACTTAGCACAGCGCGAGGTAAACTGATGGTTAATGGCTCATTTGTTGGGCCGGATATTTTTTCCTTGAAGACATTGCACGCGTCTTCGCCTCCAGAGCAAAAAATATTTGGCATTCATGAGAGAAGAGGCATTACCTGGAGATATGATATAGATTTGAGGGAAGAAAAACTACCAAAAGGTTGAATAAGATAACATGAGCATGCTTAATACTCCAAAATGGATTGTTGATTTATTGGCAAATGATAACTTTGCCTGTCCCCATTGTAAAAACCAATTTAAGCCAGAGTATATTAAGGCATGCGGAGTTCGCTTGAGTTTTAGAAATGCATCTAAACAAGTTTTATACGTCGAGTATCATTGTGCTGACTGTGAGCAGCAGCCAACGCTCTTAGAGCTTTATGATCTCGGTTTTGACGAATTTGCATTTATGGTGCTTGAAGATATAGAAAACGACGAGATGGAGAACTTGCAGGAGAGAAGTAATCAGATCCGGTCAGCGCATGGCGGTGGTAAAGCGCAAAAAAGAAAAAAGGATGCACAGAAGAAAAACGTGCAAAAACATAGAAGCAAGATTAGCCAGAAAGATGTTGACAATGCAAGGGCATTCTTGGATAAATGTGAATATCATAATGATTTTCTTGATGTATTGGGGATTTCATCGAAAGCTACTAAAAAAAAAGTGATTAGAGCAAAAAAAGACAATGAGAACAAAAGTTAGTGATTTTAAATTAGCAGAGGCTATTATAAAAACATTAAAGCAGAGAGAGAATGCTTTCTTGGATCTTAATGTGTCATTTGGTGAGCAAAAAGCTTCTGGGTCTTTGAATCTTGGGCACTGTAAAAATATTGGACAGTCTACATATAAAATTGTAGAGGCATATGTTGAAACCGCAGGGGTGTTCGGGGATGAGTCACAAAAGCAAGATTTCCTAATCTCTACAGCAACTTTCTTAAGGCAATTAATATATAATGATGCCTCATTCGCAGAAGCAAAGCATTATGGCTTTACAGCTTTAAGAATCTATCAAGAGCCATGTGTTTGGTTGTTAATCAAAGATCTTATTTGTCCCGTATATCACAAAGAAGTTGTAAACTATCAAATTATTGCGGGCAACTCGCCTTTTATTGATGTAGCTAAATTTTGTGAAGCAAAGGCATTTGATGGTGTTAATCCAGAAAAACCATTTATATTTGTGAACATGGATGTCGATAATAAAGTGTTAAGATGTGTATTTCTTTTGTTATCTGCAATAGATGGATTAAAATTGTCTGCTCATCAAATTATACCGGAAATTTTTGAATCAGAACTTAGTGAGAAATTTATTGGTATTTTAAAGTTGACCTTTGCGGAAGAAGATGTGCAGAATTTTTTAATGATTTTGAATGGCGTTTTAGGTTTATCCGAGAGCTTGCCAGAGCCATCATTAAAAGAAGCGTTGCGAGATATGAAGCAGGTAAAAACAAGCCAGTATTCTAATAATCCAGCGATGTGGTGGTATTTTGGTATATTAGAGAAATTACTAGAGCCCGCCAGAGGCTCTGATTGGAATACGTTTAAATCGCTTGAACCGTTTATTGAAGAATTTTGGAATAAGGTTGAAAGATATCGCACTAGTAAAGTCCATAAAGACGATGGCATACCTTTTAATGTACTGCTAGATATTAAATCAGAGGATCATAAAACCGATGCGACCCGAACTATACAAGATCTGCTAGGCTCGGAACGAATTTGGTAGCAAATAAGGAGCAAAATTATGGAGCAAACAGAACTACTTCGAGAAGTGCGAGATGCAGCTGTAAAATTAGAAGGAGGCATTAATACGCTTGTTGATGGAAAACAAATATTGGCTTATCGAAGATTCGTCGGAGTGCGAGATAAGCTTCTAGCCTTGTGCGGGGCGGCAGCAGTGCCTAACAAACCGGAAAAAGAAATTGAAAATAATTGAAACTTCAGCTTTCCTGTCTAAAAAGGCTTATCCCCATTATGGAACACAGCCAGGCTTTGCTACGCCTTCCTCCGGAGGTTTGGTTCAACAGGTGTTAGCCCCCGGGGATGGCGAGTCTGCCGATGGTATCAAAGAGAGATGGGGGAGAGGGAAGAAAAAGAAAAAGAAAAAGAAAAAACGACCGTTACCTCCTCCTGAAGAAATGCCGCAGATTCCATATTGATTAGCATGTCAGATATTACTCTTAAAGTAGATCATAATGTTACGTATATCGAGGGCACGCTAAACCAGAGTGTTTATGCTCATCTTAGAAAATCATTGGGGTATAGATCAGAAAACGCCCAATGGATGATCAGGAGCAAACCTTGGATGAAGAACTGGGATGGCATCATTACTACTCTTTGCAGAGGAAAGCGATGGTGCAAGTGCTTTGTAAGGAAAGAAGGGACGCATTTTCCTAGTGGATTATTAAGTGTTGTGAAGCATATTTTTGGTGAGTATTCAATATCATATGACATTATAGATATTCGTTCTAAGTCTATAGAGAAAAAAGAATATACTATTGACGAAAAAGAATTTGAGCCGCGTCAATATCAGATAGATGTGATTGATAAAGCTGTTGCTAAGCAGCGTGGCGTGGTGAAAGCGGCGACGGCGAGTGGCAAGACTTTCGTTGCTGCTGGAATTATTGCAAAATTGGGTAAAACTCCGTTTATTTTTTATGTTACATCTAAAGATTTGTTAAAACAAGCACATGATGAATTAGAACGATTTATTAGATGCCAAGGGTTTCCTGTTGAAGTGGGCATGGTGGGAGGAGGGCACAAGGATATACAAGATATAACTGTTATGACAAATCAAACTGCCGTGCGTGCTCTTGACGGTAAATATAAGAAGTACGATGAAGAAGAAAATGGTAAAGACAACACAGATATTGATGATATAAAAACTGAAATCAAACATCTCATTATGAGTGCAAAAGGACTAATCTTTGACGAATGCCAGCACGTCGCGAGCGAAACTGCGCAAATTATAGCAGATGCTTCTGTGTCTGCCCAGTATAGATATGGCCTCTCAGGGACTCCTTATCGGGACAAGGGAGATGATATCCTTATTGATGCTTGTTTTGGCCGATGTATTGCTGACATTAGTGCATCATTTTTAATTAAGCAGGGATATTTAGTTAAACCGGAAATATTTTTCATTCCTATTAAAAACATGAAAGGATTTAAGAAGAGCACTTATCAAGAAATATATAAGTATGCAATTGTTGAAAACACTTTGCGTAATGAACATATTTCGAAAATCGCTAAAACAATGCGCGATAATGGCAGAATTGTTTTGATTCTTTGTAAACACATTCCGCATGGCAATTTATTACACAAATTAATTCCTGATAGTATATTTCTTCATGGTTCAATTAGCTCTAAAAAACGAAAAGAGCATTTGGACAGAATGCGAAATAGAGAAGCAAGTATAACAATTTCGAGCGTGATTTTCGATGAAGGAATTGATGTAAGGCCGCTCGATACTTTAATTTTGGCTGGGAGTGGAAAATCAAGCACCCGGGCTCTTCAGCGTATAGGCAGAACGCTCAGGCCATATCCAGGTAAAAAAGACGCTCTTGTTGTTGATTTTGAAGATCATTGTAGATATATGCTATCTCATAGCAAGAAGCGCAGAAAGATATATCAAACAGAACCAGAATTTGTAATCAAAGATCTGGATATGTGATAGCTTATGAATAACGAAGATTTATTAAAGTGTGCCATTGGTGGTGTTGTTAAGGATATAGCAAAGAGATCTACAAAAATAAAAGATTTGGAGATTGGAGGGGGTAAAAAGGGCACCCGCTCAATATCTTTTGATGAGATAGAAGGCAGCAACAAAAGACAAAAACGCAAACGGTGGGGAGACGATGAAATAGAAAAGTGGACTGGTTACGATTTTACATGCCTTCTTCATGAATGTTATATTAGCAAGACAGGCTCGGATTGGAATCTTAACTGGCTGCCTGTTAATAATAGTGTTTTGAGGATTAAAGATCGTCTCCTAGATCTGTTTGGGTTGTGTGATAATATTTTACTAAGAGATTATATCTATTTTTTCTTTAGAAATTATTTTGATGATTACATGCGACGAAAAGGCGATTTCTATGTGTCATTTTTAGAAGATTATAAGGTGTTAAATGATTTCTTTAAATCATATGATTATTCTGGTAAGCCCCAGCATAGTGTAAGAAAACAAGATGTAGACAATAAAGAAACACTTTCTAATGAATCGCTAGAAGCAGCGTTTTTGCTTAGCGATAGTATTTTTCTGTCTAAGTTTGGTTTTATATTAGCAGTGAATTGGCTTATCCTGAAACGGGGTTTTTCACACGAAGAGGCAATAAATTTTGTTACCGGCGCTTGTCGTCGCAGTAAAAAAGTGAAAGAGATTATCAAGGCAACGAAAAGTTTTGAGCCATATCCAAAGTGGTTTCCTTTTCGACAAATAAAGATGTTGTTAGGGGCACTAGGTATATCATATCCTGTTAATATAAGATTCATAACAAACAATGATAAGTTTGACTATTTGAGGAATATAGAGTGAAACAATTTTATCGTATCAATGAAGATATTCGCGAGCGGACTGTATGTCTTATTATGCCAGATGGGCATAGGCATGGAGATGTTAAGATTGAGGAAGCAAGGGGCATTGCTACAGAGCACCAGATGGATCTAGTTGAAGTCTCGCCTCGCAATAATGGTCAAGTTTCAATCTGCAAGATATTAGATTACGGAAAATTAAAATATAAAGCCAGCAAGACCAAACAGCACCGAGAACACAGCGTTAAAGAGGTTCGCATTTCTAAAAATATTTCTGAACATGATCTTCAGCGGAAACGATCTCAAGTATTAAAGTTTATTCAAAAGGGATTGAAAGTTAAGTATACATTGGAA
>Ga0209434_1000630_pt1 | contig 16767 bp, 14 predicted proteins | sample ETNvirnome_2_300_FD_184068 | JGI IMG/M metagenome (GOLD analysis project Ga0209434, IMG submission 184068) | Marine viral communities from the Pacific Ocean - ETNP_2_300 (SPAdes) (version 2) | ecosystem: Environmental > Aquatic > Marine > Oceanic | place: Pacific Ocean | collected 2013-06-22
AAGCAAAAGTAGAAATGTTAGGTGTAATTGATAAATTTAAGATAGAACTTAAAGAATTAGAAGATAAACGAAATGAAGTATTTGATATAATACGGGAGAAAAATTATGAACATTATTTATAATTTATTGATATGTATATGTATAACAAATAATATACATTATGGGAAAAAATAAACAAATAGTAATACGTGTTACTGAAACACTACGAGATGACTTTATAGAGCACTGTAAACAGAATGGATACTCAATATCTAAACGATTACGTTTATTAATTGAACGTGATATTAACGAGGATGATAGGTTGGATAAATGAAATACGAAACAATATATAAACAGATTATAGAACGGGCTAAAACTCGTAAACTAACTGGTTATAAAGAAAAGCATCATATATTACCAACTTGTATGAATGGTAATAATGACAAGGAAAATCTGGTAGAATTAACAGCAAAAGAACACTTTATTTGTCACAAATTATTAACTGAATTATATCCAACTGAAAATAAATTACATTACGCAGTTAGAATGATGGCCACGATGAAAAGTGCATTTGGTAGGGATTATAAAGTTGGTGCAAGAGAATATCAACGATTAAAAGAAAATATAGTTGTAAGTAATGGAACGCGTGAAAAAATAAGAATATATGCGTTAAACATGACCAATGAACACAAACGAAGAATTGGGGATTCGTGTAAAAATCCAAGCTTAGAAACTCGTATGAAAATGAAAATGGCTAAACTTGGTAAATCATTAAGTAACGAACATAAAGAAAAAATCCGAATTGCATCCAGTAATATAACTGAGGAAACCCGTGAAAAAATGAGCATTGCTACAAAAAATAGACCGCTGATGAGTGAAGAAACCCGTGAAAAAATAAGAATAGCTTCTATAAATATAAGTGACGAAACTCGTAAAAAACGACGTGACGCTTGGAAAACAAGACCACCGATGAGTGAAGAAACCCGTGAAAAAATAAGTATTACTCTATCGGGTAGAAAACAGAAAAAATCAACATGTCCTTATTGTGGTCATGTGGGTGGTGTATCTGCAATGAAACGATATCATTTTAATAATTGTAAACATAAAGGAAATAACCATGAATAATACATTTAACAACATTTTTAAAATTATAAACAGTAGACTATTTCTATTAGCAATGATTGTTATAGCAGTTTTATTTATAGCTAAATCATGTTCAGATATTAATATACTCGAACGAGAAAGTGTAATCGCCGTTCAAAACGCGTTGGCATTAAATGATGATATTAATTATGAACTGACAAGGAATGGTGAATTACAAGCTAGTATATTGGGATATATAGCATCTGAAAAGGAATTGAAAAAAATAAATAGAGACTTATTCGATGAGGTTAGAAAACAAGATGGTAAAATAGTAACATTAAACAAAACTGTTATACGATTAACACAGAATGAGGAAGAATTAGAAAAATACATTAATGAATTAGAAACTAAATTCGGTGCAATCACACCATTATCAGATAATATGTATTCCGTACCATGGCAATTGGTATATTCATATGATAGTACTAACTTTGACAAACTAATTGGTAGAACCACCGTAAAGGCTACACACGATGCTACTAATGGTGAACCAATTCAATTTACAAACATTGGAACAAAATTGGTAAGCCGAACAACACAAATTCAATTGACATTCGGACAAAAAGTAGTTGATAATAAATTACAAGTATATATGACCTCACCATATCCAGGATTTACAGCAGCATCATTAGAGGGTGTATTAATTGACCCAAACACAAACCCATATATTCGTAAGTTAATTAAAAAGAAACATTGGTTTACAGGATTTGGATTAGGTGTAAGTGCAACCGTTGGATTTGGTTCGAATGGAATGCCAGTTACGGTAATCGGTATAGGTGCAACGTATAACATATATAGTTTTTAAGGGGATAACATGTTCACATTAAAGGAAATATATAAATGGTTGTTTTTTAAAAAACAAAAGTTAATAAAATGTCCACATTGTGGTATGGTAGGTGGAAATGCCACGATGCCTAGGTGGCATTTTGATAATTGTAAATATAGAGAATATGACACTTAAAGAGATTATAAAATTAGAATACAAACGCTGCAGTCAGGATCCTATATATTTCATGAAGAAATATTGTATGATTCAACACCCAACACGTGGTAAGATTCAATTCAATTTATATCCATATCAGGAAACCACATTACAGAGTTTAGCAGATAAACGATATAATATTATATTGAAATCAAGACAAACTGGTATATCTACCTTAGTTGCTGGATACGCTTTGTGGAAGATGTTATTTCAAGAAGATTACAATGTATTGGTTATTGCAACCACACAGAATACCGCTAAAAACTTGGTAACGAAAGTACGCGTGATGAATCAATTTTTACCAAGTTGGTTAAAAGAAACAACGGAGGAAGATAATAAACTATCACTTAGATATAAAAATGGTTCGCAGATAAAAGCTATATCATCAAAACCAACTGCAGCACGTTCAGAAGCATTATCATTATTGATATTTGATGAGGCGGCATTTATTGATGATATTGATGAAATTTGGGTATCATCACAATCAACATTATCTACGGGTGGAGATGCAATTATACTTTCAACACCAAACGGTGTGGGTAACTTTTTTCATAAACAATGGATAAACGCGGGAACTACAAAAAACAGTCTAGCACCATTTGAACCAACTAGATTACATTGGTCAGTTCATCCAGAACGAGACCAATCGTGGAGAGATGCACAAGAAGAATTACTTGGTAGAAAGATGGCGGCTCAAGAATGTGATGTCGACTTTGTTAGTTCAGGTGATACGGTAATTGCACCTGAGTTACTACAATTTTATCGAGAATCATTTTGTCAAGAACCACAAGAAAAAACAGGATTCGATGGTAATTTATGGAAATGGGAATTTCCAGATTATTCCAAATCATATATGGTCATTGCTGATGTTGCTCGTGGTGATGGGCCCGATTTCTCAGCATGTCATGTTATAGAGGTTGAATCTGCAACACAGGTAGCAGAATATAAAGGTAAAATCGGAACAAAAGAATTTGGTAATTTCTTGGTATCACTTGCAACAGATTATAATGAAGCATTGTTGGTAGTTGAGAATGCGAATATTGGGTGGGCGGTATTACAACAAATAATAGATAGAGAATACAAAAATACATTTTACATGAGTAAGGATTTGAAATATGTAGATACATCAAATCAGATGAATAACCGATATCGAGCTCAAGATAAAAAAATGATTGCAGGGTTTTCAACAACATTAAAAACTCGACCGTTAATTATATCTAAACTAGACACATATTTCAGAGAAAAATCAATCACGGTACGTTCAACGAGATTGCTAGACGAATTGGATGTATTTGTGTGGAATAATAACAAAGCAGAAGCAATGAGAGGTTATAATGATGATTTGGTTATGTCATTATCAATTGGATTATGGGTACGAGATACCGCATTGAGATTACGACAAGAGGGGATTGATTTAACTATGAAAGCGATTGATGGGATATCATCGGTGGCAGTTGAATCTGGATTTTATGGTGGAACTGCAGGTAAAATTGACACGGGGTGGACAATGAAAGTTGGTGATACCGAAGAGGACTTGAAGTGGCTGATCGGATAAATAACATTATAATATATCATAATAAAAAATAAACATATTTATACAGTAAGGTATTATGTGTTAAAAATACAATAAAAAATGGCAGAATCAACGTTTTTCAAAGACTTAAAGAAACTATTTCAAACTACGGCGGTAATTACCATTGATAAAGATGGTAAACGTAGTGTGGCTGATGTGGAACATCGCCAACAAACGAACTTATCTTCATTACGAGACAGATATACAAAAATACAAAGCTCCTTTTACGAACAAGCAGGTGGTGCACAATCAATGGCGTATCAACAAGTACGTAGAGAGGTGTTTCGTGATTTTGATGCAATGGATAATGATCCGATAATAGCATCAGCACTTGATATATATGCGGATGAATGTTTGGCGGGTGAAACGATAATACCACTTTTAGATGGTACAAAACGAACTATTAAAGATTTATATGAATCAAATGAAACTGATATTTGGTTATATGGGTTAGATGATAAGACTAATACATTTACACCTGTAAAGGCTGATAAAGTTGCATATAATGGTAAAAAACAATTATATCAAATAACATTTGATGATGGTACAAAAATAAAATGTACAAGTAATCATATTTGGATAGGAGTAAATGGTAAACAAACGTTTACAGATGAATTAAAAGTTGGTGATGGTGTTTTGGCGTTAACAACTAAATTATCCGATTATAGAAATATGAATGGATACGAAATGATATGGAATGGTAAAACATTTGATTTTGTACATAGAGTTGTTGGTAATAGTGTTGATTTTTTGATAGAGCAAAAAAACAAATTGATATCAAATCATACTAAAATATTACATCATAATTCATTTAATAAATTAAATAATTCACCAAATTCATTATCATGGATGAACTGGGTGGAACATAATAAAACACATGCATCTTTTAATAAACACTTGTGGAATGCTATAAATTCAGATTCATATCGGAAAAATGATTACTATGATAAACTTATAAAAGGACAACAAAAATATTGGAAATCAGAAAATGGAAAACTACATTCATCTGACCATTCTACTAGAATGAAGGAATATATGGCAAGTTTAACACAATCAGAACGAAATGAGAAGTATGGTCATGCTGGTAAATCAAATCCAATGTATAAAAAAGGATACAAGGTAACAGGTGCTTTTAATGGTAGATATGATCATAATTCATTACGTATTGATGAAATTGATACAAAATATGTAAAATCAAGAATAACAGAAAATCCAGTAATAAATATATTATCTATTATTAGAAAAGAATTAGGGGTTAATAAACATGTGTGGAATACATATATATCTAATTTACTCGATGAATATCAATGTAATAGCTCAAAAACTTTGATAAACAAAATTTTATCAGAAAATCATAAACTTATTTCTGAATTTAGAATATATTGTAATGAAAATTACAATCCTAATAAACGATTTACAATTGGTGAATTTTGTAAAAATAAAAATATTAGTAAGCGTAAATTAAGACGTACTATTTTATCAACTGGATGTAAAACATTAAATGAATTTGCAACGACTTCAAATCATAAAATAATTGCAATTGAAAAAGTTGGTATTGAAGATGTATATGACATCGTAAATGCGGGTGATAATCACATATATGCACTTGAAGCAAATGATGGTTCGAAGCTATATACACATAATTCAACATTAAAAGATGAATTTGGTGATGTAATGACAATACGTTCGGACAACGCTAAAGTACAAGACTTATTACAAAATTTATTCTATGATATATTAAACGTAGAATTCAATTTATGGCCATGGGTACGCAATATGCCGGTGAAATATGATACGGCAATTCCATTATTAAATGGAGAAACGATTACAATAGAAGAATTATCTAAACGAATTAAAAGTAATGAAGAACTTTATGTATATTCAGTTCAAGATGATACTAATAATATTGTACCTGGTAAAGTGGTATGGTGTGATAAAAACTACACAAGTGGTAAAATTATAAAAGTTAATTTCGATGATGACACATATATAGAAACTGCTCCAGAACATCCATTTATATTACGTAATGGTTCAACTAAACGTGCAGATGAACTGAATGTAAATGATAGTTTGATGCCATTTTATAGAAAATTACAATCAAGTAATAATGATAATATAAAAGATTATGAGGTAATTTATAACAATGGGACAAATTCATATGAATTCACACATAGAGTCATATCAAACGAAATAGGACAAATAAAAAATAAAGAACAGAGAACTATCCATCATTCTGATTTTAATAAATATAATAATTCACCAACTAATTTGGAATTAATGACATGGAATGACCATAAATTATTACACGCTAGTCATTGTAAGGAATTATTACATACACCCGAAATAACAAAAAAACGAGTGATTGGTATTGATAAATGGTTACGCTCTGATGAACGACGAGAACGTATGTCCATTGAAATGTCAGGAATATATCCTACGCCGTTTGAAGTATATAATAATTCAAATGAACATAAGTCACATAACAAAATCAGATCCACATTAAAATCAAAGATGTGGAAAGACCCAATCCGTAGAAAAAATGCATGTGAAAATATGAAATTAAAATGGAGTGAGTTTTTGATTAACAAAATACAATTTACAATTGATAATAACACTACATTAAATTCAATGGTTACTGAATTAATTGATAATACTGAATTTATAACCGAATTTAATAAAATTAATACACGAAAGTGTACACGTAGTTCTATTTACACTAAAATTAAAGAATTACAATCCATAAGTATATTAAACCATAAAGTAAAATCAATAGAAACCATAACTCAATCAGCTGATGTGTATTGTATGACTGTTGTTGGTATGAATGGTGAGGATGATCGACATAATTTTGCAACTTGTGGGAAAGATATTAACGGCGATGTTATGTTAGATAGTGGTGTGTTTGTGAAAAATTGTAAATATGGTGATTTCTTTTTGGGGATGGAAATTGCAGAGGGTAAAGGTATTGTAAATGTAACACCACATTCGGTATATAATACTGAACGAATGGAACGTACAGACCCAAAGAATCCTAGTGCCGTTAAGTTTAAAATTACAATGGATCCAAACGGTAAACAAGAATATGATAATTTTGAAATAGCACATTTCAGATTGTTATCAGATACAAACTGGTTACCATATGGAAAAGCCATGATTGAGAATGGTAGACGTTTATGGAAACAGTTGTCGTTAATGGAAGATGCTATGTTAATTCATAGAATTATGAGAGCACCTGAAAAACGTGTATTCAAAATAGATATTGGTAATATAAAACCAACCGAAGTTGATAATTACATGCAAAAGATTATCAATAAGATGAAAAAAGTTCCATTTATGGATAGTTCTTCTGGTGATTATAATCTTAAATATAATATGCAGAATCTAACAGAGGATTTTTATCTTCCTGTTCGAGGTAGTGACAGTGGTACGGAGATAGATAATATCGGTGGTTTAGAATATATGGCTATTGAAGATATTGATTATCTAAAAGATAAATTATTTGCCGCCTTGAAAATTCCAAGAGCATATTTAGGTTATGAGGAAAATGTATGTATAGTACCTGAAACTGAAATACCGTTATTAGATGGTAATGTGAAAACTGTAAGTGAGTTGATTGATGATTTTAAAAATGGAATACAAAATTATACATATTCGATTGATAAGGACGGTAACATAGTTCCTGGTGAAATTATGTGGGCGGGGATGACTCGTAAAAACGCACAACTTGTTAGAGTTCATTTGGATAACGGTGAGTATATAGATTGTACACCAGATCATAATTTTATGACTAGAGATGGTAATTGGATTGAATCACAAAATTTAAAACCAAATCAATCGTTGATGCCATTGTATTTAAATTATGGAGGGTATAAAGATGGATACACTACTGTGTATAATCCAGCCACATCAAAATATGAATTAGTTCATAATATTGTTGCAAATGAATTCAATATTAAACAACCAACTAATGTTATACATCATAAAGATTTTAATAAATTAAATAATAATCCTGAAAATCTTGATGGATCAATGGGATTTTGGGAGCATAGGAATTATCATTCTAAGTTAACTGAACATACATTAAATTCAACTGAAAATATTAAAAAACGAACATCCAATCCAAAGTGGATCGAATCAACAAGAATCGCTGGTAAAAAGGGTGGTAATATATCAGGCAAACAATTGGGTCAATGGGTAAAAGAAAACGGCCCATCTAATAAAGGTGTTTTTACTGGAAAATATATTGTATGTCCTACATGTGGTAGTGGATTCTATAAAACACCAAGCTCTAATAAAAAATATTGTTCAAAAAAATGTAATACCAACGAACGGTATAATACCAAGTATAATAAAATTACTATTGAACACGTAATTGAAGTTGCGTTAACGGCAACTTCATTTAAAGATGTTATACATAAATTGAATATTGACCGAAATACATTAAATAGAATATTTGAGCATAATGGGATAGAAAAAATTGACTTTATTTTAAAACACATGCCATTAGCGAGGCAGAATTCAAATTTCATGCGAAATTATTCTATATTAAATCATAAAGTGGATAGAATCGAATTTTTAACAGAACAAAAGGATACCGCTGATTTACGTATTAATAAATTTCATAATTTTGCAACAAAAGCAGGGGTAATAATCCACAATTCAGGGAAGGCAACACTTGCAGCAGAAGATGTACGGTTTGCAAGAACAATTGAACGAATCCAACGTACAGTTATATCAGAGTTAACTAAAATAGCAATAATTCATCTATATTCAAATGGTATTAAAGACTCAAGTTTAACAGATTTTAGTATTCAATTAGTAAACCCATCAACCATATATGAACAAGAGCGTTTAGAGTTGTGGGGTGAGAAAATTAGGTTAGCAACAGATGCAAAGGATTTGAATATGTTATCTAAAGATTGGGTATATGAAAAGGTATTCAATATGGGTGCTGATGAACAAAAAGTAGAACGTGGAAGTATAATCAACGATTTAAAAGATAGATACAGACATACTCAAATCGAAGAAGATGGTAATGACCCCGCAAAACAAGATGATCCAACTGATGTTGATGAGAGTTTGGAACAACTTAAAACTGAATTAAAAGATAAAGGTGGTAGGCCACGAGAGTCGGGTAAACATGGTAAAGATGATTCACCATATGGACGTGACCCACTTGGTGATAAAGAACGAAAAGGTGCACTAAAACATCGTACAAGTGAACGAGTTGCATCAGAATATACAAAGGGAATACCAATTGCTAAATCACAAATTAATGAAACTACGAGTATGTTGGATGATTCTAACATAATAGAAGAACTAGAAAATTAACTTAAAGTTTATAACTTTATATTTATATATGAGATTATAATTTAATGTAGTACATCATGTGTTGTCACTACATTATGCTTATTTATACGAATAAATTGGAAACAACATAATGAAAAAAATCGACAACAGTGGTTGTTTTGTAAAGGGTGGGTTACCTTGGAATAGGGGATTAACTAAAGATACCGATAGTAGGTTACGAAAACCTACTAAATATAGTATGCATTCTGAACCATATATACGAAATTGTCCAAATTGTGGAACTGAATTAAAATATTCAACTGTATATTATTTTGTTAACGCACTTAATAATAATAGACAATGTAATAAATGTGCAAATACTGGTAAGGGGTGGCAGACTGGTAAGTATGGATATGAACGAATTGATGTAATAAATAAAAAATCAAGGATTTCCGCACTAAATAGAATAAAAAATCGAGTTGGACAAATGTCACCAAACTACAATCCAACTTCAATACCAATACTAGAACAAAAAGCAAAAGAACTTGGTATAACCGATTTACAACATGCAGAAAACGGCGGTGAATATCACATAAAAGAACTTGGTTACTGGATAGACGGATATAGTAAAGAAAAGAACATTGTAATTGAATATTATGAACCACATCACAATAAACAAAAAGAACGAGATTCACAACGACAGACAGAAATAATGGAATTTCTTAAATGTGAATTTATAATACTAAAGAAAATATGAAAAATCATCCACGGATACGACATAGTAAATTCAAAAATACAGGGTTTTTATTTGAGCTACTAACTAGACAAATTACGTTAGATATATTAAACAATAATTCACGTGAAACTGCCAAAGGAATTGTAACTGAATGCTTTGGTAAAAAAACTCAATTGGCAAAAGAATTAAAACTATATAATTTATTATTACAGGAAAAGTATGGTTCAGAGGAGCGAGCCGAAAAGTTCATAGATACTATATTAAAAGCCCGTAAAACGTTAAATGAGGAGAAATTATCAAGCGAGAAGTATAATTTGGTAAAAACGATAAAAGAATCTTTTGAGATATCAAAGTTTCTTGCATCACCTATAACCAATTATAAGTTATTAGCATCAATACACAAGTTATTCGAAGCTAATAAACATAACATATTAAGTGTTAAAGATACGTTCGATGCTAAGTATACGTTAGTGGAACATATATCGACTAAAAAAGTAGATAAGACATCTCGTGAAAGTAAATTACTAGAATCATATACAAAACAGGATAATGATGTTAGATTACTTACGTATAAGATATTAGTTGAAACATTTAATAAGACATATACTAACTTAAATGAACAGCAAAAATCATTATTACGTGGGTATATTAATAACGTTAACAATTCGGGCAATTTTGTTGACTATTACAAATCTGAACTTAAAAATGTGGTAATTGAATTACACACATTACATAAAGAAATACCTGATGTTATCACGAAGATTAAATTACGTGAAACGATCAATGTATTGAAAAAACAAAAAATTACTAAATCTATTACGGATGGACAAGTTTCGGCATTAATGATGACATATGAATTAATAAAGGAAATTCGTAATGTCAAAAAATAACTACAAAGACCTTATTGATGAAATTATCAATGAAGTTGAAAAAGAATTAGAGGAATCAACCGCAACTGGAAACGTGGCTGGTTATCAGACACCAAACGCCTTTGGTAATGATTCAAAGAAATCCAAAGATAAAACCAAAAAAGTAGCCACTCAAGCTGGTTATACCGTTGTTAATGATGATATTCGTAATATCAATGAGGGTGCCGATTGGATACTATTAAGTTCAATTGATAAAATGATTGATTCTTATGGTGGATTTTTAATGAATACAAGTGATCCCATGTCAAGTTATAAAGTTTATCATAATAGTAAAGGATGGAAACACTTATTCAAAAAAGCATCAACAAAAGATAAAAAAACCATGACGGCAGTTGTTAAATCAATGAGTGAATCAATTAACGAGGGAAAATTCCCCGTTAGTAAATATCGTAATGATGCTAAATTCAAATATTCATTTAAAATTTATTTGAAAGATGGTGAGAAACATAATTCGGATTTCTATGATTTAAAAGGTGCACTTAAAATGCAAAAAATACTAGACAAAGCCAAAGAAGTTTACAGTATAACTAAATGGGATGATGACTCTGGTGATGAGATTAGTAGTTTACGATATGAAGGACTACCTGTTAAAATTGGGTTCAATATGTTAGACCATTTGAAGGCTAAGTTGGCAACTACTCTTATGTATGATACGTATACATTATCAAATTTAAAAGGTAGTAACGGATACGATTCAACAAAAAAAGAAATTAGTCCGGACAAATGGAATAAAACATTGAATGACTTAACAATCTACTCAATAGAAAAATTAAAATCATTATATCTTAAAAAGCATAGTAAAACTGATTATAAAAAAATAAGAAAACAAGTAGGATTACAAGAATCCAAACGAGTAAAAGAACAGGCACCAAAAAAACGTACAAATCGTTGGTTAGAATTGAAAAATGATGATTCAATGCATGGCCATAAGAAATTGGCTATGGGTTTAAAGGAATTGAAATATCAATTAAAAGAGGTAGAAACATTCTTCCGTTGGTACAACCAGATAAAAAATATAAATGAGTTAGAAACAGATGGTTATTGGAAACGAACCAATAAACATATAAGAACTATCAAAGAACGTTTAATAAACATAGTACGAACTATACAAGAAATCGAGAAGTAGTATGAAAGATATAAAACTAAAAAAAATATTAGACGAAGAAATCTTGAATGAAGGATTTATTTCATTTGACCATAAATTGGTAGTTAGTAGATCGAAATCACTTTTAACATTGTTAGGTGATAATAATAACACAATGGGAAAATCAAAATTCCTTACAGATTTATATAAATTAATTAAGAAACACTCAACGTTGAAGGCAAAGTAAGATGGGTAATATGATAAAATTAAAGGATATTTTATTAGAGGGTGGTGATATCACACGATTGAGATACACTATACCTGCATCTTATGGTGATTCTGTAAATCCGAATCAAAAAGCAGTTCGAGCGAAGTGGGAAAAACGACTTGGAAAAACACTTGGAACTACCGTGGATTTATCAAAGGTGAAAACTTGGGGAAATTTCAAGTTCAAAACAAAAGGTGGTGAATATCATTTTTACCAAACTGGTGAAAATCCTAGATCTATGTTTTATAACTTAAAGAAGATAAAATGAAACCAAAAACAAACATATTAAAAAAATTCAAGATACCCACGGCATTGGGTGACAATGTGGCTGGTTTATTACGGTTTGTTCAATCACACCCAACTCATCTTTTGATGATATTAAATCAAATAGCTGAAGATAGTTCAATTGAAGAATCAACAATAAAATTAACATCATTAATAAAAGAGAAACATGAAAATCGGTGGTTAAATTTCGATTGGAAATATACAACATTCCCAAAAGGTGTGGCGGTAAATAGATATTCGAAACTTATGAATTTCCCAGATGAATCATACGCCGTTGTTTCTAATGTTCAACCAACATTCAAGCCAGGTGATAAAATAGATAAAACTTGGGCTAAATCAACTAATGCTAGACCTTATGTATGGGTAGTTAATGGTAATAAAATTAAATATCACGGAATGAAACATAGTATGATTGGTGTAGAAGATCAAATTAAAAAATACAAAAAGTAAATACAAAGGATTGTCCAACATGAATATAACAAGAAACAGAATAAAGGAATTAGTGCGTGAAACATTAGTTGAAGACAATGAATATCAAGCGTTTTTCAAAAAAGCATTAGAAAAAGCTGGTAAATCTATTCCTAATATGAGTGATGAAGAAAAGAAAGCATTCTTCAACAAAATAGATGCATCGTGGAATGGACGTGGTGAGAAAAAGGAATCATGTGGTGATATTAACGAATCACCAAAACCAATTGAAATTAAAGTTGCAAAATTCATTAATAAGCTATTAATGATTTATGGTAATAATTATAATCTTGCCGTAAGAAAATCATCTGGAGATATCCGAAAATTCTTAATAAATCAAATTCAAAATGAGTTTGGATATCAAGATTTTTTATCTAATCCTGCATTAGATAAATATATATTCAGTGAATCAATCCATGAGGATAAAGATTATCAAGCGTTTTTCAAAAATGCACTAGAGAAATCAGGAAAGTCAATCCCTGAAATGAGTGATGAAGAAAAGAAAGAGTTTTTCAATAAAATAGATGCAGCATGGAATGGTAAAGGTGAGAAAAAAGAATCTTGCGAATCAGTAAACGAATCCATCAGTGAACGTGAGCTGGAAAAATTTATAGAACAGATTATGAAGAAGAATGGATATAAATCAACTTCATACTCAACATATGATATAGAAAATGCATTTTCTAAAGAATGGAAAGGTAATGATGGAACTAATTATATGATTGTTCCCGTAGTTAGACCATATGTTAGAGGGGGTGGTGACTTTTGGATATCCATACTCATTGCTCGAATTGAAGATAAGAGTCTTTTAGCGAAATTATTTTCAAAAATAAAAACCAAACATAATGTATTAGACTTTAATGATAACAGTAAATATGGTTATCATAATCCTGGTAGAATTAAAATAGATTGGAATAATGATGAAAGAGATATAAAGAAACAAGTCATCCAAAGATTACCATCAGCCTTAAAAAAGGCGGTAAATAATATTACAACAAGGATAAACAAAGTATCAAATCCTAGTGCATTGGAACATGTAAACGAAAAATACACGAATGAATCAGTAAATGAAGCATTCGGTAACGATTACATGATGAATAAATTACATAAGGTTATCGGTGATACCAAATTTATGAAATCAACAAATGTTAAACAATTTATATCAAAAGTAGACAAAGAAACAAAGGATTATTTCAAAAGAAACGGCGAACATGATATCTTGACTAAAATATTCAATGATTATCAGAAAGATTCAAATTGGAAATATGATAACAGAGAATATAATTTAGAAGAGGCCACCGTTAAAGGTAGAAATAACAAAACAGGTGAATCATTCGGTATAGCACTCGGTGCAGATAAACATGATGATGATGGATTTCATATTCTTATACGTAATTCATATAGTGAACGAATTAGCGAAATTGAATGGACTTTTGACAAAGATAATAATTTAGTATCAACAACGGATTATGGATATAAAGTGGGTGGTGGATATCCAAGTCATGGTGGTGGAAGTGGTAAAAGTTACGGTGGTAACAAACGTGAAACCATAACAGCACTCGCAAAAGAATACTCACCAGCATTTGCTAAAAAGGTACTTCAGTATGTTCAATCACATAATAAGTCTCAGAATGAAATGTTGTATAATTCAATGAATGAAAGTAAACCTGTAAAAGGAAGAAAATCATTCTATCAAATGAATAATATTGGTAAAGCAAAATACACTATTAGTGATTATGATGGAAAATCAACTCATAAAGATGGTAGTCCATTTTATGGTATAGATACTTTTAAGAACAAAAAAGATTTAGAAGCTGCAAGAGCAAAATTATTCAAACAAGGCTATATTGAAGAATCGGTAAACGAGGTTAAATCAATTGATTGGAAACGATTTTATAGAATGGCAAAGGATACAACCGGTAAAACTCTAACTCAGTTTGAAAAGGAGTATGGCCGAAAACTAGATTTGCCACATATTAAAGATGCATTGGATAATACAAAGGATTTTAATTCATTTATGAAACATATAAATAAATTTGAATCAGTAAATGAAAGTATGAGTTTTCCAAACATGAAAAAATGGTGGACTGAAAAACCTGATGATATTTTAACATTTGTATATTGGATGCAGAAACAATTACCACCTAATGATAGAGAAAAGGCATATCGTAAAATAGCATCACAATTGAATAAACAATTCAAAGCACCAGCAGCTGATTATAAACGACTTATGGGTGAATCAATAAACGAAAGTAGAAGTTTATCTAACATAGCAAGTGAAATTTCACGTGATTGGAAAAAAGTTAATTACGAGGCAAAACCTTATTTAGATGCTATGTTTAGTTTGGATTCAATAAAAGATAATTATCACCAAGATTCAGGTAAAAGTATAGTTGCATATTTTCTATCAAATGCACGTCAATGGAAAGGTGATACTGCAAAACGTGTTAAATTGGAATTAAAGAAAATGTTGAAAAAGGACCTTCATAGGAGCCGCTTTCAATCAGGTAATGAAAGTTTTGATCATAATAAAGTGATGGATATATTAGATATAGCAGCACAATATAGTTCAACTCAACATCACGCTGCAAATCAAGAATGGAAAGATGCACAAACTTTATATAGCTATTTAAAATCTGACCACATTCCTCAAAAATATCGTAAAGATTTTTATAATGATGTAAAAAGAAAATATAAAATAAAAGAATCAGTAAATGAGGCTTCACAAACGATGAGATCAATGGATGATATGGTTTCAAAAATCTCATACAGTAAAGATGGGTACGTAAAACGTATGACCAATAATGCTGGTAAATTGGTAAAAGATATTGAATTAGATGGTAAAAAATATAGATATAATTCTGTATACAAAACATATAATAGTGTTAAAGGTAATGAATTATTACATAAATCAATGACCGAATCTATCAACGAGAGTATGAGTTTTCCGAACATGAAAAAGTGGTGGAACGAAAAACCAGAGGATATCTTAACGTTCGTATATTGGATGAAAAGACAAACACCACCAAAGGATAGAGATAAAGCATATAAAGATATAGCAATACAATTAAATAAACAATTTAAGGCACCAGCTGATATTTATAAAGGTATTGTAGATGAATCAGTAAATGAAGCTAGTAAAGAGGCAATGGGAATTGCTGGATTCACTGGTGCTCGTGGTATTGCTGTTGATGATTTTATTAAAAAACATAATATTGATGCTAGAAAACTTTTTAACTATGTAAAGAAGGGTAATCTAAAAGATAGAATGTCATTCATAACAGCTTTAGTTGGTAAACCAAACAATAAGTTTTTTAAAATGATTGTTGGTAGGTTTGCAGAATCAATAAATGAACTAAACTTAAACAAACATATTTGGGAAGGTTGGACAGTTCAAGATTTTATAGATGATTTAGAACCACAATTAGATATGATAATGAATAATAATAGTTGGCAAACCCCATTTAAAAATAAATCCGATTTGAAAAAATGGTGTATGGAAAATCAACCATATTATAAAAAATATATCCCAGATGTAGTTGCCTATTTTGTTAAGAAATATAAAGGTAAAATAAAATAATGAAACAACAATTTAATATACAAAACTATCTCAAAGAGAATAAAATAGTAACGGGAATGCACGAGGGTTCAACCAGTAACTATACATATGATAATGTATTCGATGATATAACAAAAACATCAGAATTTAAAACATTCCGGACTAAAATAAAATCATTGGTATCTAAATTCGAAGATTCTTATTCGGATTACGTTGATAAAAATGATTTAAAAAATGATAGGGATTTTAAACTTGATTATGGAGAAATGTTTAATGAGTTAGTTAGTTATTCAATGAAAAACGTATTGTATTAATGAGTTAAAAATATATAATGAAACAACAAAGAATACTTGAAATAATAAACGAATTTGGTAAGAAATATGAGTAAATCGGTAAAAATAAAATATAAAGGTAAGGATTATTATATTGATTCAACTAAATATGATGATAAGAAGAATATTCAGTTCTTTTT
>Ga0209434_1000631_pt1 | contig 16764 bp, 9 predicted proteins | sample ETNvirnome_2_300_FD_184068 | JGI IMG/M metagenome (GOLD analysis project Ga0209434, IMG submission 184068) | Marine viral communities from the Pacific Ocean - ETNP_2_300 (SPAdes) (version 2) | ecosystem: Environmental > Aquatic > Marine > Oceanic | place: Pacific Ocean | collected 2013-06-22
ACACTCCTGTAAGCCAAAGTTTTAGCGCCATTGTAAACTATAAAGAAAATCAACCGCTTGATTATCAGGATGAATTAAAAGCCAACATTGAGAAGGGTGATGTGAGGATTAAGGTCGAAGCCGACTGTAGTACTTTTATCAGCAAGGGGAAAACAATTTCTGTGGAGATTGGGGGAAGCCAGTTTAACGTAATTAGCTCTGAGGGGGCGCGTTACTTCCTTGGCAAAACCTATTATGTTTATTATCTGGAGGCAACAACCTGATGGCCGTAAGAGGAAAATTAAATATTAAGCAACTTTTAAAGAAAAATTATTCTAATTCGAAAGTATTGCAAAATTTAGCCTATGGGACGGCAAAAAAGAAAGCTGAGGGTCTTCGGGCGGCGGCGTTAAAAGAGCTCAACGATCACGAAGTAACAAGAGAGGTAGAGAAGGGACCTTCCGGTGGAGGGAGTCCCCTTTTGGGAGGCCGAGGGAACTTTTTTGGGTTTTTAGGATTTCACCAAGGGCAGCAGCCGGTGACTATTATCAGAAGCGCTTTGGAGAGCAGCATTAGGGTCAGAAATAAAAAAGGAAAATTAAAAAAAGTAAGCGACACTTCGTTTCTGTGGGAGTTTGATATTGATATTCCCTCTTCCGCGGATATATATAAGCTTACCCCACTTGAATGGAGTAGCAGAAGTTGGGTTAAGGGAGTGGAAAAGGGAGTTACCAACTACGTAAAGACTATTTTTGGGGATTCTGAACGAAGCAGGTCCGGAATAGCTCTCCAAAGTAAGCGAAATATTGGATTTATTACGTTTAGGCCGACACCATATATTACTCCTATAATAAACAACCTTAAAAAACAGCTTAAATGAAGCCACAATTTGACAATCAGATAATGTCCAGCATGCTGCTCTGGTTTGATAATAAATTATTGACCAAAGGAGAGGCTTTTCAAAATACAACGGGGCAGTTTTATAGTGTTTCCGATGATTATTATGGATATTATGCATTCGCAAGTTCTTATTCTCAAATTGTAAGCGACGCCTCTATAGCGGGGGGCGTTCTTCCTACAGGGGGGGCAGATGTTTTACCGTCAACTCCCGGATTATATATAGGGGGAACTTTTGTTGATGTCGGGACACCTCCTTTGGAAGCTATTGATTATAATAATGGGCGTTGTTATTTGAATCAAAGTAATTCGTCTGATATTACAGGAAGTTTTGCAATTAAGGATTTTAATGTATTTTTGACCAACCAGACCGAAGATGAGATACTTTTTCAATCTCAATACACAAACCGAAACCAAATTAGTGGAATAGTTCCCACGGGGCTTGAGCCTGATACCAAAACCTATCCTGTCGTATATCTTAAAAACGATGGAAGTTATAACGAACCGTTTGCTTTTGGCGGCCAAGATAATACGGTTATGAATATTAGGGCAATTGTGGTGGCAGATAGCCAGTTTGAGGTAGATGCGATAGGGTCAATATTCAGAGACCAACGAATGACAAATATTGCGTTGTTCGACGAGGCAGATATGCCTTTTAATTCATTTGGGGGGTATCGTAATGATGTTCAGTATAACTATACGGGAATAGCTGCCACCAAGAACGATTCTCAGCAAATGTTTCTCGAAGACGTTAATGTGTCGCGCTTCGATAGAACGCTAGAAAACGAAGTAAGAAAATTTAATCCCAATGTTTATTCTACGATAATTGATTTTGAAGTTAATAAAATTAGATTCCCGCGATTATAGTGAAATTAGTTCTCTTTTTGGCGTATTAACTGTAATTTAAAGTAAGAATTTGTAAAAGGACTTAAAATGGCTAGAAACAGAGTAATCTATCAGAGCGAGGCGGTTTACGTTACCCAAAGTGGTTATAACCAAGATTTGACTGCTACGAGTGGTTGGGCTCCAACAGCCAAGGGGACACCTACCGAAGTGGACGCCAACGCACGAGACGCCGTAATGGACTTGCATAGGGTTCAAAGTGCCAATTACAGTTTTAGTGTGTCTCGTCAGGACGTAAATCAGTTTGGCGAACTAGCTGCAATTGACCGGATTATTACAGAGACTCCTACAGTAAGTTTCGATACATCTTACATTCTCGCTGGTCTAGACAACGAAGCGAAATTAGGGTTTCAGGTTACCCCTAGCGGCACGGTTGCTCAGGGTGGAGGAGCAGAAAATATGGTTTCTTGTATTTCTGGACTCATTGATAGTTCTAACAAAGCACATCAGAAAGATTATTTCATTCTGACTACTAAAGAAGGTTCAGACATCGTTGCTAATTCAGAAAGTGGCAAATACGAAAGTATTATTGGTATTGGTAACGGGTTTATTACTTCTTATTCGACAGAAGGCGCAGTAGGAGGACTTCCTACCGCTAACGTGTCTGTTGAAGGGATGAACATGAATTTCAACACTATAGCCACGGGGGATCAGATTTCGGCCCTAAATTTCACACCGACAGCCAGCGCAAGCAAAGGATTTCGCTTCAACTCTAATGGCGTTCTATCTGGAATATCTGGACTTAGCCCCGCTATTAATCCGACAGATGGTACTGCAATAGACCAAAAAGTTGTTTTACCTATACCCACGGCTAACGCTTCCGGCGCAGGAGGGGGACTCATCTCTGCTCTTCGCCCCGGAGATATTACGTTGAGCCTTGTTGCGGGAGGTACTTCTCTTAATGACGAATTAATGGCTACTTCGGCTACGTCAGACGATTTGTTGGTAGGGACGAATATAAAAGATGCCCATATTCAGAGCTATACGTTAAGTTTTGACCTTAGTCGCACACCGATTCAGCGGCTTGGAACGCGTTTCGCTTTTGCGAGGCCGGTTGATTTTCCAATCACGGCCTCTTTGAGCATCGATACAATTCTGTCGGACCTAACCACGGGAACAATCGCTGGTTTGATTAATTGTGACAGTAGTTACGATGCGGTCATTAAGCTTAAAGATCCTTCGTGTCTTATCACCCCCAAACCGGTAGTAGTAGCTTATTTAATGAGAGATTTAAAGATTGATAGCGAATCATTTTCTTCATCTATCGGTGACAATAAAAGCGCCACCTTGGATTTCTCTTGTCAAATTGGTGGTCCTGAACAAAAGAACGTCGGGATCTTCATGAGTGGTTGGCACAATCAAGAAGGTTTATAATAAAAAGATTTTAAAATGGCACATAGAAATCGAGTAATTTATCAGAGTCAGGCGGTTTATGTTTCTCAAGATGTAAATTCCACGGGAATCCTTACTGGAAACAACGACAATATTGACCTTGCTAGGATACAGTCTTGTAATTATTCTTTCTCTATTTCACGTCAAGACGTTAACCAGTTTGGAGAATTAGCTGCGATTGATCGTATTATCACCGATACTCCTACTGTTAGCTTGGAAGGCTCCTACTTGATGGCCAACATGGGGAACGAAAAGAAACTTGGTTTTAATATCTTTGCTGGACCAAATGACGCCGCAGATACTACTCCCGTTTCTTGTATATCTGGAATTTTAAACACCGAATCTAATGATGCCGTAAAAAATTATTATATTCTCACAACAAAAGAAGGTTCGGACGCCGCTAATAATACCTATAGTGGAAATTATACCGGAGAAGGCCTAGTTGGTATAGGAAATGCTAGTATAACTTCTTATAGCACCGAAGGCGCTGTTGGGGGTCTTCCTTCGACATCCTTTTCCGTAGAGGGTCAGAATATAAACGTGGTTGAAACTCCTTATACTGGAGCTTATGCTGGCTATACTGGGCTAAATGCGCCCACTACTCAACCGCAATTCGTTTTTAATCCAGAAAGGATTGATGGCTATGGTTTTGAAACTGTTGGTGATGTTTTTGTAGGAATAACGGGATCCGAAGCTCAGACATTTTCCGCGGGTTCAAATAACTTGATGACGATAGTTGGGCTTGAGACCGGTATAAATGACATGAGCACATCTACGCAAACACCAAGGGGACTTCCGTTTACTCTTCCTCAGGGATACGTGCTTAAGAGTAATGATACCGAATCCCAATCGACACCGGTAACTATAACGCTTGACGCGGCAGCTGAAAAGGGCGCAAACGTTATTTATGCTACAATAGCTAACGGGGGTATTACAACGCCACTAGGCTTGCCCCCCTCATGGATACCTGTGTTTACAGGTACACAAGCGTACAATCCCAATGTTGTGTCTTATATTTCAGGATCAAATCCATCTATTAACGCTACCGATGGAACTGAAAACCTTTGGGACGCCCATAGTGGAGATGCTTCTTCTGTTGGTACCTTATTGAATACCGGAATGGGAGTAGATAGGCAAGACGTCACCCCTAGGAATCCAGCGCCGATTAAATTACCTGTTCCGCGTACTAGTTTGAATACTTCTGGGGTTAACCCTTCTGGTTCCATATCAACTTTGAGGCCCGGGGATATCACTTTAACTCTCACAAAGAGCGATGGAAACACCGAAGCTATAGCCGGAGTTTCGTTTGCTGACGCTCATATCCAAAGCTATACTATAAGTTTTGACTTGGGAAGAACACCGATACAAAGGGTGGGAAGTCGTTTTGCTTTTGCTCGTCCCGTTGACTTTCCTGTTAACGCTTCGTTTAGTTTTGATGCGATTTTATCAGATTTGACTACGGGTTCAATTGTCGACCTCATAGATTACGATGAAAATTACGAAGCAGTAGTTCAACTGAAGCACGCTCGCGACTGTAATGCGGTAAATGTAAAAGAAACCGTAGTTGCATACGTTCTCAAGAAAATCAAACTAGAGTCTCAATCATTTTCAACTTCCATTGGAGACAATAAAACAGTTACGATGGACTTTAGTTGCCAAATTGGTGGACCCGAGCAGTCAGATGTAGGAGTATTCATGAGCGGTTATTCTACGGAAATCAGCGAAAATGAAGCGTATTCGTATCAGAGTCCACCTCCTTGGAATTGATACAAAAAAATATAATTTATTGAAATCCTCCTTTGGGGGATTTTTTTTGTTTATATAGTGTAATTATACATAAGATATAAGGTAAAAGGTATGTCAAAGGAAGAAGGCCCAGATAGGGATATTATCAATAATTTTTTCGCGTTTCAAACCCGGCGAAAAGTAACAAACCTTTATAAACAATTCTTTTTCATCCTCGAAGACCTCCAAGTTAATGGAGTGAAAATTCCCGAAGAAACCCACAAAAGAATTCGTAAGAGAATCCTTGATCTGGGTAATGATTGTATCCGGGAATTAGAAGAATACTTTGAAAAATTTATCGAATATAACAATAATAAACCAAAATGAAGCGTATATACGAGTTTACTGTAAATAAGGAAGAAACGGTCAAGGAAGAATCCGTCGAGAAGAAAAAAGACGGTACGGAAGTTACCACAGCCAAGGATGTGAAGAAGGAAATTCCTCACAAGTTCTTTTTGCGCCGACCTACTCGCGCGATGACTGACGAAGCAGAGCTATATTATGGCGTTAGGCTTGCAGAGGGGATAAAAGCGGGCCTTTTAACGCGCGCTTTGCTCGAAAAGAGGTTCGAAAACGATGGTGGAACCAGAAGTGACGACGAAAACAAGGAATATCAGAAAATAATCACAAAATTGCAGGGTTTCCATAAGGAACAGTCTAAAATACTGGATATTGAGGAAAGAAAGAGGACTCCTGTACAAAAGAAGCGACTTAAGGAGCTGGATAGCGAAATTAAGCCTACTAGGAGGGCCCTGAGAGACTTACAATTGGTTGAGGATAGTCTTTACGAGGAAACCGCCGAAAGTCGCGCTAGAAACAAGGTCATCCTCTGGTGGATGCTTCATCTGGCCCACACTGCAGAGGGGGAAAAAGAGAACGAATTCTTCGGAGTGGGAAATTTTGATAAGAAGATTGAACGGTACGATGAAATTGACGAAGGAGAGGACTTTTTCGACATTGTTGTAGCTAGAAAGTTCGCCTATTATGTTAGTTTTTGGTTTGTGGGGCGTCCAAATACGCAAAAAGAGTTTCAGGAGATGATTGACTTGGCCTTGAAGCTTGATGAAGAGGAAGCCGAGCCCGAAGAGAAAAAAGAAGAAAAAGCAAAAAAAAAGAGTTGAGTAAACTCTTCGGTGTTTCCATGGATCGGATAGAGGCTAAGATCTAATGGAAGATGGAAATTTAAAGATTGTTTTTTCGGAGATTTTGCGCGGTTATACGCTCGTGACTCTTCCTTCTTTTGGTAACTTAAAAATAAAACACTTCACTAATTTCGATTCGGCCGAATTAGATATTAAAAATAGATTCTTTTATGAGAAAGCGGTGTCCCAAGGCCTCCCCACAAGGAAAGATCGCGTTGATCACTTGATAAAGGAGAACATCTGGACTGAGAAAGAGAATAAGGAGATATTAAACCTTAAAAGTCTCATCGCGGGTTTAAAAAACTCCAAGTCAAAGGTTTTTCTGCAAGCGCATATTGATCAAATCAATAACAACTTAAAAAAAAGTCAGGGAGAACTGTCCACGCTCAGCTTAAAGAAGGAAGAGTTGATTGGGTTTTGCGCCGAAGCGTACGCAGCTAGGAGGATTAACGAACACTATATGCAGAAAGCTCTTCTTAAAGAAAGCGGCGAAAAACTTTTCAGTGATGAGGAATTTGAAGAACTTGAGGAGGGGAAGTTGGTAGATTTAATTGGGGCGTATAATAAGAGTACTAAAAAATTTGACTCTAACAGTTTGAAGAAGCTTTCTCTCTCCGGTTTCTTCACTAACCTTTTTTATCTTTGTGAGAATAATGCCTACTCTTTCTTCGGGAAACCTTTGGTGCAATTAACCTTCTATCAAATTGAGCTCTTTGGTTACGGGAGATATTACAAAAGCTTAATTGAAAATTCAGACAATAAACCTCCCGATGAAATATCGAGCGACCCAGAAAAGATGGTAGAGTGGTTTGAGTCCTCCAAAAATGTTAAGGAAACCTTAGATAAATCCAAGGTAGTGGGGCAAGATGGAGCTTCCCAGTCTTTGGTTGGGGCAACATCACAAGATCTTAAGCGTCTTGGTTTGGATAACCCAAATGAAACCATTAATCTCGCTAAAAAAGCTGCGGAGAAGGGCGGTAGGCTTAGTATGGAAGATATGATGAAACTACACGGAGTATCCTAAAAAAATAGTGTAATTATCCTTAGGAATATGGCTAGGGATAAAATAACGGTCGATCTCATGCTTGCTACCAAGCAGGCCGAACGAGAAATCGCAAGGATTAATCGTAAACTTGGGGACTTGGGGAAGACGATGACCAAGTCTTTTGGCGGAACCGGGGGAGGAGGAGACAAAGTCCGTGCGCTAGGAACAGGGCTCTCTAAAGCGACTGTCAGAGCTGACGAATTCAACAAATCCATGGAGGCATCCAATGCGCGTGTTATAGCTTTCGGTGCGTCTGCTGGTCTCATAATGGGAATTGATCGAGCTTTGAAGGCGATGGTCTCTTCAGCAATCAAGGTGGAGAAAGCCATGCTCGATGTCAACGTGGTGATGAACTTGTCCACCAAATCTCTCGACAAGTTTGGCAAGGGGATGTTTAAGGTGGCAAAAGATACTGCTCAGGGTTTTGATTCTGTGGCGGAAGCCGCTACCGAGTTGGCTCGTCAAGGTTTAGGAATGGAAAAAACCCTTGCTCGTACTAAGGACGCTTTAATTCTTACCCGATTAACCGGAATGGATGCTGCCGATGCGGTTAAAACCCTGACGGCAGCAGTCAACTCTTTTAATAAGGAGGGTGTAACTTCTGCCCAGATTATTAATCGAATGGCTAAAGTCGATGCCGCTTTTGCTGTGAGTTCGGAAGATTTGGCGAAATCTATTTCTCGAGTGGGAGCTTCTGCTGTTTCGGCCGGAGTAAGCATGAACGAGTTGATGGCTATTACCACTTCAGTGCAGCAAAAAACTGCTCGTGGCGGTGCTGTTATAGGTAATGCTTTTAAGACTATATTTACTCGTCTACAAAGAAAAGACGTTTTACAAAACCTTAGAAATTTAGGTGTTGCTGTTAGTGACTTCAATGGGAATGCGTTAAGCGGAATTCAAGTTTTACAAAATTTAGCGGGTCAGTTCGACACTCTCTCTAAAGCAACCCAGTCGAGCACTGCAGAACAGGTAGCTGGAGTTTTCCAAGTTAATATTTTAAAAGCGGCTCTGTCTGATTTGTCATCGGCTAATTCTAATTATGCACGAGCTTTGGGCGTGGCCAGTTCAGCTACCAATGAAGCCTACCAGAGAAATGAACAACTCAACCAAAGTTTGGACGCTTTGATTAATAGAACGCTTGCCAACTTAACTTCGGCTGGCGCTGGTCTTGGAGGGGCTTTAGAGCCTGCCATTAGGAATATCCTAGGAACAATCAACAACGTTATAGAGTCTTTCGGAAAAGGTGGGTCAATGGAGGAGTTTGGCAAGACGATAGGAAGCGGGTTGATGAAGGGGTTGGGGAATTTCATTGGGGGTCCGGGTCTTGTTGTGATGACGGCGGTGTTTGGTAAGATAGCTTTGAGCTTAGGTAGGTTTGCCAAGTCGGCTTTTATGGATATATTAAATATCAATGAAGCCACAAAGCAACGTGCTGCTTTAGAGGAAGCGGTTGTAGCTCATATAGCGTCAGAGCCTAGATTATTGGCTCAAGTTAGAACCGGCACCCTTAATGTTTTAAATGTAGAACAAGATATTTTAGCGACTATTAGATCAGCTAATGCCGAAAGGGCGCGAATTCAAACTTATGCAGCTCCGTTAACTGGAGCTTTGATGAGTCGTGGTGTGAAAGCTGGTTCGAAAGGCGCAACGATACCCGGCGGGGCTTCGGGCTTTGTTCCTAATTTCGCCAACCCAAATTCGGAAAGAGCAGCCGCAGCAGCGGGAGGTTATAGGGCGGGTGGCATTAGGACAATGAGTCAGCCGGGCGCGGGAACTATGATGTATAATTCTGCGGAGACAGTTAAACGTTTCCCGGGTATGAGTCAGTCTGCCATCATGCCTCCTCAGGGCAGTCCTGCAGGAGCGGGTTACAAGTCAGCTTTCGGAGCTGCGCATGGCTTTGATCCTTATGCTGCTGGGGGATTTGTTCCAAATTTTCGAGCGCCTAAAACGTTTGATTTTGCCCCTACGCTTAATCGAAGTAAGGGGGCGACGGCTTTAGGTATAGAGGCTGAGGTATTACGGAAGCAGGGCAAGCCCGCTCCGGTGAATCTTGATGTGTCTGTTGACATATCGAAACTGAAAGATATCGGTATTATTACCGAAACCGGAACTAGTACTAGCCCTATCATGTTTAGTCAACAGGCTCTGGGACCGAAGGGCATCCCGGCTTTGCAAAAGATGCTTCCTAAGAAAATGTTTAATGGGAAGGATGGCAAGGTTTTAAACAGCTTAATGTTGAGAATGTCTCCGATACCTGCCGTTCCAATTTTTCCAGTAAATCAAGGTGACGATACGGCTTCGAAGACGGTCGGGGAATTTCCCTCTTTAAAGAGGGCTTTTAACAAATACGCGAAAGATATATCAAGGCAGCTTTTCCCCAATAGTAAAGCTCGCGACTTCAACATGGGTGCCCTTAGCAAAGGGACCGAAGGTGATATATTTGAAGAGGGATTAAGAGCGGCTGTGAGTGAACAGGCGTTAGCCGACCGAACAGAGGCTTTTGATTATAATGGGCCTAAGTATGCTCACGAAGACCTTATTAAGTTCATGAATAAGAAGGGGGCCAGATTAAAACGAAAAAATTCTAAAATAGAGGCAAAGATCGGAACTGAAGCTGCCATATCCGGCAACATACCTAAAAAAGTGGTAAATGACGCCTTAGGTGCCGGAATGAAAGTGGGCCCAAATATCAATAGTATAGTCAGGGCAATCGTTAAAAAATATGAGGCGACAGCTGGGGGGACGATAGGTATTCTAAATACAAAAGGTAAAAAGCCGGGAAAAGCTTTAGGTCATTTGCCCAATTTCGCACTAAACCCTCTTGCGTCTTCAATAGGGAGAGAGTTGTCGGCTGGAGTTCCCGCTTCAGCAATAAGGGTTGGGAATAGCCCCGCTTTAAGATCCGCGGGAAATCCCGGAGGGATGGGGGTTTATAATACTATTCATGAACCGGGTGGTTTACAGCAGGGTATTTCACGAGCAAGATCTCAGGGGGTGAATCCTAAGGGTCATGGGGTACCAAATTTCGTGAACCCCGCGCCTATGCCGTCGACCACACCACCCCTAAAGGCTGCCCGTTTCGTCGCGCCTCCGGTACTTGGGCCACCGGCGGCTGGGGCACCGGGGATCCCCAGTGGTCCTCCAGTTATACCTCCTTCTACTCGGATTGGTTTAGACAAGGTGGAAAAGGGTATGGTCGACGCAGGTAAAGCTGCTACAGACTCAGCAAAAGCCAGCGCACAGGCTACGAAGCAAACCCGGAGAATGGGTGCAGCTATGGGTGGTATGATGGTTCAAATGGCCGCTGGTGCCGCTGCCGCCAATATGGAGGAAGGAAGCGTAGCACAAACCGCAACAAAAGGCGTAGGGAGTATGGCTGGGTATGCTGGAATGGGTTTTATGATGGGCGGTCCTTGGGGCGCTGCTGCGGGTGGAGCTATTGGGGCTGTCGGTATGGGACTAGAAGCGGTTCAAAAACATAGTGACGCAGCACAACAGAGTTTAGAGGTTTTAGCCGCGAAACTTGCAGAAACTCAAAAAGCAGGAGTACAAGTAAGTGAGGCTTTAGGGCAAGTGGGTGTCGCTTTGAGCAGTCTTGAAACCGAACAGGATCCCAACAAGCGTCAACAGGCGGGAAGGGAGATAATTGCCAAACTTCGAGAAGCAGCCACCAAGCTTCCAGAGGGAAGTGATGCAAGATCCAAAGTGGAAGGCATGATTTCGGGTATTGGCTCGGATAAAAATCTTCCGACTATGAAGTCGATGGAGAATCTTCTTCAGGAAGCGGAGCTGGAAAACAAAAAAAATATAAGGTCAGATGCTTTCGCGAAAATGGGCGCTGGGGTAAAGTCTTTGGCGAAGGGTGACGGTGGTTTGGGGTTTATATCTCAAGAAATCAGCGAAGGAAATTACGGCACAGCTTTTCAGCTATCGGGGGGGGGCTTGGCGATGAACCCGATTGTGGCGGCTACGAGATTGTTGGGAACCGGACTTAATGCGGCAGGTGTGAAGCCCGATTGGATGCCCGATGGGATTATTGAGTACCAAAGAAATAACATGGCTGAAGCGAGAGCGGGGAGAGCAGCTCGAAGTATGCCCGGCTTTTTCAAGGAATTCATGGGTAAAGGCACGTTGGCTGATGACTCAATAAGTATCGGTACAGCCCTACAGTCTAGCCCTGAAGCGATGGCTGCTATAAATGCTATGAGGGACGAGACTGCGAGGTTTTATACATATGATCCCGAAACAAAAAAGCGCAAGGTCGATTACGAAAAAATGGCTCCTTTTACCGCACAGGGTGGTGGTTTTGAAGCGGGTATGAGTAAAGCATTAGATGCGGCAAACATTGCGGATGACGCCAAGAAAGCCCTAAAGGACAATTTAAACACTACCGAAGGAAGGCAGGCGTTTATGGACTATATGTTCGGGAGAGGAATCGATGATGTGGGTGGTGGTTTTGGTAGCTGGTTTGACCTTAAGAGTGATGTTAAGGGGACCAAAGCTGGCGTAAGTACCGGTTTTACAGCACAGGAAGTAAAGGATTCCGCTGCTGCGGCCGAAGCTGTTGCCAAAATTAAAACAAAAGCCCCTGAAAAAGCTGCCAAGATTGGGGTTAGAGCCACTAGAGATTTTGTTGAGGGATTAAGAAAGGGAAGTGTTGCTGCTAAGAATCAGCTAAAGGAAACGCAGCTTCAAATTGCACAGAGCGCGAAGTTAAGAAAAATTCAAGACGGTTACGATATAGCGCTTGCAAAAGCCACAAGGGACACTATAGGGCTGGCAGATGCGAAGCTGGCAAAAAACCTTGCCGAGGCGGCAATTAATTTTAAGGACGCTAGCACGATAGCCAAGGAGACTTTCGACTCTCAAATGGCTGCCGACGTGGCTACTTTCGGTAAAGAGTTTGAAAAGTTCGCTGTAAAATTTGATAAGGGAGCATGGGGACCTTCCGCTGGGCCTATCGCGTTTGCAAAAGAAGGGGTTCCTTTGTTCAACCCTATGTCAGCTTTTAAGACGTCTCAAATAAATCTAGCCCGTGAAACATTTAGAGGTCTTGGTTCTAAGGGGGTAGGCTTCCTGAGGGACAGGATATCAGACGTACAAGAGAAAGAAAGGCAGAAGACTGGAACTCTTAGTGTTCAGGATCAGATAGTAAAAGAGTTTGGACCTAAGGTTTTGGAGAAATTAATAGTAAGAAGCGAAGAGCTTGATCAAAAAATGCGAGAGTTGGGGATCCAGCATACTAACGCCAAGACCCTAGCTGAAAAACAGGCGGAAATAGACAAAAAAATGCTTGAGCTTTCACGTGAGCTCAATACCGAAAAAGCTAAAGAACTTAGGCTGACAACTGTTATACTTGGGAGGCAAAAAGTTACGGAAGCGGCAAGACGTAGGTCTCTAGGGCAAATAGGAGGTAAAGAATATTACGCAACAGAAGCGCAATACTTAGACGATCAGATTGCGCAGCGAGGCATTCGTCCGAGTGACTTTGGGAAAGGCATGACCACAGCTTTCCAGAAAGAAATGGCTTATGACCCTGTCGACTACTTCAACGACTTAAAGGAGGGTTCAACGGAATTAGCTTCCACCATGAAGTCCTCTTTTGCTAACGCATTTCAATCTATAGCAAGCGGCGCGAGTAGTGCTCAAGATGCTTTTGCCAACATGGCTCAAAGTATTCTTAATTCTATATCAAGTATGTCCTCACAAATGTTTACCAACATGATGTTTAGTAAGATGGGGTGGCAAGGTTCTCAAGGGGGTCTTGTTCCCGGTTATGCGGGAGGAGGAGTTGTGAGGGGGGGTTCAGGCTACAAAGATGACGTGCCTACGATGATGCAGGGTGGGGAATTTGTAATTAAAAAATCTTCAGCACAAAAAATTGGTTATGGAAACCTGAATGCCATAAATGGTTATGCCGAAGGAGGCCCTGCCAAAGGAGGTCCCAGCATGGGTCAGATGGGGCTAGTCGCTGCTGGCGCTAGTGCTTTATCGGGTGTTATAGCTTCGGCTACCGCTGATAAGCCAGCCAAACCTCTTCCTTCTCAAGACTACGGACATGGTCGTGGGAAATACGGCTTCTTCGGCGGGGCTGATCCAGATGCAGGACAAGTAGATTCAATAGCAGGGGGCGGTGGAAGAGCGTCCGTTTCTCTTGGAAAGGGATTTGTTTATTATCGTCGTGACCCTGAGACAGGACAACTTGTTAGCGAGAGGGCGAGACCAACCGAGGGACGTTTTGAAGTCAGTCAGAGACTTTCATTACTGGGACGCTTGGGTGAGGGCGACCCGCAAACAGGGAGGATGTTTAGTAAAGAGCAAACCATGGCTAAATATCAAAATTACCTAGCCACAGAAACTCAAAGCCGCAAAGATCAAATTAATGCTGTTAAAAAACAAAAGAAGCAAAGGTTAATTGGTGCTTACATGAATGCTGCTATGATGATTGGTGGGGCTAAGTGGATGCAGGGACAACAACAAGCTGCGGATCTTGCTAAACAGACGGGGGGTATAGGGTCTACTAATCAGCAGAATTGGGGTTATATGAAAGGGCAAGACTTGTCTGGTTTAGAGACCACCTCCAGTATATCAAGCCTAGGGGGCAGCTTATCGGGAGCGGGGCACTATCCGAGATCGATGGTAGCAGGGGCCGCTTCTAATTATGGGAAGGGGTATGGTTCTGGTATAGGAGGAGGTCCCGGAGATGCTTTGGGTGGGTACAAACATTACGCAAACGGAGGCGGCGCAAGTGGTACTCCCGCAATGGTGATGGACGGAGAATATATAATGAGCCCCGAAACTGTTCGTACATATGGTACCAACTTCATGCACGAATTAAACAGGGGTAACGCTCCGAGTTATGCCAACGGAGGTCCCGTCGGGGGCGGAGGTCCGGTCGGGGGCGGAGGTGGAGGAGGAAGTACGCTTATAGGGGGTAATACAACTAATAACGTAAGGCTGAACATTAACATAGACAAGAATGGGAAGGCTGAAGCTAGCGCAGAATCTTCGGATGACAAGGGAAGCTCAAAAGAAAGCGAGCAAGAGGATGTTCAGAAAAACAAGGAACTTGGAGAAGTATTGCAGGGGGCTGTTCTTCAGGAGCTTGTAAAGCAGCAAAGACCCGGCGGTCTTTTATATTAACAGAAACACCAGTGGGGGCAGGTTGATTTAGTAGTTCATATTTTCTATTCTGGTGATTCTTTTTTCCAGATCTAGAAGCTTTTGGTCTATTATTCTTATGCCTTCGTTATACGTCGTTTGGGGATCTATAGTGTTGGGGGGAAGCAGGGGGATTCCGCTAACGGGAGAGTAGTCGAACGTTATTTGACAAAGCTGGTTGCTGAAAGATTCGTGGGAATATTCCTTGTCGAGAAGAATGACTTGTTTGGAGACTGTGAGTTCTCCCTTTTCTACTCCCGCAGGAAGGGGATAAGCGGTTTTTAGTTTAGTTTCGGCTGCTGTGCCATTTACACCTTCGAAATCCCGTTCCAGAATTGAAATGGTAGACGCTCCGTCAAACTCTATGTTCATCTCGATTCTTCTTCCATCCTCGTCGGTTACTTGGATGGGGTTTTTTGGGGGGTTTATATAAAGGCCCGGCTTGATTATTTTGGCTTGTGTGATTTCTCCACTTGGGGTGATTTTTGCTACTTCCATTATGGTGTATTCGCCCGTTAGATTTCCGCTTGAGCTGGAAGTTGTTCCTCCTAACACATATATTTTTTGCCCGATCTTGAAGGTGGAAGAAGATTCCTCTATATGGGAAATTTCTACGGCTTCATATTCGTCAAAGGTTATCTTACATTTATCGTGCGGAGAGAGTTTGTAGTTGTAGTCGCCTTTTACGGTGAGAACATTTTCGTTTCGTGTAAATTTTTTTTTCAAGTTTATTTTTTCAGAACTTTCCGCTCTGTAAAAAATATCATTTGTTCCCAGTTTTACAAAAGCTCCATTTTTGATAGCTACTGTTTTATCGGATCTAACATAAAGTTGGTTGGATCCCCTCTGTATTGAGGCTTCGAAGGTTTCGGATTTCATTTATATTTTTTGACTATTTTGTTTTTATAATACCCCAATCGAAAAGAAATATTGGATCACTCAATCCGGCACCGTCTCCCTCCATCCATTCCAAAGGCCAGTTTTCACGTGCCGCAGCCGCTGTGCCAAAAGTAAATGATGGTCGATCCTTCATATTTCCCCAAGCTTCGCGATCGGAATTACCGCGGGTGACATACTCGGATTTACAAGACATAACCCACTCATCAAGTCGGTAAGTGCTTTTAGTTCCTAATCGAGGTTTCACTCCATCATCCCGCTTAAAGCCGAGACGAGGTTCTGCCGTGTGGCCGTCCGTGCCTTCTACTTTCTCTTTAGCCTGTCCGATGCTCATACCCCAACTCAACCCATTATTCGCAGACTTTCCGAAGTGGCTTTTAGTCCAATTCCAATAATCCAGTTTATTAGTAGGGTCAATTGGCTGGCCTTCTTGGGGGAAATTGGCAATGTCTGGGCGGTCAATGACTTTCGGGGTGTAAAAATGGTTGGTTCCTGAGACTGGTTTATTTAAAGCCCACATTTGTTGAAACTTTGTCTCTCGCCCACCTCCGGCGAATCTTCCCATGGTGTTCGTCATGAGTATTGTGGCATTCACGTTTTCTCTCGCACTTAAAATGTGTTCTGAGTCTCCACTTAAGGGGTGTTCTTTAAGAATTATATGGCCGTTTTCATTGAAATGATAGTCAAAATTCATTCGTCTTAACCGCCTCCTTAATTCTGTTCGTATCCAAACACCTTCCTCATCGCTAGGAAAGTCGTCATCGCTAGGGATGCCTTTTTTGAGTCGTGGGAAAACTTCAAAAAAGTCATCATCAGCTGGAATGCTGGTATAGTCTAATGAAGAATGAGGGGTGCCCAAAGGAAAGACTACAGTGTCGCGATGGCCCCCTGTGGGACTGGTGATAGTTGCGGAAAAGCGAGCTGCGATTTCCCACCCAACGATAGTGTTGTCTTCTCTACCTGATTCAGTTTCATTTTTTCGTATGGGTTGTGGCCAAACTTCCATATGAAATAGGATATCGGTATTTTCCTGCATGACAAACATTGAGTCTCGGGGTAACGTGTATTTAAGAGGTGGCGTACATCTGATCATTTTCATAACATAATTCCAGTCTCCCGTCCGCATCATGTCTATTTTACCATTCTTTAGCTCATTATCTTCGAACTGAGTCAAATCTATAATAGACTCGCCATCCGGATATTCAAAGTCAAACTCCCACATTCTGGGTTCCCACATGTTCCTGTACCAGTACGTGTTAGTTAAGTGTGGATCTTTGACCGTATTGCCGGAGAAAGAGGCAGCACCTTGCCAATATTGCATATACGCCCCGGGGCCGGACGTTGCAGCCCGTATCCCTATGTTCCCACAGTCATCTCGATACGGGTCTATCCAATCCCAAGCAAAAGCGGCTCGTCTTTCTTCAAGACTAGAACCTACTCCCCAGCGGAAACCTGCGGGGTAAGTGATATTTTCTTGAGCCCTAACGCCCGGAGACCAATCGGGTTTATATATTATTCCCCAATAATCATAGAATATTTGCATTAAAGAGAAAGTCTTAT
>Ga0209434_1000633_pt1 | contig 16751 bp, 6 predicted proteins | sample ETNvirnome_2_300_FD_184068 | JGI IMG/M metagenome (GOLD analysis project Ga0209434, IMG submission 184068) | Marine viral communities from the Pacific Ocean - ETNP_2_300 (SPAdes) (version 2) | ecosystem: Environmental > Aquatic > Marine > Oceanic | place: Pacific Ocean | collected 2013-06-22
CTCTCTCGTAATTTTTCAATCGTTTTATATCTCTCGCGATATCGATTGACCGGTTCGCCAATAACATTATTAAAATCGACAACACCAGCAAAGAAATTAAGCATTTCCTCCGAAATAGCATTATGCATGCTTTTTTCAAGTGTATAGTAGTAATTTGGAGGACTCTCCATAAATCCAAAATAAGTGTCATCCTCCGATAAAATCTGTATCATGTCAGAAGAAACAGCCATCTCTGGATTAATAAATTGGTAAGCATTTGTCGATTGGCTATGTATGACATATTGCGAAGATGCAGTCCAACCAGATCCAGATCCAGCATGTTGATATCCAGCTACTTCCCCAACCCAACCATAATTATCTCTGAGGAGTACTGAACCAGAACTCACATCTGTTACCGTAAAAGCTCCGTCACTGTCCGACGTATGTACTGTATTGAAATCCCAATTCAAAGCCAGCATGTTTGAATTTAAAACGCTTCCGCTATATTTCAAGTTCCAATCAAGAGGGGAAGTATATTGATAAGATCCTGAAATTCCATAGTTATCAACATCATAAGCATGTTGGTCTAAGCTTAAATTATCAAGATATTTTAACCAATATCTCACACCCCCGACTAAAACATCGGACTTCGTTAAAAGAGCGCCAGTTATATTGGTTTTGCGGGCGCCCACATATACTCTCTTAGCCGCCTTCAAAAAGTTTTGACCAATTGCTTTTGTGATTGAAGACGTTAACTCAAAACTGTTACGAACAACTCCCAATTCAGCGTTAACGCCCCTAAAAATTAAATCATAAGTATAAGTTCCGGAACCCGTTACAACATCGGCAAGAGGATAATTGCTTGGTTTGAGCCTAACAGAAAAATTCCATTGTTGGTCATCATACACATCATAAAATACACTGCTTGTTAATAGGGGAAAAGGCACACCATCAGTCGTGGAGTCGGGCGTTAAAGAAGAAGTTAGCTTGAACTTGGTGTTTTTTGAGCCCGCTTTATCCCTAACAGCATATACTTGGAAACTTACATTGTCGTTTGCAAACCATGTAGTAATATTGGGTTCCTCTATGGAAGCTGAGTGCATTCCAAATAAAGATATCTCCGTATCTCCCCGATCCACCGGCTTAAGCGGGCTTACAAAGTTTGGAAAGGTGACATCAGCCTCAAGCGTAAATCCATATTTGCTTTCATATGGAGTTCCGGCCGGTACACCAACGCCGTCGCTACCAGAAATATAACTCCTTCTCTCAGCATCCGAAGTAGATGCCAAGTACACAACCGCAGAAGTATTACTGGCTGTGTTGAAGTTTAACATCTTCTTATTAACCAACGTTTGGCGTAGATTATTTTTTAATTCATAAACTTGATTATCTGAATAAACATTTAATCTGATTAGCTTATCATCAATGTTAAAGCATCGCAAAACATTTCTAACTGATTTTTCTGCTCCTTTCGATTTGTAAATATTTGTTAAGTTGTTATATAAATTCTGGTATATAAGGTTTTTTGTTTCTGTAAGATCGCCCTGGAAAAGTGTGCTATCAGTTCTATTCAAGAATTTTTCCGATACATCAGCATCAATAAAAATCTCTGGTGTAAATAAGCCTAAAGATTGTGGTAAGTGTTGTGCGAACGGAAGAGGTGTGTAGGAAGCACTAGTGTAATTAAGATATCGAAGACTTGGAGTCGATTGGATCATCAATCGTAACTTATCAAAATAAGTACCAATTATGTGCGAAACTATTTCAACATTGTTGTCATTAGCTGGGATAAAATCTATATTTTTATCGGCTTCTTCTAAAATCCAACTTGGAATCAAACTTTTGATAGAAGCATTATTGTTAAAATCATAATAAGAACCTTTCTTTTGAAGAGTCTCTTTAAGACTAACAACCTCAGGGTGCATACTACGGATTATAGGATCTTTATATTCCGTGGCCGCGGCGGCAGATTCTACGATGGCAGATCCTGTTGATCTTGAAGATGAATCATAGCCGACCCAATTTCCATTAGAAATTCTTCCGCTATAATCTAAGACACTGTTATCGATACTAGCTGTGCCGGTTATACCAGCATTAAATTTGTAATATACCCCAAGCGTAGTGTTGGAAATGTCGGTATTTGTGCCGCCTCTTACTTGGGTAAACCAATGTTTATAAATCTCCTCGCCATTTCGTGCCACTTTCCAAAATCGGAACTCATCCATCGACGCACTTAATTTACCGGCGCCGGGGTCTATATCAATACTAGGGGGTGACGTAACCAGCGCCCCCAGGCGCCCTATCATAGCGCCAGTAAGATCTGCCTTGACATCCAATGTTCCCAAAGTAGTGGCCGCGGTTATATCTTTATCATTGATGGCGCCCGACAAATACAGCGTAGAGATAAAACTGCTCCCAGAGTTTTGCATAGTGACAGCATAATGTTGCCACGCCCCATTCGCCACCGAAGCTACCGTGAGGTCAGTGCCTCCTAAAACCCTTTGCGCAAATCCAGTCGACCCACTATAAACCGTAAGAATAAAAGGCGACGCACCGGCCGACCCATTTATAGCCAACAATATGCGCCCATATGCGTCGTTGCCGAACTCCACGCCATTCCAAATGTCACAAATAACCTCCTTGGCAGTCTTACTGACCTCAAAAGCATCTTTCTTCAACCAGAACTCAACTGTGACCCCTTTATCAAAATTGCATTCGAGATTAGACTCGCGTGAGCCAGTACCATAATTCGACGGAAGGCCGGCATCGGTGTATATGTCTGTGTCGTAAACGTTCGCAAAATTTCTATTTGAAGATTCAGGATCGCCAAACAACCCAGCAGTAGTGCTTGATGTTATTGTATGAGGACCACCTTTAAACTCGATATATTCCAAATCGTCTGGAAGTCCATAGCCGCTGACTTTGGCGGCGGTGCGCGAGCCCCAATCATCCGCACTAAAAAGCGCATAGCCATTTGTGCGAGGATAAAGATTGTCAAAAATAAACTTTTCTATATCGAGTGACTCATTATAGAATTCATTTGTTTCAGCACCAGAACCATCATAAGGAAAAAAGTCGATAATTCTGTTAATCGCAGACTTATAATATAAGTTTGCCGAGCCATACTTTACAAAGTTCTTTGGCTCATTATAATTAACTTGCGGTATAAATGTTGTTTGCTTTTCTCTAATCTCAACAACATTTTTTGCCGATTCTACATCTTCAAACGCGTTTTTTTGATCAGTTTCAGCCAGATAATTTCGCGATTTGTTGGTAGATTCAAAAAGTTTCTTAATACTCATAGTCTTCTACTCTGAACTTAAATGCGTCAGGCTGCTCAACCCAAGAGTTAACAGCATTATTGTAAAATGAGAATTTAAATGCGTATTCATAGCCCGGCTCCAATAAGCTCATATCTAAGTCAAAATAATTTCCAGAAATATCGTATGACATCAACGTCTGTAAATCACTGCCAGTTCCATATGGGATAGCATTATAAGCGTCAAGGGTTCTATAAACTCTATACGAGGCGCTTATAATGTTAGTAGTATCGGCATTTACATTTGCTACTGTGTAGACGGTTGGATTCCAATATTTATCTCTTACGTATAAATTAAATCTTGCGTTTTCATTGCCACGGTACCTATCTTTAAGGTTTGTGATATTCATATAATAACTGGGGCGCCCAGCGCGATTTTGGGCTCGGAGAGTATGACATGAAATCGCGCCCGTAAAATACTGAGCAATGGCATCATTAGCGTTCGCAGTCGTGTCGCTTCCCGTAAACCATACATCATAAATGGTTTTAAGCGGCGGATTCTGCGTACCAGTAAACGCAAATGATGCACTGTAAACACCAGTCGAAACGATGCCGCCGGTTATGACTGTTAGAAAACCACTGCGAACATGGCCATTATCATCAACAGATAATATTTGAATACTTCCAGTATTTGCTGACGTTGTGCCCGAAACAGGAATGTCAGAGGGGGGTACATCATCGCCAGCACCACCACCCTGCTCGGAATAAAATCCACCGGTCGAACCCGAATAAAGGCTCACGTAAACACGTTTATCTGAACCAAGGTAGGGGATGTCGGTTAGTTGTCCATCGATATAATTATACATATAAATGGTATTCAAATTCTTAGCTGGCGGAGCCAGAGAACTACTAAAGAAAAAGTCTCCTCTATTATCCGCTCTTGCTGAATTCCACCGAGCCTCAATCGTCGGTCTCTTAAAGAAAAATTCTGTTCCTCTGGCAAAAAATCTCTTCGTAAAATATGATTTAGTTGAACCACTGGGATTGTAAATAACGCTCTGCGTAGTATCATCAGCATTAAGAGCTAGTTGGCCTGGTTTTCTGCTAACGACTGTGTCGGCTGACCCAGAATAGAACGCTTCATAACTCGCAGATAAATGAACCCCGAAACCATAATTTGGATATGTGCTAGCTATCCACTGCTCTATAACAGGAGTTACATCTATTTCAAGATCTTCTAAACCTGTTGATAGTGTTTGTTCAAAAATAAAGATTTCAGTATCAACATCAGCATTGCTGCCGCCGCCGCCTGGTTCCGAACCGGTGATGTAAGAGCCCCCCGCCAGTAGAGTGTCGTTAATATCAGTCCAATCAGCGGTTCTAGACGCGCTCATCCAGTTTGAACCTTGGTTTCCCATGGTCAAATCTTTATATCCCTCCAAATCTAAACCAACACCCTCTTGCCAAGATTGTGAAACAGTATATACAGATATTGTGTAATCTCTTGGTACTGTTTTTGAATGCTCGGCGTTATGCATCCGCAAATAAAAACTAACACTTCCGCTAGCGGGAACATTACCATTAGTTCTATCTGTGGAAATATCTGTAACTGGAAACTTAATAAGAATTCGGGAAAGCTCTTGTGATCCCGATGATTGGCGCCCATAAATCGAAAACGTTTCCAAAACATCTGCTTCGCCCATATTGGCGCCAGTGCCGCGGGTTTTTAAATTGGACTGATAGGCGTTAACAATCGTATTGTCAGCGCTAGCTGTGTATGCTTTGATGGTCATTACACAACCTTTCCTTTAATATCAGTTGTGGGAAATTTAATTTCTATTAATGCATTTGCTGGTACTATCAAATAACTTCCATCTGGTGATATGTTATCGTTAATATCTATATAAGAAATGGAATAATCAGAGCCCGTCTTGCTAACAAGTCTTACGGTCAGAACATCCAACATGCCTTTGACGTTTTTTAATTCACTATAGATATCGCTAATATAAAACGGCTCCCCGATATAATAAGGAGTGCTATATTTAGCAGCCAATGTGTTAATAGCATTGTCCAATAACACAAACTTATCCGTACCGGTGGCAGCTTTAATGCTGAATTCAATTCCTATATTCAATATATAAGGATCCAAAATATCGATAGTATCATTAATCATTCTATATTGATTTAACCACGTTTTTATATTATCTTTAATGGTACTGTTGGTCTTAACTAATTTTCCTTGGCTATCTTCTGATATAACATATAAATTAAGATTTCTTTTTAACGAATTTGGATCTTTTTGCGCAGATACCCTTTTAACTGAACCGAATTTTGCTGGCATTCTATATACAAGATTTTCATAGTCAGCACGAGTAACAGCACGATTTTGAGTAGGAAATGTGTCAAAAATCCTTCTTTTAATTTCTCCCGAGGAGGGGGAAGTTACATCTCCCACTATTGGTTCTTCATTAAAAACTTCTAAAGAATCCACGACTGCTTTCATCGTGGTTGTGTTTAATGCCGGCAAGTTAACAAAATCCATTTTTGCGTTTGCAACTGTTTTTAGGCCGCCTTCGCTGACATTAGAATTCCCGGGATTCGTAACCCTATATGTTACTGTTAGAGTAGTATTAGAGGGAACCATCCCCAAACTTTCATTTTTTGATAACCGGGTCGGATCAAATGTGACATCTGTTACATAATCTTTCCCGAAGACATTTATTGCGACTGACTGAGGATCTGCAACCACATTGGTCTCGCCCGTCTTACCACTACCAAATTGTAAATAAGTATTTGCACGAGTTCTTTCAACAACAAATTTTCTAGAAACCAAAAGAGGTTTTAAAATAGATGGCACGTTGTCGTTTTTATAATTAGTATTACCTATTTCTTTCATTACCATGTCTTGGGCCAGATAATCTACTTCAAAATATTCATTACCCTCGGAGTCTGTTACCGAGATGACTTCATTCACATCCGTCGCCTTTAAGCGAAGTCTTAAAAATCTTTCGTAAGAGTCCACTCTAATTCTTTCTTGACTAAAAAAGCCCGAAACAACATTTCCACGCCCTTTAATCGCGTAATATGTGGGGGCGCCAGTCGTCGTGTCGGCCGTGGCGACCACAACTGGATACTTGGAATCCGAAAAATCAATATTTTCAGTTAAAACAAAGTTTAAGCCGGTCTCTGATGTAAAACGAGATCCATGTTTTACAATAGGAATATAGTCAGTGTCTGGTCCTAGGCCAGTACTCGAAGCTGGTACCAATACATACATTGCGACCGTTCCATAAGTCGAGGGGCGCCCAGTGTATTTATATCCTAAGATTCTTCCATGGCGTAAAATATTGGTATATTGATACGCTGTGTCTAGAAAAGATTCATTAATATTATAATCTAAATAAAATGAAAGCTGATCTCCAACATAAGCTACCGTATCAAGCATTAAAGAGCCGAAAGAGGCTTCACTCCAGTCTTTGAAATTATCTGGGTAGAATCTCTCGACTATTTGCATCAAATCCTTACGAATTGATTCAAATTCACGATGTGTATAATCTATTGGTACTATCTTTTTTTGTTCATTTGGCATTAAAAACCCTCGTTTTTAAGTAGTAATTTCTAATAAATCTGATCTTCCCAAACTAGGAATACTATATCTTATTTGTATTCCCAAGTAATTGTTATCTGGATCGGTGTTCGCAAAAAGAATCTCGTCGATATTTATTGCTGGGATATAAATCCGTACTTGTTCTCTAATTTTACTGTCTATGCGCGCTCTTGTGTCTGATGCAAAATTCTCAAACAAATAACTTTTAAGGCCTACACCAAAATTAGAATCCATGACTCGTTCGCCCGGGTTGGTGAGTATGAGCATTTTTAAATTTTGCTGAAAAAGCCTCTTCAAGCCTATAATCATTTCAAAGCCATTTGCGGAATCTAATTCTAGCGGTAGCGCTACGCCAAGTGAACTCATTTTTTATTTACCTCACTATAACTATCATCAATCACTACTTTCACACAACTCTCCATTCTCATTAAATGGATTTGTGCGAAGCATTCTTCGTTTCCACCATGGTAAAAGGTGTGCACCCGAAGCTGTTTTAAATTTTTCTCTAAATTCTCTGGTGATGATCACACCAGGCCTATCGCCTGGCCCACCGAAGCTTTCATCTTCGGCGCCTGGCGACCAGTTTCGAGAATTGTAATAACTCTTAAATATCTTTTTTATTCTAGTCTTTGAGTTTCTTAATAGTACTTGATCCCAGTCATCCCATTCTAATATAAATGGATTCGGGAACCCTGCATCTCGATCAACTTTGTGGGCCCAACCACTAGTCATGGTGGCGGGATCTGAAATTAGGTCAGAAAGTGGCGTACTCACCGCCTCATCGAGAGCTTCGCCATCGAGATCGAAGAGGGCGGTTACATAAGAGTTCTCAAAATCGGTCAACTCTCCGCTAGCAACCTTGCTGATTAGATCAGAAATCGTTGTAGTATCCATGTAATCACCAAATAGACTTGGAATCTCCCCCCTCGTGCGTAACTCGTCGTCAGGATCGTAAGCCCACCCCTCTTCGGCGAACAGACTTATTATTGTTTCTTCGAGGGCGGCCGCTATGGCTTTGGCCTCGGTCTGGCCATATGCCCAGCTACCATCATCATTAAAGGAGATTGACATACCTGGTTTTTCAGACATTGTGGAAGATCCTACATCACCGAGGGGCACAACCTTTTCGCCAATTGATGGCAAGAATGCTTCGCCATTGTAGATAGCCATTAAAGAGGTGAGCTTGCTTAGTGGGAAAATATAATGAGCCACAAGTCTAAATTTTTCATCTTCTTTAAGCATGTTAATCAGACATAACAGCAATTTGCTATCTCCACCAAATGGATCGACCTGACTAAGTTTTAAATCTAAGGAGTCCACTTCAACTTCGGTGATTTTATAAGAGTTGCCGTTAATAATAATAGAGAAACGCAGCCCATATCTCACCCCCAATTCGCCTGTTAGGCCAACAACTTGACCGTTTACATCCGTAACTAACTCTAAATCACCTGGATAAATGTCCGAAATATTTTGGTCGGCGGTACCGGCAGTTTTAATAATATTTAATGTGGTTTCACTTACGGGATGAATGACACCATCTATCCGTATATATTTTTCAATAACAAAGGGTTGCTCCCATATTGAACTGTGATGTACTTGGTAAGACGCAATATCACCAATGTTAACTTCAATTTCATTAGCAAAAGGAGTTAAAACGTCATGTTCTGCGTCGGAATGAAATTCGCCGGACATGTACACGGGAAGCCCAGACTCTTCGTCTGTTGTAACATGATAATAACCAACATACTCACTTCCATCCGGCGAAGCAAACGAGCCGCCATATGTATAATAAGGGTCTTCGGCCTCCTCATTGACTTCGTATGGAATCGTTGGAAGATCAATATAGGTCTCCACTATCTCTTGATCCAAAGTAAGTCCCCCTCCTCCTTGCGATAAATATTGAAGAAGATAATAGTCTAAATCATAAATGTTAGGAGCCATCCCGACAATTTCTAAATTTTTAACGAACTTTTCGCCCATATAATTTAATTGTTCCATAACCATTTCTTTTAAAATTAGCTTGGCATCTTGCTCTGTTGCTTGAATAGCCTCATAATTTTTAGATTTTCGATAGCTTTTTAAAGTTTCAAAAAGGCCGGCCATTTGGCCTCGCTCTTCTTTCAACTCTTCTTTATCCGGATACACATAGCTTTCCTGGACATCATTTAACCTATTTAAAGCCTCTATGACGCTTTCTGGTGGCTCAAAAATATCTCCACTGTCTACTCTTCTTCCATACAATTGGACTGCTTGCTCTAAAAAAGCGTACCAAAATTCAGAGTCTTTAAACGGCCCTTCAAAAATACCAACCGGCTCTTTGAAACTGGTTCTCATCTCTTCCACGATATACGATGCATACGACGAGCTAAAAACATCTGGAAAATTCGGATTAAACTTGGTGAACGTGCTCATCGATTTTATGAAATTGGTACTTACATAAATTCTTATGGCGGCTGCGATAAGGCCCTCTAAGCCTGCGGCCGCGATCCTATCTAATATTCTATTATAAGGTACCTCTATAGCGCAATCTTCATTATCTCGGAGGCGCGGGTCTTCTGGAATGTTGGGGTACGCATCGTCCATTTTCTTTTGAATATCTTCAAAATCAATCAAATCAGTGGCGTAAGGCTTGCAGGGGCTTATCTCTGGGAACATCACGTCCACAAATCCAAGCCATCCTTTATTTTGAAGTGGCTTGATATGAATAGGCGGATTCATATATGAGCCCCCATATGTCAACGGATCTAGATAGAAAACTCTATTTTCTCCTGCGCGGGTGCCGTGATCAATGTCATATTGCATTTTGCTCATTCCCATAATTTGATCCTTGGGTAATATCGGTCTTGATCCGTCTTTAAAAATAATTCTTAACGGATCCAACAGCGGGACATCAAGCCTTACATCATAATAAGAGGTACCTGCAAAATAAGTTTCGGGCGCGCCCAAGAGGTCAACGCCCACTATATCATATGGTATCACATACTCAACATCCTCGTATGACAAATCGTCAAAGCGGGCGCCATACTCAAATGATTCGGCATTGTTAGCAACTTCATCGATGAAATTTTTCAACAAAACTTCCATAATTGCATCATATGAGTCTTTAAGATCCAGCGCACTGATCACTGCGCCATCTTGTTCTATCATTTCTCTTAATAAGACAATTTGGGGAAGATAATCTTGTTTTGAGCTAAATGTTGAAACAAAATTTGGATAATCATCAAAGTTTATACCATCCAAGGTATTATCTATTGATAGAAACTCATATTTCACATTGTCGACCGGGACTGGGCCGCCCTCATCGGCGGCATCATCGCTGTTTTTGGGCGTGAGGCCTTCTTGTATCTCTCCTCGAAGGGTACCCATTGCAGTTCTAGTAACTGGTACCATTGACGCGAAAGTGGTATTGATATTTGCCCGGGCGTTGAGAATTTCTGTAATCTTAATTCGGCTGGTGTCTAAGGGCGACGAAGTAAACTCTGGTGAAAAGCGTACTCCCCTCAATGTGTGGATGTGGCCATCCGCTTCTTGGACTACGCCAAGTTTAATTTCATGTTCATGGCCATCAGTATAAGAAGTTATTCCGTTTTCCTCCTCGTCGAAAAAAGAATAAGTGTGTGAGTGGTCATCATCAGTCGATGTAATTGCCCAAGGCTGTGCTGGTTGCGTTCCAAGGTTTCTTGCTAACGAAGCGCTCCCATCATCAGAAACCAATTCGGATAAATATAATTCTAAATTAAATGCACTCGAATAAGCATCTCCCTCCATCGGGGAGTCGGGATCGGCTTGCAAACCTTTACAATTATCTTGGAAATAAAGCTTAATGTCGGATTCCTTCTTTCTAGCTTCTTCGGTGTAGCGGATCATATTTAAATCAACTTCAATTGAAGTGTTATATCCCAAAACTGTTTCGTCTAATCTCGTTAACTCGATGCCGCCGCGGCTGAAAGGGAGCGGTGGTATTCCTGGTACCAAGCTCGCGGCCGGCGGAAGGAAAGCTGTAACACCAGCCTCTTCAAGTGTTTTCTCATATGGAATGGATTCTAGAAATTCATTATTTGAGTGAAAATTAATCTCAAAGCTGTCGGACTGTAAATAACTCTCCAACCAATCGGCGATCTTTGTGGGAAATGCACCCTCTTGTCGCTTAACAAGAGATGGATCCTGAAAGACTGCATCACCAATATCTTTTAAACTCCAAGTGTCACCGGGCTTTGTAAGGTCATCCAAACCGCCTTGATCCATATAAAAGTCAACATAAGATCTCCTATTGAAAGACCTTCTAAAATGTGTGGTGAGTGGCTTTCCCATTGTATCTGACAAGACCATGTTTATAAGGCCCCATTTTTTCTTAAACGGCCCATTGCCAAGCATGTCATAGGTAAAATCAACTTTTAATTGTTCCAACATATCATTAAGAACGACAGAAGCAACCGCAATTGCTTCATCGGGTTCGTACGGTAAGATGCCATTATCGCAACCTGGATCTGACACAATCGGTGGCAAAGTAGGGAGGCCTCCTTGTGCAACATCGGCTAAGTCTTTTAAATCATTATTAGGTTCACATAACTGTTGGATTTGCGCCGGAGAAGCGCGGCCGCCTAAAATATCGGTTCTTAGTTGGCAAAACTCTTCAATTTCTTCGGGTGTTGCACAAATATTGATGCAGGATGTTTGAGCGGCCTCAACGGGATATTCCTCTAAAAAATTACCCATACTATCTTTGTATGATGCCGGCATTAAATTGCCCATATTACAAAAGAAGCTTTTTACGGTTTCATCATTTCGAAGGGCTGCTTCGAAGTCTGGATATTCATATTTAATTATTTGTCTTACTATTGATAAAAACTCCTGAGAGGGTTCACACAAAAATGCGCTGTATAATTCTTCTGTTGTAACTGCGCTTGAAATATCGCCTGCAAAATTCAATACTTGATCTGTGTCGGATAGGGCCGCGGCGCCTAGGCCCAATGTTGATAACATATCTGTCACAGTATCATCGAGTTGTTCTTGATCGACATCATCACCACAGATTGAATCTCTAATAGCATCCGTAATTTTTGTGCGACCCCCAGATGCTAAGGCCGCTAGCGCGGCGCCGCTAGCTCCAAGAGCACCGCATGCTGCATTCCCAATGACTTCGCAAACTTTCATCATAACCATCACAAGAATGTCGCGCAGCATTCGTTGAATAACATACATGGCCGTATCAAACAACTCCCCGGTAAAGTCCTTCTTTGCCGGCAGCCATCCAAACGGGTTTTTAATGGGGGGAAAAATAATATTAAAAGTGTTTCTACAATCTGGAGAGCCCGTATCCTTGATAAAGTCCATCATCGAAGGATTGGTTACCGGTGGCTGCGGACAATCCAGCATGGCGATTGTGTAAGCCACTATCGCGGCCCCCGGGAATTTGTTTAAATGATCTAATAACTCAAGATAATTCTCAGAAAACAATTCCAAATATGCTTGAATCCACGCTTCCATCAAAACATTATTACTGGCGCCGCTTTGTGATGGATCTGTGAAGTCGTATTGTTTAGCCAAGGTGCGCCTAGAAGCATCGGTGGCTGAAAGCTCATCGTACTCCGGATCACCGACCATAATCTGAGCGGTTACATCTCCCGCGGTATAAACTTTTCCAAGCTTGGCTTGTTCTTCGGAGAGTCCTTCTTTATCCCAAAGTTTTTCAATGTCTAATTTGCCCTCCAATGTGTCAGACGTTTGTTGAAGAGTGGAACTTTCTTTAAATATATCTCCACTCTCGAGTTTCTTTTTTGCCAAAGCTTCTAACTCTGCTTGTTTCTCCGGTGGCAAACCAACGAACAGCTTATCAAAATTTTCTAAACTCATGGCTCGCAAAGCGCTTTCTATCACGGTGGCCATTGCTTGTTCAAAAGTTAAGCCACCAAACAAACATTGAATAGCGCTCATTAATAAATCTGACATTCCGCAAAATTTAAGCTCATTTAAAATTTCTTTCCACAAATCATCTACCTCGGAGAGTGATTCAGCCTCGGATAATTGGGCGCATATACGCTCGGGGGTTTGGGTTTCATTATTAAGAGATTGATTTGCTTGTTCTAATGCCATTGACCATATTGTTTTATCCAGATTGCCCGGCTCATTCGGATCATAAATAATGCCCATTTTTTTCCAATCATCTAGCACTTTATCTGGTGATTCTGAGCATAAATTCTTGTGAAACTGCGCAGCAATTGCATCTCCCAAACTAAAAACCTCATCTAATATATCTTCACCTAGTTGTTTTCCTTCTTGCGCCAATGCGTCGGCCATACAACTTACAGCTAAGTTTTGCGGGTTAGTATTCAAGTATCCCTGGTTTATTATGGATTCCACAGGGGGGTAAGTATATTTTTTAATAAATTCTACCCACGGAACAGGCTCGCGCGCTGTCAGATCAGTAATCATGTCATCTAATTGGGCTAAATAAGCCATGGCAGTTGGATCTTTCCACGCAGAACTTGCTTTAAGGTAATTTAACTTATCGCCACTAAAAAATATTGGCGTTTCACTGCATCCATCAGTATAAATTGTTAGTTTTAAAAGTTCATATTCCTCCGAAAACTCAAACACCACTTTAACGACTTTGTCCTTTCTAAATCCGCCAAACTTACCTACTCCTGCGATATTATACCCTTTGATATTCAGAAAGTGGTCTAATTCCGGAAGTATGTCGGCCATTACAGAACCTTTAACAACTCCCCAATCGCCGTAAAGGCCCGGATCAAAAACTACTCCTTCCAAATCAGTACCCGATAAATGATAAAAATTGGCGCCCTCCATTTTCATACGAACTTTGTTGTACCAACTGTACAATTTAAGCCCTTTTCGGACATGAATTAATTGAACCCTTAAGTCGCTAATTTCGTAAGTTACTTCGCCGCCGAGTGGATCAGTAGCCTCTGTATCGGGGAGAGCGTCATCTAAATTAACAAGGACTTCATACGGAACTGAATATAACAGTCGCAATCGAGACATTGCGCGAGGCTCTAAAAAATAATCCGTTGCAACATCCCAAATAATTGCATCTCTCAGAATGTTTTTCGAAGATTCTGAATCATCTTTATTATAAGTCTCTATGAACGCTGTGACAGCCTCTTCTAAATATTCTTTGAACCTCTCGTTCAAGGAATCATCAGCTAGTGCTTCCGTTAAATTAGAATCTTCTAATAATCTCTCTTCAATAGTGGTGGTATAGGGAGTTTCAACGGGTACTTGATAGTGGCATATTTTTTCATTTAAAAACGGCGAGAGATCTTTTCTTACCTGCCAATTGGGAACGAGGGCGGTTGCGTTAGGAAAACACGGACTCTCTTCACACGCAGCTTCTTGAACTTCTATTACCTCATCACATACATCAATGAGATGATTGCCGTCCTTATCTTGATATTTTAAAAACTTGGATTCTGCCATTTAGATGTCTTCTTATAATTAAGTGGTGCTTACATTTGTGCTACGAATGCCTTTGTAACCATAATATTGTAAATAATTCTGCTGCCAACACACCAAGTTCGTTCTACTGTGCCATAAAGTGTTAATAACATTAGTCATTTGTGGAGTCAGCGTAGCTGGGCAGGCCGCGGCAACCCAGGCGCGCAAAGGATCAATTCCCACAACACTATTGTATCCTGCTTGTAACAAAGCTAGCGCATACAAAGACGCCCATATTTCTCCTATTAATTCAATTAAATCTTCAAACGCATCTTTGGTGTTTTCTCCCAAAAGAACAGGTTGCAGTGTTGGTATCGATTCGGTAGCACCAGCTGTCGACTGAATCCCTGAGGGAATCACCACTTTTACGGTGCGAGGATTAGTATTATTCCCCGCAATCAATTGAATGGGAAAGCCATGGCCAATTTTTCCACCTTGGGAATTGGTTTCACCTGGTTTAGTGTCCATGGGCCCTGTTACTATCTTAATCCCTTCTCGGCCAACAACCGCCACATGATCTGCTTTTATGCCAATGCCCGATCTTCCCCCACCTAGGGGATCGGGGTCAGCCAAGCCAAAATTCTTATCTATATGAGTCAATTGGCTAATATAAATTCTTGCAGCATCAGTTTCGAAACTATTATCTACGGAAGTTCCTGGCGTGGGGCCTTCCCCTTCCTTAACGGCAGCCATTCTCCCAACCACCAAATCAATAGAACTATTACCCATAACACCCCTAGAACCGAATCCACCCGCCAAGCCACCAGGTCGATCAGTTCCGAGGACAATATAGGCGCCGCCCTTTTTGATGACGCGTTCATTTGGTGCCGCTTTAAAACTTAAACTAATGCCTGGACTGGAAACATGGAATATACCGCTCGGTGTCGGTATCTTATTAACAGGGCCTTCTCGGAGTCGATCAGCGAGCGATGGATGATTTTGGGGAGAGAGTGTCTTTTTTGGATTAAATAACTTTTTCTTGCTCATATCATTATCCTAAATTCAGCTGATTTTTTCCAAGTTATACTTAACATGGAGGGTCCAATTCCGAGTGGCTAACAACTAGGTTAATATAATCCGCCCTTGTGATTATTCCCGGGTTGTCTCCAATATAATTGTTGTAGTGTTCATAATAAGATCTTTCACCTGGGCCGCGGCATGGAGATTTTCCCTTGCAGTTCTTCGTACGAGCATATAAATCAGCAAGATTAGTACTATCGTCCATGCCCACAGCGGCTGGCAAAAAGACTGTCATCATCGCATCACCTTGACTTGTTGGACCTTCGCTGGGACCGTACCTTTGGAAGTATCTAACTGTCAAATTTAATTGTTTTTCAAACGACATGTCATATAATTCACTGGGTTGTTTTCCTAAGCTTTTCGTCGTTGCCGGCATAAATTGAATTATACCCAGCGCGCAGTGTTTTAATTGATCCTCGTGAAGTGGGTATCTTTCCGCGCACTTTTTATTAAACTGCTTAGTGTCGAAAGACTTATCAGTTTTGCCACCTTCGGCCGCCAAAATATTCGTCAACCAGCCTGGGTCAAAGGCCTTTCCAATTTTGGCGGCCGCGTCCACAATAGCTTTCGCCTGGTCATCGTCTAGATTATATGTCGACGCGAGGTCTGCGGCCGATCTATGTTCATCAAGCTTACATGGAACTGTTGTTGTGGCGCCGCCTCTTGGTGCTATGGTTGCGTTTTGTTGGTTTCTTCTAAAAATTGCAAAAGGACTTTTGCAATTTCGGGGCGTGGGTATATCTCCGTCAAGGGCAGGCATATGCATTCCCACATATACTCCAGTCTGTAAATTCCAGGTCTTCTCTTCGGCGCCCGTTGGGTGTAGCAGAACTTTCACAATGTCCCCCTCGTTAGGTATGTCTTGGACCCCGGTTTCTGCCGTAAACTCAGTATGCTTAGAAATAAGCCGTTTCACAAACTCCGGCCGGTCGCTAAATGCCGCATCGCAAGGATCATCGAGAAATCGATGTAGGAATCGTGGGCCCACGATTCTTCCTTTAAATGTTGTGATCACAGTTGTATTCATATTGTCGGATGGTTGTGTGCCTCCTACCAGAACTGAGGCGTCGCTGGGACTCCTAGGAATAGGTGTAGATAAAACTTTTGCATAAAAAGTAGGGCCCCCTCTCTTCCCTACTTGATCTAGACCCGCAGCGAGACGGCTAAGGCGCTCGAGGGCTGTGTGCGCGTTGTTGTTGGAGATGGGTATCCGTTTAGTCATTTTTAACTTCTCCCTGGATCAAGTCAAACAAATCATTCTTATCTTGTTCGGTAAGCCCTGCGCTCTGAGGTTGACCTTTTTGCCTTAGGCCGATTAGTTTTACGAGTTGTTCATTGGATCTCTGCAACGTTTCTACATGTTTGGCAGCTACTGGGCTTAAATACTTGTTTTGGTCGGGCTCTCTAACGATTTGATTGGCAACCTCATTT
>Ga0209434_1000634_pt1 | contig 16750 bp, 19 predicted proteins | sample ETNvirnome_2_300_FD_184068 | JGI IMG/M metagenome (GOLD analysis project Ga0209434, IMG submission 184068) | Marine viral communities from the Pacific Ocean - ETNP_2_300 (SPAdes) (version 2) | ecosystem: Environmental > Aquatic > Marine > Oceanic | place: Pacific Ocean | collected 2013-06-22
TCGTTCTGCGATATTAAAATCTTCGTATGTATCTAAATCAATACACTCCTTTCTATCGTTTATTATATAGAAGTATGGAGTAGCACCTACCCTACATCTGAACCTATCATAAGCCCTTTTAGATATGCCGTATAGCCCTGTTGTCTCCTTAATTACTGGTGGTGCATCTTGTGATCTAGGAAGAATATTAGGCTGATAATTTACTGGCTGATTTTGAAACCAATGCCAACCATATTCTTCTGTAGCTGTTAATATAGAATCATACTTTGTTGTATGAGTTAACTTATCTACACATGCTCTAATTGTCTCTGGCTTTAAAAATGGTGCTGTAGCGTATAATTGAAAGTAATAATCATACTCATCTATGTGATCTATATCATAATGAAATACATCATTACCATTTGCAGTATCTAAAGTAAGCTCTGGCTTACGTTCTATCCATTTTACCTTATTCTGAAAACAATAAGCCTTTATATCTTCACTATCTGTATCAACATATATACTATCAAAACATTCTGCTTGTAGACAATGATCAATAATATATTGATAAAGAGGCTTATCTCCTAAAAGCTTAAAATTCTTATCTTTTACTCTAGTAGAATTACTTTTAATTGGTATTGTCGCGCATATTTTCATATTTGTTCCTTTAACTCACTCGACGAACAAGTCTTTAAAAGATTTATTAATTGTATTGAAATATCATTCTCCGTACATATAGCTAATTCCTTTGAATCCCAATTATCTAAAGTTATATCTCCGCTATTAAAAACCGTTAACTTGTGTTCTTTGTATTGATCTCTTATTTTTAACAATGTACTAGCACAGCAATATTCATTATCTATACACAGTATAACTTCATCTACAGATTTTATATTTTGTAAGATTATTACCCGATGAGCTTCATCCATAAATGGCTTCGATCTTTTAATAAGGACTTGTTTGTCGTTATTAACTATACAAATTAAATAATCACATAATTTTTTTGATTCATTAATATATTCTATATGGCCTTTATGTAGCGGATTAAAAAATCCTGATACAATTCCAATATGTTTATTAGTGTTCATGATAAAACTGTATGAACACCGATAGAGTCAAAATTAAAATCAAGTATTTTATCTTTATACATAAATTTTATTTTATCTATTACTTTTGGAGGACCAACAGCACAAATAAACCCACACCCTCCCGTGCCTAATAGCTTGGCTCCATAAGCACCTTGATTAATAATGTGTTCTATTGTGAGATCTACATCATTATTAGAAATTAAATTAGATATTCTTCTCTTTTCTTCCCACGAGTCTCTTATTAATGTACCTATACCTCGTATATCCTCATTATTAAAATAATTTAAGCCTTGTTTTGCGATAGAGAGTAACTCCGTCTTATCAACATTTTCATGAGACTGTGCGATTACATTTGTATTACGCTGAGTATTAGTATAAACTAGTACTATTGACTCTGTAAATTCTTTAATGAACTCAGTACATATAGGTAATGGCTTTACAGAATAATGTCCATCAGGGTTAATTACAATACTATTAAAGCCTCCAAACCCTGCCCATATTTGATCTTGTATGCCACCACTATCTTTAAGAACGTTTCTTTCAATATCTATAGCTTCATTAACAATATCTCTTATGTTTAGTTTTTTATTTAAAAGTTTATATATACTGTTTATTAAAGACACACAAAAAGATGATGAACCACCAAGACCCGTCCTAGATGGAATATCGTTAAATGATATTAAATCAATACTTTGAGAAATATTGTAATATTTTAGCGTTTCTCTAATGAGCGGATTTTTAATTTGTTCAATATTATCAACATCATCATAACTACTAGCTGCTATATGTATATGCTGATCTAAAAACTTAGGACGAAACCGAAGAGCGGTACAAGAAAATTTATCGATAGTAGTACCTATTAATAAAGATCCATGCTTACTATAAAAGTCCTTATAATCTGTAGAACCTCCAAAAAACGATATTCTTAATGGAGCTTTTGATATAATCATTAATAATTTTTTATAACTTCATCATACACATAGTCATGAAAAGGTAGATAATTATAAAAACTATCCAATTCTTTTATACCATTAACTAAATCTATATCAGGACTGTACCCTGTATTATAAAGCTTCTTACTACTTACTTCATAATCTCGCTTATCAGGATCAGTCTTATCTTGGTTAACAAAAAACTCCGTATTAAGGGTATTAGATATTGTCTCCGCAAGTTGTTTCTTAGTACAATTTATACTGTCATTACCTAAATTATACACATTACCAGATAGTTTACTGTTTTTTATAACATGTAAAAATGCCTTACAAATATCTTTTACATGTATATAGTTACGTCTAAAATGTGCATCAAATATTTCTAATGTACCTTCTCGTTTAGCTCTAAAAGTTAAATTATTAATAAGTAAATCTAATCGCGGTCTAGGAGACCAGCCAAAAACTGTGGCTAATCTAAACACTACTGTGTTTTTATGACGTTCTAATAACAAGTCTTCTGTTTGTTGCTTATTTTGACTGTATAATGAAAGTGGATTAGAAGGTGTTTCTTCGGTACATATAGCGTCTCCTGTACTTCCGTACCCTGAATTAGTATTAGGATATATAACTAATGCATTAGGGTTTATTTTTGGAATAAGATCTGTAAACCACGTGTAATTAATACTTGTAGAGTAACTGGGCTTTTTATCACACGCGGGTGCTCCGACTATAGCTGCTAATGGTATAATAATATCTGCTGAGCTAGCATCTTTTACTAAATTAGAAGACCATTCTAATACATTTTCACAATAAAAATTTGTTGATCGCAAACTGTTATAAACTAACGGTCCTTGATTATACATAAAATTATCATAACAGCAAAACTCTGCCTTGTTTAAGTTTTGCTTCAAAAAAGGTATTAAAGATGATCCAATATATCCACCGGCTCCTGTAATCAATATTTTCATAAATTATTAAGCAGGTCTAACAGTTTGTCAATTTTATGTCTTTCTAAGGAAGGATAATTACCTATATACCAGCTAAATTGATGTATATGCTCTACGACAGGAAATTCATTTAAGTCAAAATTATAATTATTTTGTATATATGGCTGTCTTAATTGATTACCTCCACCAGATAGTCCTCGCCTAAATTCAATTTTATTATCTCTAAGTAATTGTTCTAGAGCATCTCGCTTATCTTGTTGTTCTACAATGAGACCATAATCTTCAACTATATCATAATCACGCTGGTTAAATATTACTACAAATGCATAATTACTATTACCCTCTAACACAAACTTAGTATAATACTTTTCTTTATCTAAATGACTAATAAAGTAATTAAAATTATCTCTTCGTTTTTTTATGTCGCCGTTTAACCGATGTATCTGATTTAATCCTAATACTGCATTTATTTCTGTCGACCTCATATTATATGCAGGATTAACAAAGAAAAAATCCTTATTTACAGTAGGATACTCTTCATGATATTTGTTCTTGATACTTTCGTTAGTACATTCTCGTAGCATACCATGAGATCTAAAAATTCTAGAATGTTGATATATTTCTTCATTATTAGTACATACCATTCCACCTTCTATAGTAGTTATATGATGTGCATAAAAGAAAGAGAAGTTGCTTACATCACCAAAGCTACCTACTAGCTGACCATTATGTGTAGTTCCGTGAGATTCACAAACATCCTCAATTAATAGAATATTATTCTCCTTACAAATATTAAGAATAGTATCTGTTAATCCATTTAGTCCTAAAATATGAGTTAATAATATTGCACGAGTGTTTTTATTAATTTTTTGTAGAATTAAATTCTCATTTAATGCTAAATTATGATAATTAATATCTACAAATACTGGTTTAAATCCATTTTGAATGACAGCTGATACATCGCTTATCCAATTTAGAGGAGATAATATAATTTCCCCGGGGCCATATAAGTGCTTAATGCTAAGCATCGTTAATTGATTGGCACTACTCCCAGAATTAACAAAAACACTATTTTCTACCCCCAGCCAATCTGACCATTTCTGTTCAAATTCAACTACTTTAGGTCCATTTGTTAATCTAGGTATGTCATCTTGTGATAAAAACGATATTAAATTATCAAGATCTGATCTCGTTACATTAGATTCCATTAACGGTAGATACATATAATAATAATTATTATTTCCGCAAACTAACTCAACTTATAATCTAAGCTTAACCTTTATATTATTGTAATTTAATTCCTCTTCGGTGAGAAAGAAATATTTATTAATTAATCTCGCCATTTTAGCTGAATCTAATGGCATATCATTTTCATCATATGCGTCGGGATTATACGGAAGTATATTCTGTCTTTTAATTTCTTCATACCCTACGCCACACTCCGCGAACTCTTTATCTTGTATAAAATTATTAGCGTCTCGACCATAAAGAAGATTATTCCAATGATTTCCGTGTTTTTTAGAATGATGGCTAAAACCGGATGACGGTCCATCCACACCACGGAGGTGAACAATCTGTTTATCTTTCATAAAGTACCATTTAGTGTTACAAGCTGCCGCTAAATATCTAAAAGTAGATTCAGTACAATAAGCAGCAAAAACATCTGGTATAATCTTACTATTAAATGTTTTAAAGATATTATTGCTAAAAATTTTAGCATGCAAATTTGCACATTTTCCTAATGGTACATATAAATCTTCATCTATTATTTGAGCAGTCGATGTTGAATGATGCGAATATTTCTTGTCTATCATGTCTAAAGCCTGGTCGGATGAGACTTGTAAACTAATAATACTTTTATTATGTCTTAAAAAGCACTCATACGCTAATTTAAGTATATCTGTCTGATTTATATCTGTTTGGTCATCATGAAAATTACACCCTGAATCAATAAACATATATCCTTCGGCTTCTCCATAATATTTTACATATTCTTGTACAGCTTTATTGAAAGTTATATTAACTGTATGAGGCTCTTCTGTATATATGTATGAAATTTTATCACCATACCGCTTGTATAGATAATTAAGATCTTCCATATTATTCTTATAAGAAGATAAAACAACTCGATAATTATCAAATTCCTGATCTAATATACTGTCAATACCCTTACGATAAGTCTCAACAAAGATGTTATTATCTAATTTGTTTCTAAAGCCATGTCTTAAGCCACATGTATTATATACAATAGCTAATTTATGAGTTGTTTTTGACATATTTTATAACTTCATCTAAAGATTCTTCCAATGAAACTAGAGCTTCAAACTCTAATTTATCAAAAGCTTTACTAACATCAGGAATTCTTTTTTGTACGTCATACTTATATGGGGCATCAACAACATATTCAAATTTTTGACCGGGGTTTAATTTATTCCATAAAATTTCAGCTAATTCTAAAACACTAACAGCACGCCCACTAGAGATATTAAAGTCCTCATTTATAGCTTGATCGGATTCCATTGCTAATCTAACACCTCGTGCTATATCTTTACCATTAGTATAGCATCGAATTTGATTACCAGCCCCTAATATATGTAATGGGTTTTGACCGGCTAATATTTTATTTATTAAATCTGGTACTACATGAGACAAGAGCATTTTTACATTACCGCTCTTTATTTCAGGATCTTTTAAGCTTTTCTCTTCACCGACGCCAACGCAATTAAATGGTCTTATAATAGTGTATGGTATCTTATGTTGCTCATACGCACCTTTTGCAAAATATTCGCTCGATAATTTTTGAAAACCGTATGTTGAATTCGGTGGTGGTATGTTCTTTAAATCTGACTCTTTTGTTGGATAGGAATCTGCATTTTCATATACCATAGAACTAGACATTACTATTATACGATCAATGTTACTATTAATAGCACCATCAAACGTATTTGACAAGATTTGCTCGTTTTGAGAGATAATGTCATATGCGTATTCATGAAAATAAGCTATACCACCTATAAGAGCGGCATTAGCTATAATAATATCTGGATTAATATCCTTACATACTGCTTGAAAATTATCAGACAAAATATTAAGATTATAGAATGTAAAATTATCATGCGCATCATGAGATCTTGTTACATCGCCGTATTTAGAAAAATTGTCAATACCAAATACTTTATAATTATTGGCAAGTAACTCATTACAAATATAACTACCAATAAACCCTTGACTGCCTGTTAATAATACTTTTTTCATTTATTCTTTAATTGCTGAAGATCACTGCTATACATTATTTCTATTAAATTATCAATATCAACCTTCGGTTCCCAGTTTAAAATCTTCTTTGCTTTATCATAATTACCTTGTAGAAAATCAACCTCATAAGGTCTATTATAAATAGAATCTATTTTAACATAATCTTGATAGTTTTCAATACCAGCTACCTCAAAAGTCTTCTTTAAAAAATATTCTACAGTATTAGATGTGTTCGTAGCTATGACATAATCATCAGGTACATCTTGCTGTACCATCATCCACATAGCTTCTACATATTCTTTTGCATATCCCCAATCTCTATAAGAATATATATTACCTAATGTTAAAGAATCAGCTAACCCAAGCTTTATCTTGGCAACTGTATTGCTAATTTTTCTTGTTACAAATGTTAAACCACGTCTTTCACTTTCATGATTAAATAAAATACCGCAACTAGCATGCAAGTTATAAGAACTTCGATAAATTTTAACTAAATTATGAGCCGCTGATTTAGCGACCCCATATGGCGATACAGGCATCAACTGAGACTCTTCATTAAATGGAGAGTTTTTATTATCTCCAAACATCTCTGAACTTGATGCTTGATATAACTTGGTATGAGGGCTAAATTGTCTAATTCCTTCTAATATATAAAGAACACCATCTACTATAGTATTAATTGTATAAGCAGGTATATCAAAAGACACTCTTACATGAGACTGCGCACCTATGTTATAGAACTCATCTGGCTTATATTTTGCAATTATATGATTTACAGCAACAGGATCAGTTAAATCAAAAAACTCTATAATAAAATTTTTATGTTTATAAATATTATCTATTCGCTCAGTATTAAAAACAGAGGAACGGCGCTTGGCACCAATCACTCTATAACCTTTGTTTAATAAACTCTCTGCTAAAAAAGAGCCATCTTGGCCAGTAACACCAGTAACAATCGCTGTTTTCATATTTTATGTTCTAACTCGTGGATAATTATCAATATACCAATTAATAGATTCCTCTAAACTATCATTTAAATTACTAAACTTAAAATTTGGTAAAGTATTTTTAAAGATTGTATTATCTGTTACCCGGGTAGTGTGCCCGACTGGCTTGTTTGTATTATATTGTATATTATCATACTTAAATACTTGTTTTAATGTGTTAACGATTTCCTTTATCTTTACACTTTCAGAATTTGATGCAATTATTGTTTGAGGCATTTTATCTAACTGTAATAACTCCAAACATGTCCTTGCTAAATCAATTGAATAAATAAACTCACGCGATGCTTCCCCGTCGCCCCATACTTCAACAGGAGTATTGTTTAATCTCGCTTGATAAAATTTAGAAATTAAAGAAGGTATTACATGGCCATGTTGAGTGTTATAATTATCATGTGGTCCGAAAATATTTACAGGTATTACAGATGAATAATTATAATTATATTGTTTGTTTAAACTCTCATTATGAATATCTACCATTCTTTTTGCATAAGCATAAAAGCGATGAGGCGCTAAAGGCTCTCCATCATGGAGATTACTCTCTTTTAAGACTGAATGTTTCTCAGGGAACGCACAAACAGATGAAAAGCTAATAACATTTCTAATTTTGTTTAAAAAGCTCCCGTTAATAACATTAGTATTAATTGTTAAATTATCATAATATTGTCTATATGGATAATCTATATTAAGCTGTATACCTCCAACTGATGCAGCAGTATGAATTACAAACTGTGGATCAATGGTCTTAATTACATTATAAGTATCTTCTTTATTAAGTAAATCACAGTCATCTCTGGTAATATAAATAAAATCATGATTTGAGTATGATTCTTGTATTGCTTTAAAAGCATTACCCATTAAACCGTCACCGCCTGTTATTAATATTTTCATTCTAATCTCATATTATTGTATGCAGTTTTTTTAAACGCAGTATTTTGTTTTAAAAGGTTAGCAAAAAATTGTATTCCAATATTTTCGCTTATATTTGCTATACATTTAGTATCTTTAGGTAAACATACCCCAGCAAACCCTCTGAAGTTATCATTACATTCTAAATACACATCGTTTATATGATTTCTCTTTACTGCTGCATTTTTTACTTTTGTATAATCAACGTTTAAAGACTTACAAACCTCATAAAAACAATTAGCAAAGGTAATTAACGTAGAATTATATGTATTACAAAAATATTTTACTAATTCACTCTCTGTTGGAGATAAATGGACAATAGACTCTGGTAATGTGCCATGTAAATTAGAAACAATATCAAAAACAGAAGATTCTTCTGCTCCTATTACGCATAGATCTTGACCTTCAAGAAAATCACTAACAGCAAACCGTTCTCTTAAGAACTCAGGTACAAAACATATGTTAGAATTATTATATTTTTCTATTAACAGTTTAGTTGTACCGGGAGCAACTGTTGATTTTATACAAATAATACCAGTGTAATTTATTTTATGTAAATTTTCTATTACATCGTTAACTATTGAGACATCACAGTCGCCGTTTTCTTTACTATTAGTTGGTACACATATAAATACAACTTCTGTTGGTAAGATAGTATGTATATCAGTGGTGTACTTAACATCATGTACAATACACTCATTACCGAGTTTCTTAAAACCTTCAGTAACAGCGTTACCTACTACACCGTGTCCTATAATTCCTACTTTCATTTTACTGCTTCTACGTTTAAGCTAACGTGTTTGCCTTTTATACCGAAACCACCTTCTCTAATTTGTCTTGTTCGGTATGAAATTTCCGGCAAGTATGCTTGACTATAATCATCAATATAAAAATGATCAGTTTCTCTCCAGTCATATCTTTGTACATTTTTAAATCCAGAGGTCATTAAATCAGTTTTTAAAAAATTAAAATCCCAACCACTATAATGATAGTCATAATCGTGTTTTTGTGATCCATATATATTATGTAACAACGGTTTTATGTCTTTAAAGCAAATATAATATTCAAAAAGCGCCTGTAAGTCCGGTACAGCTATTCTAATTTTACCGCCACTCTTAAGAACATCATACCAACGAGATAAAACTTTTGGTATATCGCGCCTGTATAAATGCTCTAAGACGTGACAGGCGTAAATTAAATCAACAGACTCATTTTCAAACTTAGTTAAAGTACAGATATCATCAACAACATCTGGCTTAACATCTTCTCTAATATCGACATTAATAAAGCCATGAATTTTTTTACTAAAGCACCCTAAATGTAGTTTTGTTTCTTTATTAGTCATTTGTTTGTATATCTTTTATCCCAAAAAGATGGTGATGATTTCCAATTATCAAAATCAATTTTATATCGATCTATCTTCTGCGAATAAATCGATTGAAATAGCGGTAAATCATTTAAATGATATGACGATTGAACAATTCCACCGAGCCCTTCCCAGTCTGCTGATAAAACTCGCCTTGGTGATGAGTGAATAACTCCACCGTTATTTTGAATTCTATATGCTAAATCATGTGTATTTATGTTAACGTGCTCAAACTTACAATCTAACCCACCAATTTCAATAAAATATTTTAAATCATACATAAAAATAGGAGCTATTTTCCAGGTAGGATCAACTCCTGGGAGTTGTTGATCAGCGTGTGTATATCCTATCCAATATTCTTCTTGCTCAGGCTGATTTCCTGTAAAACCAGGACCTTCAGAATACCTGAGTGTCATACCATCATTAACAGGCTTATCGGATAAAATTTTATAACATTCAAATAAGGTATTATCAGAAATAATTATATCGTCTGGAATCCAACACATCTTTTCACCAGTACAAAGACCTGCGGCTAATTGTAAACATCTCGCAGGTGATCCAAAGTCTCTTATATATCTTACATTTAAATGCTCTGATAATTCATTAGGCGGAAAATGTGGACCTATAAATATTATTTCAAATGAAACATCACCAGCGTACAAATTTAACTCATTAAATAGTTTTACCCAATTATTAGGCCGTATACCTGGTACAATTATACTTAAATTAATCAATGTCAGTAAATCTTTCCTTCCATACTGGAGCCGCTTGCTTCCAGTTGTTTATATCAATATTTACCGTTAGTTCTTCTAAGTCAATATTATGATATTTCTTTAAATAATATTCTTTATCGGGACCTAGTTGAGCGTGATGAATAGGTGCATGGTCTCCAGAAGTACCAGGCATATGATCACAATTAAGCATAGGTAAGCTGCTTAAATATACCTTTGCTCCATCAGCTTGAGCTCTTATAGCCATATCTGCATGCCCTAACGGACAAGATTGAAAATTACAATCCCAGCCACCTAGTTCTTCGAAATAACTCCTATACATAATACCTACATTTAAGATCCACCAGTTATTAGGTACATTTGTAGCGCCTGGATACGCTTTATTAATTTTATAATTATCATTCTTAACGAGAAAAGACTTTGTATCAGTTTCACCACTATATCCTTCTCCTTCAAAATATTTGCACGTGATTATATTCTTATTATTTTTCTCTAAATTATAAAAAGTATCTAAAGTTTTCTTTAAAGAATTTTCTGTGTATAGTCCGTCATCAGATCCCCAAGTTATAAGTTCACCGGTAGCTAATAAACCACCAATATTAGAACACCGCATAGGTGTTCCGAAATCTTTTACATATTTAACGCCTCTGTCTGTTTCGAGATTTACAGGTAATGGGTATGGTCCAACAAATATAACTTCATAACTATATTCACCTATAGAAGCATCTATAGAGTCTGCGACTTTACTCCAATTTTGTGGTCTTATACCTGGTATAATTATAGATATATTATAATTGTTCGTCATATTCTTCTCTTGTTATAGGTAATTGTTCTTCATTAAACCTACGAGTCCAAACAGAGTCATATTCTTTCCAATTATTATAATCTATTTTTATTCTATTTTGAGCTGCGTTTGCAGTTGAATATATAGAATTAAAATAATCAGTATCTGGACCGACTTGAGCATCATGAACTGGTTTATGATCGTATGTATCTCTCCGAAAATGAGTAAAGGCAGATGCTACGTAGTCGGTATTATATATATTACCGCCATCAGCTTGATTTCTAAACATTAAATCATGAATTGCATGATTAGAATATTCCCACTTACAATCAAGACCACCTAACTCTATAAATCTAGATAATTTCATAAAAAAATGTAAAGATATTTTCCAATTAGGGTCTACACCTAAAAGCGGTTCTAATATATCATTCCCGCTATCATCTACTCCAAGGCAACGATAATTCAAATCTTGATGATGACTGACATTCCAAAATGTTGTCGGCCATATTTGAACCGATAAGTCTGGAATTCTAGAATTTAGCTTTTTATCTAAAACCTGCTCATTGTATATCATGTTTATTACATCTTTTGGTTTATATTGTTTAAACATATCAAGTGCTTTATCAATGGAATCAGGTAATATAAATCCATCATCTGTTGTGTTGTATAAATACTCAGCATTACAATGTAAAATTCCTATTTGCTTAGCAACTGTAGGAGTTGTATATGTTCTAATAATTTTTACATTAGATTTACATTTAATTTCGTCAGGTACATCGAACGGCGTTGGTATTACAATTTCAAATGTATATTTTTTACATGCTAATAAAATAGAATTATAAAACTGAACTAAATATTGCGGTCTTATGCTAGGTAAGATTATTGAAACATCTTTCATCTAATAATATTAATAATTGTTTATATGATCTGCAAGTTTTTTAACAATTTCGTCTCTCTCCGATTTAGAATTATGAAAAGCCGTCTCTGAATGTCTTCTCATATTAGCTGAACCTTCTAAATACGTTTTGTCTCTATTAGCTTTGCCAACTAACCAATGATTATGCTCGATAATTATAGGCAGGACAATATATCTATCGATAGCTTTATAGATATATGTATACCATTCATCTCCATAATTACAATCAATATCATCTGGAATAAATTTACCAATAATATCTATAGCTTCTCGACAAAGAATAGGATGTGTTGCTAATTTTGCAGGATCTTGATATAAATCATTAACAGCAAACAAGGCTATTTTATCTTTAATTTTAGAATATTCTTTTAAAAGAATTTCATCCCACCCATCTGTCCTAAATTCAATATCATCAGCTGCTGACATTACTAAATCTCCTTCACATTGGTTATATAAATAATTGTACGCCTTCCCTAGTGTTGTTCGGGTCCCTATAAAAACCTTTTTTGCAATTGAAAGCTTACCTCTATTTTTTTCAAAGAATTGTTTAGATTTTATATCATCTTTATCTATATAAAATAAAATCTCTATATTGTCTTTATGTTTAGTTTTTTTATATAAACTCTCATAAAGAGTTTTAATATTCTCTGGTCGGTTTCGCGTAGGTACTAATATACTAATTTTCATTTTTCACCATAATAATCTCCCCACTCAACTAAAATAGTAGATTTACCGTCAGTTCTATTTAACGCCTTCTCATATGCAGGGAATATATCTTCCGGTTCATCTAATTTAATGACCTCTAGATTGGGACACATTAATATAAAGGAGTCTGTGTAATCTCCAACATGTTGAAACTGAGGATGAAGCGGCCGTTCTGACCCTATTCCAGTTCTTATAATAGCTTTAGTACTATAATCAGATATTATTGGAATTTTATCTAAATGATTTATAAGTTGATTGCAAGTTAATAATAAAAAGTTCCATCGAGGGAAAATACTAACAGGTATTTTCCCGGTTAAAGCTAATCCATTAGTCATACCCATTTGTAAGTCTTCGCATACTGGTAGTTCTAGCTTTTTTTCATCATCTACATCTTTTAAAGTATTAGACATAGCTGTACCAGCGCAGGCAACTGCTTGACCTAAGAAAATAGTATCAGGTGACTCTGCTAACATGTCCATAGATCGCTTTAATTCATCAAAATATTTCATATATTAAAACTGTACGCGTTTTCCTGCACCAGCATGAGGCCATTTGGTTTCATATTTATAATAATAAATATATTCATCGTCTACTCCTTCATATAAATGTTTTTCTATATTCCAAACTTCTTTTGTATCAGTACAAACCGATTTATCATTATCTTCAATAATAAATTTAACAGGTAACTGATGATTTTTTACATAACTTAAACACTCTTGAAAGCTACCTGTTAATGCTGTCATGTCTCCTACAAAACAATATGCCTTTCCAGGCTTATTATTCAATTTTAAAGATAATCCTATACCTACTGTGATAGGTAATACACCTGTTACTATAGCAGAAGAAAATATTCTATATTCTGGAAAGCATAAAGAAATGGATCTACCGTCCATTATTTCAGACTTAACTTTCTCAGGAGGTACTCCTTTTAAAAGGCATTGATAATGGCTCCTCCACGAACATAAAACCCAATCCTCAGGATTAATATCTTTAAAGATATTAATCATTTCTTCCTCATTACCGCTATATAAATGTACAGGGGCTTTTATTTTTGCATCATTAAATTCTTTTGCAATATCTTCTTCAAAATTAATTAAGTCATCTTTATTCATATAAACTCCTCTTTAACTTAACTTTAGTCATTTCTTTAATCACATCTACTCTAGATTGACCGTGTTTCCTTTGTACTAACTCTAAAAACGGTTCATATGTATGATAGTCAACATATGCCTCATCTCTAAATTTTAATATTTCACCAGCTGTGCACTTATCAGTCGGAAGTGGTAGAGTATCATAACTCAAAAAAGAATATTGCTCATAAGTTTTTGGTAGCTCCTCTCCGCTCATTATTGCATTTTTATATAATTGACTTCCCGGGAGAGCCATTGCTGTATAAGCATTCCACCCTAGCGTACATAACTCCTTACTTAACTCTAAGGTTTTAGTCATTGATTCACGAGTATCTCCAGGAAGACCAAAAATAAAATTAGCCATAACATTAATATCTGCATCATGTACTTGTTGTACTACTCTTTTAATATCAACATCTTGGAATTTTCCTTTAGAAACCTCTAGTCTTACAGTTTTTTCTCCACTCTCAATGCCTAAAGCTAACCATTTAATGCCAGCAGATCTTACAAGAGATAAAAGCTCTGGATCTCTTACAGTATCTATTCTCGAATACGCCCACATTGTTAATTTATCTACATATGGCCTTTTACTTAAAGTCTCACAAAGTGGTTTATAATATTTTTTATTAAATAAAAATAACTCATCAGTAATTTTGATTGTAAACACTCCTAATGCAGCAAGTTTATCAAATTCTTTAATAATAAACTCAGGAGACCAGTGTCTCATAAAACTATAATTACCAGCAACACCTATTTCATCATTATCGTTTCTGTTAAGAATATTAATCATACAAAACTCACACCCAAACTGACATCCAAGCGACGTTTGTATGGCGGCATAAGGCGTTCTTTTTGATTCATCATATTCAACATGCCACATTGGAGCTCTATATAAATCTAAAGGAGTTTCTTTATATGGTAACAAGTCCCAAGCATAACCTGGTAGATCTTCGTCCATTTTTTCTCTTGGTACAATTATTTCAGATTGATTTAAGGTTACTTCACCGTTTTTTCTCCATCCAATACCTTTTATATCATCTAAATTATTAACATCAATTTCAGATAACGATAATATATTTCTTAAAGCGTAAACTCCTTCATTTGTAAATACAAAATCAATAGAAGGCTCATCTTTTAATGTTTTATGAGGTAGTGCTTGAACATGAGAGCCTATATAACAAATAGGTATATTGACGTCTTTTTCTTTTAAATAAGTCGACAAATAAACCGACCCGCTCATATTCACTGTACCAGCATTAACATTTTGCCCATATACTACAAAGCAAATTAATCTAGGATTATCTTGCAATACTCGCTCATGAACCTGTTTAGCACTTAACTGCTCAGCGTTTGCGTCACATATACCAACTTTATAACCGATAGATCTACATGATTGTGCTAATAATAGCGACCAAGTCGGTGGCTCAATAGCTGCATACTTATTAGCAAGCTCCTGATATATAGCATTATTGTTTCCAGGTGATATAAATAAAACATCCATAGTAATTACATGTTATCTCTTCTAGATAAAATAACATTAGTTTTATTTATAGGCCAATATACACCATACTCAGGGTCGTCCCACGGAATAGAAATTTGATCCTCTACAGCAACATAATCGTTTGTAAGTTTATAGTGAAAAATACATTCATCTGATAAGCACACATGACCATTAACACACCCTGCAGGTATCAGCACTTGATGTCTATTTTTTTCATTGATATAAAAACTATTCCATGTTTTATATGTACTAGAATTCTTTCTTAAATCTAAAACAGCGAGATATATAGAACCTTTTAAGCATTGTACTAGTTTCCATGTCGTATTATCTCCGTGCATCCCTCGTAATACATTTTTTTGTGAAACAGAAACACTATCAACTACAAAACTTAATGGAGGAACATCTTTAGCAATATTTCCTCTAAAGACATCTATAGAAGAAAACATCATCTTATAATGCTTCGCACAAAAAGTCTCTACATTCTCTCCTCTATTATCATAATATGTTTGAGGTTGAACTAAGTATAAATCTTGTATAGTATCATCTCTTTGTGTGAAATTTAGAAGCTTTGAAGTATTACTCATATATTTAATAATTTATCTACTACTTTAAGTTTATCAAACTTTTCAAGATCATCTTCTGTATGCCAATACACCCTTTTAATAGTTCCTTTATTATCTACATCAAATTGTAAAACTTTTTTATTACACAATAAACCTTCAATAGAAGTACGCCCTAAAAATATACCAGAAACAATATCACATTGCTTATAATATTTTTCTATATTCCACGTAGGTTCATATGATACAAAATTTGGATGAACAGTACTATAATCGTTTCGACCTACGTGTATAACTTTAAAGTTTTGCTTTTCAGATAAATCTAACAAATATCTTAACGGTTTATATCTCAAGTAATCTAGACTACCCGGAAATAAAACTACCTTATCCTTAATACTCTTTTTCTTTTTACATTTCTGAGGGTTAAATCTAGTAAAATCAAATGGATTATATATTAATTTTATATTAGCGTTAGGTATTTTATTTTTTATAAAATCAACAATTGATGGTCTAATACCGACGTACAAGTCAATCTTAGAGTCATCTACAGGTTCTTCTAAATCAATAACTTCAGAGTGAATAATATTAATTAATTTATTTGTCTTAACACCTCTTAAGTACTCCCGTATAACTTTTCCATGAGAAAACAAAACTAAATCATACTTTTCTTTTAGAATTTCATCCTTATTAGGAAATTTTATATCATTAGTTCTATCTCGTAATGGTTTATCTACAAAAGGAGAAAAAATAGATACATCATGCCCGGAGTCTCTTAAAGCAGTTGAGAGTTCATAAAAATATATCTCTGAACCAGTGTACTCTCTATAACTAAGACAACTTAATAATATGTTCACCTTAATTATTATAATTGTAAAGCATTGAAAGTCAAATAAATACTTACAGATATGGCTAAGAGAACTCGTGGTACTACGACCGCATCATC
>Ga0209434_1000635_pt1 | contig 16723 bp, 33 predicted proteins | sample ETNvirnome_2_300_FD_184068 | JGI IMG/M metagenome (GOLD analysis project Ga0209434, IMG submission 184068) | Marine viral communities from the Pacific Ocean - ETNP_2_300 (SPAdes) (version 2) | ecosystem: Environmental > Aquatic > Marine > Oceanic | place: Pacific Ocean | collected 2013-06-22
CACTCCTTGGTTCTATCTCCTCTCCTCTATATAGATAATAACATGGTTGAAGGATACGGTGGGAGGATAATCGGCGCGGTGACAAGGATTACCCCAAGAAATCAGGAAATTGGGAAAACTTTCCAAGATGGGTAACAGGGATTGGAAAAAGCTGGGGAAGAGAGATTTCTGGAATATTTTCTCTCAGGGTAGAGATTTCTGGAAATTCTTCTAGAGGTACCTAGTGGTTCTCTATGGTTGTTACCGACAACCGGTGTTGCGAGGCCACGGGGTCGTTTCTTTTACTCAAGCAAGGAGAGACAGATGACAAGGCAAGAGATCTGGAATGAGGTCGTGTGTCAGGTTAAGGCACTCGGCTATTGGTGCTGCCATCATTACAATGGTACTGAGATCCATGCCTACCCTGGTGTGGAGGATGCTCGGTTCAAGGTCATATACCTTGTATACCATGGTGATGAGCGTGATGATGATGTGCCTGTGTTCATCATGGACATCCCAGGCTACGAGCTCTACACATGTGACGACCGTCACTACATCCAGCAGACGTTCAACACGTTGGCTGAGTGGTGGGCGTTCATGGAGGGTCTCGAAGCAGCCACTAGCAGCTGGCCCACTGCCACTCAGCATGCTGAGGCAGAGGGTGAGCGTAGGTCCAAGATCTACGCTCGTGGTGGTTGCATGTCCTGTGATGGCACAGGCTACGCTGGCTCTGATGGGCATACGTGTGGTCGGTGTGAGGGCAGCGGCTACCGTGAGGTAGTAGAGGATGATGAGTACTAGCCAGTACTCATCAAGCCCCTGGTGCTGGGGGCTATACAAGTACAGTACATACCCTGTGTGTGCACCCTTAGCGGTGCATGCATAGGGCCTATGGGTACACACGTACCCTACCCTATGCCCTGTATGTGGGGTGATACACATACACCACTAGGCACCCCTATGGGAGGGGGGCCGTAGCAGTAGGAGCACATATGCGTACCCTGTACGTAGATGTTGATGGCACACTCCTATCCAATGACCTGGATATCATGTTCGCTATACATGGTGTCCAGTGGTATGAGCAACAGCGTATAGACAACCTGCCTAAGAGGTACTGGTTGTTGTGCGTGGTGCTCATACTGCGTGTTGTTGGGTTCCGGCTTGTGCTGTGGACCAATCGTGGCCTTATGAACAAGGCTGCTACCAAGCGCAACCTAGGCGTATGGTGGTACCTGTTCAGCAGCCACGAGTTCCATGAGGGCAGGAAGACAAAGCCCTCCCGTGGATGGACGATCGACGACCAAGCACACCTTGCCAGTGTGCATGTCCGGCCGTTCATACGGTAACTCTATACCCTAGTGGGTAACCAGCAGGTGCGATCCCTGTATATAGAGCCTTTAATAGGTGCCCCATTGTGGGGTGCCGTAGCTAGAGGAGAGATAGAGATGGATAGGCTAAAAGAGCCGCAGGCCAAGCGGATCAGGGCGCTGCTCATCAGCGTCGACCGCATGACCCGACTCGCTTGGCGGGCGGTTGAGACCATCCGACGGGGGGATACCCGTTCCGCCGAGCACCACTTGGAGCAGGCGTGCGAAGCTATCACCAACTGTCTTGATGTGGCCGACGGCGTCGTCCCGCAAGGTGGCTGGCCCTTGGCCCAGCCACTGCGGGACCTCGACCTGCTCCTCAGGGAGGCCCGTGACACCGGCGTGGTCGACGCCGTCCGAGGGGAGTTGGAAGCAATCGAGGAGTTCCGGCCGAACCTCGGGGCGTACCTGCGCTCAACCTAACGGTTGAGCGCCACTCCTGCCCACCACAAAGTGTGGTGGTGCAGGGTTGGTTTACTGACTATCCTGTAGGAGGGATACATGTCAGCAGCAGAGCAGTTGTTCTGGATTGTCGGTGCTCTCATAGCTCTCGGACCAGCTATGGAGGCATATCGCTTCCTCTTCAAGCCCATCGAAAAGCCGATGGATGAAGAGCTAGACCCCTGGGTCTAGCGCCACTCCTGCCCATGACCCGGATGGGTCATGGTGCAGGGTTGGTTTAATTGAATGTCCTGTAGGAGGGATAACGATGAGTAAGCGACGTGATGAGTTGGCCCAGAGCGTGACTCTGGACAGTGGTGTGGTGGTTCAGGCCGTCGACACCTTCTTCCCCAGCAGGCAGGTCCCTGGGACCGGGTACTGGGGCTGGCGACTGGCCGCTACGCGGCTGGATGGATACACCTACATCCTCGATGGCGGTATGCGTCGGTGGAGCAAGGTGCAGAACTTCCGTCAGGTGGCGGAGCGTGACGAGGCGAGGCACGTCGGTCAGAAGCTGCCGCTGGACGACGTGGACTCGGGTGTGATCGAGTAGTCTAGACTGACTTGGCAAGTCAGTCGCCCAACCCGCCTGCGAGCTTCGGCTCGTATGGCGGTGTGGGTTCTACTCAGGTGCCCGTGCCTTCCACGGGTGGTTCATTAGGAGGATACAGTGTCTGAATCAAGATATTATAAGATATCATTTTGGTACGGAGAGACAACAGAGGTCTTTGGCGCATTCGTCACCATGACGAATCCCGCCAACGTGACCGAGACCTATACGCTCCACGGGAGCAATAGGCATGGTGAGCTCATCACCCGTCCGCTCTGGAAGCAGACGTGGGAGAAGGGTATCGCTGGAGACCTCGACAAGCTCATCCTTGAGGGTGACTTGTTGAAGGCAGATGACGGGCGGTTGTACGAGATCGTCTCCAAGCGGAGCTGATCTAGGCTCCCTGACTATCTAAGGACTGTATATCCTTAGGTAGGAAGGGGAGGCTTCAATCCAATGGTGGGTTGGAGTTATCCTGGAGGCATTATGCTGATTATCGAATCTTTGGTGATTGTGTTGGCTTTCTTGGCGGCGGGGGCGGCGGACAGGGCGGGGGCGGAGAGGGCGAAGGCGAAGGCCACGAAGGCGCTGGTGAGGGCGAGGGCGAGCTTGCGGGCGAGGGCGAACCGCCGTGCCCGGAGGGCGAGGGCGAAGAGGGCGGAGAGGGCGAGGGCGAGGTATCGGAGGGCGAGGGCGAGGGCGGCGAAGTTCTACGGCTGATCTCCAACAGGACCTAACTCCTCGCCTGACCCTACGGGGTGAAAAGAGGGCCACCGCAGGGCCTAGCATGGAAGTGTGCTAGGCGCTCAAGGTGGGCAATTCTGTTCCACCATAACCAACGCCAGCTACGGGCTTTGTACGTAGCGGAGGCCATATGCAGGTAATCATCAACCGTTCCCGTAAGTCCAAGGGCAGCGACGGCCATCGCGTCCAGCACGCGATCGCCACCGAGGACGAGGGGGTCACCCGCGCCAAGTGCGGCAAGACCTTCACGCCCAGCACGGGACAGGTGAGGGAATCCCGATTGCGGGGTGTCACCTGCGGCACCTGCAAGCGACGTATATAGTCACTTGCAAATGACCCCCTAGAGGTCTTGTATTACTTCTAGGCAAGGTCGCGTTTCTGAACGCTCCATTCAGTAAATCTTATGCCAACGGGGAAGCTAGCGCCCCCTGGTATATAACGCTGATTTCGAGCAGACGGATAGCAGCAAGAGGCGGGCGATAGCCTTAAAAATGCCCTCATAATGAGGAACTCTTGATAATGAATACACTTGGATGGATGGATCCGTCGTTCCATCGTCCTCGTATATATATGCGGCGGATCCTGCCGATCAGCAGTTGGTCTATAACTGTGAGGTGGGATTTTCGGGTAGGTGCGATGTGATAGACCTCTCTCGTGAGAATGCACGGCTCTGCACACGAGAGGGCAGGCAATGGGTTATATATTGTATAACCATTGCCGATTCGGAGCCCCTTGTCGACGACAGTCGACGTCTTAGCTGGAGGTGCGATGGCTTGAGCCTGACCTACAACCCCTAACCGGGAAGGTAGCGATGCTATAGTCAAGTACTAGAAACTCTCACTCAAGAGCATTGCCTCTTGGGTGAGAGTCTACCCATAACCAAACCCTTGATTGCCTGATGGGTACCGATGACGGCGGGCAATCTTAACTCTAGCCACGGAGATCTAGTGGCAAAATTCCTGACAATTCAGGGGTGGGACGTAAGTTCTGCCCACTCGATGCTAGCGCAAGCTGGCACACGGGAGTCGTCAGGGTCTAACTTTGACTCTGACGCCTACTCCTCAGACCCGCTCTGGGACAGAGACGTCCCAGGCACCACGTCGCCGTTCAACCACACATACGAATCCACAGCCGAGCTGCTCGGCCTCGCCATGGCTGGGATTCTCTCCATCGCGTCGGAAGTTCGGAACGGCGACGTGGTGGTGTTGTTTGGACGAGACCTGTACCCGATCCAGGCCATTCTGACCGAGTGGAAGCCGTTCCTTCGGGGTACTTGGGTTTATGTTGAGGGCGTAAGCCGTGCTGTCCTGGCCAGCCACCGAAGCAAGGGCATGGTGTCAAAGATCCAGGCGATGGCGTGCAAGTATCGTCGCAAGGGTGGGCAGGTCTTTGGGGTAGACACAGGCTTTGCCGGCAGTGTTCCTCGCATGGCCCTGAAGGGAATGGAATACAAGCTTCGCCTCCTGAGTGGAGACGCAGCTTGCAAGGAGGTCCTCTCTCGAACATCCGGGTGGGCAACACTGATCCCAGGACGCAGGACCGGCTACACCCGCCGAACGCAGGTCCTCAAGCTGGAGCACTTGCCCAAGCCGTTCCTGCGCTGCGTGGAGATCGACGGGGCCACTAGTCTGCCGGTCCTGCGTCTGGCCTGTCGCCAAGACATCATCAACTCGATGATGATCATGATCGAAGCCCAGGAGCTGGCTATCCGCCACATGGGCCAAGCTAAGCGGTGCCTCAAGGAAGGCGCTGCAAGCAAGAACAGGGTGAGGGCGGGCGATCGCTTCCTCAAGCTGGCAAAGGTATAGCCATAACACGGGGCTTGATACCGTGTTTGCGGTTAAGGACGAAACAATGGGGACCGTACTGATGTGTCCACCCCAACCAACTGGAGGTGCCTCAATGGCACGTAATCGTAAGCCTTCGGGCGTTCGCAAGAGCAACAACCGCGCCGTCAACCCGTTCGACCGGGCCAAGCAGCGCAACCTGGACCGGCTCATCGAGCTGGCCGGGTCGACGAGCCCGACCGTCCGTCGCAACGCCCTGGCCCTGGCCGAGGCGATGGGCTTCAACGTCAACAAGGAGGGAGTGTAGTGTTGTACATGTTCTCATTCTCGGCAGTCTTGCGGGCCTACTGGGTAGGTCAGCTGACGCTCGCCGAGATCCGCAACGCCATCATCTACGTCGGTTGCAGCACTGACCACATCTTCGGAGCCTTCCGTTCTGAGTATCAGCACTGGCTTCCGGCTGAGGTGGCTCACCTCCTCTCCCCTGGGGATTACAAGTCCCGAGAGGAGTTCATCGGGTGCATGAACCTCATCGATGTAGCGAAGAGGTTCAGTGGCACAATCTCGATGTTCCCGCCGGAGTACGTGCCGGTGGAGGTCCTCGGGAAGTGGACGCAGCTCAAGGAGGCGCTGCACAGGTCCACGATCATCTCGTATCACTACGAGGAGGATGTCCCCAGCCAAGAGTTCGCAGCCATGGGGATGGTCGACCACCAGAACCGCAACGCCATCATCTGGCGAGACGGTCTGGTGACGGAAAAGAAGCGGTTGGCCTATCGCCACTCGTACTATAAGTGGACACAGCGCGCCAGCAACGCCTTTCCACATACTCGCGCCTATTACCGGGACGTCTCGTGTCCCGACACACCGTGCGCCTACACCTGGTGCAACAACAATGAGGAGGAGTAGACATGCCCAAAACCACAACCCCCAGTGTTGGAGAGGCCAAGGACCTGCTCATAAAGGTTCTGTCCTCCCTCGGCATGGCCGTGCCCTTCTGTCTGGGCCCCGGCTACGAGTCGTCGACTGACTTGGAGAAGCAGGAGGCGTTGCAGGACGTCGCCCGGCAGATCCGAGACAAGGAGGTGGTCCTCCTCTCGCTCTGGCAGACGTGGCACACTCTCGTGCTCGTCATCACCGAAGAGTGGGATGACAGCCCTGACGATGACCCGGATGGCGGGGAGCGTCAGGTTGCGTAGCTGATACTCAGCTAGGTCGCATCAACTGGGACTAGCAACCCTGGTTGGTGCGGCCGATGGTGAGCATGAGTTCATCGTTTCTCGTATACCTTGGAGGGTATCATGACAGTAGAGATGTTTGAGGCCATCAACCACGTGGGCCTGTTTGTCCACATGTTCCTCTACACCTTGATGGGTGTAATGTGGTTCTTCGAGTACACGCCGGAAACGGACGGGTACTGGGAGGAAAAGGGGGCGTTGCAGTACTGGCTGGCCTTTGAGGCCGAGCTGGACGCTCAGTACGTCGCAGTCGATGACCTGGCCGAGATGAAGGCCATCCTCGACGCGGCCATCGCAGAGCAGGACCAGGAGATGTGCCGCAAGCTCGACGCTTGCGTCACCAAGGTCCTGAAGAGGAAGGAGATGTGCCACAAGCTGGACAGCTGTGTCACCAAGGTGATGGCAGCGAAGGTCAAGCGGATCGACGTTCACCACGCACCGCTGCAGCTCGCAGCATAGGAGGTTAGGATGGTCAAAGACCAGTTCATGCGCTGTTTACGCACAGGCAACAAGGAGGCTTGCCTGATCTTCCTCGGCTACCGTACCAAGCTGTATCGGTACCACGTTGAGAAACTGCTCGAAGAGGCAAAGGACCTCAAGAGCGAAGCAGAGGTGTCCCAATGGTGGGACAACCTCAAAGCAGAGGAGTTGAGCTAGATGACAAAGAGGAATGAAGAGCACGGCCTGTTGGCTGGTGTCTTCACCTTCCTGGACTTCTGGATCCTCGATGAGGAGCCCCAGAAGCCCGCGACAACCCATGGAAAGGTTAAGCCCCAGCCGCGAAAGAAGAAGGCAAAGCAGAAGCTGCGTCCCGTCCCGCCCCCTCCTACCCTCCAGTTGGAGCAGGACGACGACGTGGTTGAGCCCACACCTTCAACCAACGAAGCCTTGGCCGAGTGTGCATTCAAGACCGGGACCGCTATCCGGGAGAAGCGTGCACAGGCTACCAGTGCGCGCACCAGCCGCACGGCCAAGACCTCAGCCACCCAGAAGGAGGACAAGAAGAAGACGGAGAAGCGTGCCGTCACGAAGAGCAAGAAGAAGAAGAGCAAGCGCAAGAATGCCAGAAAGGCAAGGAGGAAAGGATGACAAAAGCAAGTGACGTGAAGGGCATCTTCTCGGTGCACTTCGAGACGCATTTCTGGGGCAGCATCACGACGGAGGTGAAGTATGTGTCCTTTGAAAAGGCGCTGGGCAAGTTTCGATCCCTGACCACCAACGTCGCCGCACGCTCGGGCATGACGACCCGTGTCTTCATCACCGATGGTGGTGACCAGGTGGTGGCGGAATGGGCCGAGGGCAAGCTGATCTACCCCCCCAAGCCCAGCTTCATACGAATCTGGTTGATGAAGACAGAGGAGGAGAAGTGACTCGCATATTGCAGCTCACTTTCCGCTGGTTGCCGCCCCTCCGGGGTGTGGTTGCCTGGATGGTGGCTACGGGCCAGATGGCGGCGATGGCACGAAATCTGGAGGCCGTCAACGACATGTTGGCAATCCAGCAGATGCCGGAGGTGGTAAGCAATACCAACCCGGTGCTTAGCACCAGCCGAACCATGTTCAAAGCCCGCATGGAAGGCATCCTCACAATGGTCAATGCTGACCTGAGACTGGGCTGGACAGTCGAGGAACTCGTCTACATCGACGGTCACAACGTCGACCGATGGATGGAGACATTCACCAAGATGCAGGAGGTGCAGTAATGAACGATGACCGCAACAATCGCCCGTTCTGGGATCCAGACGGCTGGCCCTACATCATCGTGGGTGGCGCCATCATCTACGGCAGCATCGGGCTGCTGTACTGGATGCTCATGGGAGGGGTCTAGCAATGGATGGCCCCGGTCTCTTCGGTGGGACGCTGACGCCCGCCGAGTTCATACAGGAGCCCGTCGTCCAGGGCGTGCTCCTGGTTCTGGCGGTCACCACCGCCATCGACATCATCGTCAAGCTCATCAGGAGGAGCTATGAGTGAGAAGACAGCCCCCACAACCACAACCATAAAGCACGAGGAGTGCAATGGTCGTGGGTCGTTCACATGCCCGAAGTGCAAGGGCCGCAAGTCACGCGGTTACAAGCAGTTCGGCGTGTGGTTCGAGGGATCGACCTGCCGTGCCTGCAAGGGCAACGGCACGGTCAAGTGCCTCGGATGCAACAACGGTCGCAAGACCATCACCCTCATCGTCACCAAGAAGGAGGTGCCCAATGCCTAAGTTCATAGCGGGTCAGGAGACCCGCAACTGGAGAGGTCTCTCAGCCCAGGTGGGCTGGGGGAACTTCGAGGCGAGCCTGGCCAGCGGCTGGGTAACCGTCATTGGCGAGAAGAAGATCGGCAGGAAGCAGTTCCTGATGATCAAGGACAGCGCCGGATTGGAGCGGCGCGTCGGTGTGGACCACGGCAAGTCCCACGGAGGGGAGATGCACAAGATGCTCTTCCGCATCCCGAAGGACGCCGGCACCAAGGAGGTCACCGTGGCCTTCGAGGGTCTCACGCTGGACACCACCAAGTCCTTCGTCGTGCGTCCACTCGCGGACCACGAGGAGGATCGAGATCTCGCGACCTTGCGGTCGGAGATCATCGAGGAGACCGAGGAGGAGGTGAGCGCCTGGCGCAACCTCTTCGAGCAGGCCATGACCGTCCTCCTGTGGGTGGTCAATCGTGGCCGACGTGGAGCGGGTCTCTGGACCCACCACGTCAAGCCCGCAGTCCAGGAGGACATCGTTGCGGGTACGGTGGAGCTGAAAGCCAGGGGAAGCCTTCGCTCCTATGACGCTCTCGTCTCCCAGGGAGAGGTGAAGGAAGGAGGTGACTGATGCATCCAAACGATGGCAACGACATCGGGCGGCGGTACGACCCAACACAGGAGGGACGTAGACGGCCTGAAGCTTGGCGTGTGAGGATCCTTGCGCTTGCGCAAGACCCTCATGTCCCCAACGGGGGAGATGATCATCACGAGATCATTGAGGAGCTGAGGCAGCATTGTCTCAATTGGTTCCTTCCCGTCAGGGTCCTCCCAAACCTTCCACCTGAGGAGTGGAATTCGTACGTGCCGATGTGGCTTCAGCGTCAGCCCGCCGATCGTGACCGACTGACGTTACCGACGTTCCTGTACAAGCGGTACACCATCGTATTGGTGGACTGTCCACTGGAGGGCCACCATCAGTGGCGGGATAACGACAGAGACGTTCGAGAACGCTGGTTGAACCAACTGTTGAAGCAGTTGTCTCGGCCCAGTGACAAGAGGTTGCCCAGTCAAGGTGGACTGCGTGACTCTTTCGGGCGTCCCTCCAACCCCCATTGGCGTGCTGCTGAGTGGATCAACGATCCATTCAATGAAGCAGACGCTGATGACAGCCTGGATGATGTTCTAAGCAACATCTAGGTTGTGCCCTACCCGTCAGCAATGGCGGGTGGGGAAGCCTGCAGTTAAACGAGCAGACAATCCTTAGAGGTATGCAGGTGGCTATGCCTGTGCTCGGCCTCATTATCGGTAGCAAATGGAGGACACCAATGTCTACCGAAATGGCTCCCATCAGGGAGTACTTGGAGCAGCTTGGCGTGTGGAAGCACGCGAAAGCTGATGGCAAGGACATGAGCGTTGCTGACCAGCGCGAGGCGGGCATGGAGCTCGTCGCGTCGGTTCGTGACATCGTCATCGGCCCCATGTCGATGATGAAGCTCATGACCCACGACATCCCCTTGCGGGGTCTCGTGGCCGAGGGTCACATCACGGAGGAGGAGTTGGCCTTGGTCAACCACTTCAACAAGGTGATGGACCTCACCACTTCGGCGATCGTGCATACGATCTCGTCGAAGAAGATCGACATGGCGTTGAAGACGCTGCGTCGTGTCGAGGCGCAACTGCGTGACAACCCGACCGACAAGTCTCGGGAGCAGTTGGTCACCAAGAGGGATGCCTGCCTGGGCTTCCTGAAGGGCGTCTGGTCGATGCTCTACGCCAAGGAGCTGGCCGTCGCGAGGGTGGGCCTCATCGAGGTCCGCGTGATCGCCAAGGCTCGTGATGAGCTGGGGACGGTCCTGTTCGAGCGGTCCACCAAGGCGAATCTCGGCTACAGCGCTGCCGAGATCTACGTCTTGTCGGGTCGTGTCACCGACATGGAGATGGACGTCAAGTTCGATCCCGACGCCATCGAGATGGACGCGGGCTACTGGGCGCGCTTCTCCAACTGGCTCTCGCCTCACGAGGGTCACGAGAAGGCCAAGGAGGACCGCAAGACGATCATGGAGAAGGTCCATGGTTGGGCGGACGACCATCGTAAGATGGACTGGACCGTCCGAGACGGTGAGGGCAAGATCGAGTACCAGGCCACCGCCAAGCGGATCGGCATGAAGCTCCTGAGCCTCCCGGCCAGGGCGCTGACCTGGTGCCACCGTACCGCCGTCAACATCTGGGACCGCCTCTTCGGTGGTTCCGACAGCAAGAAGGAGAAGAAGGTGGCCGAAAAGGCCCCCGCTGTGCAGACGGCCAACGCTACGGCGTAGGCCACATCGGTTCGTCAAGGGACCCACAGCTTCGAGGGAGGCTGTGGGTCCTTTCTTTTTCTTATCCCTCATTCCAATTAGGAGGACGCATGTCCAATTCAACGACCCGTTCGCTCGCCGACCGCATCCGCAACCCCTTCACCGCTCTGGGCCACTGGGCCGACGAGCAGTCGGACCACACCTGGGTGGTGCGGGAGGAGCAGGAGGTCAAGGCGAAGGACGGCACCGTCTCCAACGAGGAGCGGGTGCAGTACTTCAAGACCGCGCAGCGCATCGCTGCGAAGATCGCGGGCATCGGCGTCAAGGGCGTCGAGTTCGTGATCAATGCCGTGGGCTTCGTGGCCCACGGTGTCATCCAGGTCGTCGCCACGACGGCCGACTTCGTCCACGCCTTGTGGCACAACACGTTCGGCCAGCTCTTCGAGGAGCGCGACGTGATCCGTGGCGAGGCGACGGAGACCACGATCGCTGCGTAGTCTAAGACTGCTCGCTAGCTGAGTACAGCTCGACGCATTTGGCGGGGCGTCGTTAAGGGTCCCGTCTCTTTTACTATGGCTCAACTCAGTATGTCTGGAGGACATCATTATGAGCACCAAGCGTAAGCCCGGAAGCAAGAAGCCCGCCACCAAGAACAGCCGGCGCGGCAAGAAGGCTCAGGCCAAGAAGGACCAGAAGGTCTTCACGGCCGATGAGCTGTTGGCTGAGGGCGAGGGGCCCGAAGGGACGGGTACGCCCGTCGAACAGGAGGCCATCCCGGAGGAGCCGGAGGTCATCACCGAGGAGGCGGCTGAGCCGCCCAAGGAGGAGAAGGAGGAGAAGGAGGAGGAGGTCCTGCACGAGGGGCTCAAGGTGACGATCGACACCGATGAGGAGGAGGTGGTCTACAAGACCATCGCCGATCTCAGGGGCGTGGACCTGGAGACCGTGGAGGCGGGGGTCCTTGAGGACCTCCTCACCAGCTTCAGGATCGTCGCCAGCGAGTTGGAGCCGGATGACATGGACCGACTGGACCGGCTCTATGCCGTCCGATTCAACATGGTCCTCAAGGCCATGGAGGATAAGGAGGAGGAGATCACCTTTGACTTCTCCTTCCGTCTCCAGACCAAGACCATCCTCGCCTACCTCGATGGCGAGGACATCACGGAGGAGGAACGCAAGACGCTCGACGAGGCGAGCGTGCAGATCTTCTTGGGCGAGTTGTCCAAGATCGGCCAGATGATGACGCCGAATCGCATGGTCGAGCTGCGCCGCCAGGCGGAGCTCTTCTTGGGCGTCGCCAGCGATGACGAGCGGGCTCAGGTCGTGGGGCTGATCTCCACGGTCGACGGCCAGCTCAAGGAGCTCCTGCCGGAGCTCACCCCGGAGCCCCTGGACACGCGCATCGTGTTCCAGGACAAGGCGATGGGCCCCCTGGAGATCGTGAGCCTGCTGCAGGAGCAGAGGGACACGCTCAGCGCGAATGCCGACCTGCTGAAGCGGCAGTCGATGCTCATCGAAGACCTCAGCAACAACGAGACGTCCGAGGAGGACAACATGACCGATCGCAAGAACACGACCGCCCCCGCCACCACCAACGCCGGCACCAAGGAGGGGTTCTTCGCCTCCATCGGTACCTGGACCGACGAGAACACCGAGTCGGACTGGGTTGTTCGGCAGCTGGAGTGCAAGCACTGCGGGTGCGCGGAAGACCGCTACAACGACAGCGTCAGGGCGGCGGCGAGGGCCAAGGAAGAAGGCAAGGGTGTCAACGTGACGCCCATCGCCTGCGCCAATGACAAGGACCACGAGTTCGAGGGTGAGACCTCGATCCAGGTCGTGCGCACGGCCTGGAACGTGACGAAGAAGATCGTCGCGTGGATCCTGTACCCGTTCGTGGCGCTCGTCCGCAAGATCGCTTCGTGGTTCAGCGACTCGGAGACCACGACCAAGACCACCACGGTCAAGGCGTAGTCACCTACGTCAACGGAGTTGAGGGATCTCTCCAAAACCCTAGTGGCAAAGGAAGTGCATCACAATAGGAGAAATGCACAACATGGATTTCCTTGAACGCATTTGGAATGCGGGCAAGGCGGTAGTGACTCGCTTCGGCGAGTTTTGGGAGAACTTCACTGTTCGGGAAAAGTTGTGGGTCGGTGGCACTGTTGTCATCGGCCTCTGGGCTAGCGTCTTTGGTGGCGCTATGGTCCAGGGCGCGCTCATTGCGGGCGTGATCACGACGATTGGCGCTATGTGGATTGCCACATACTCGATGAAGTTCGCTGACTGGGTTCTTGCGAACCGAGCGGCGATCGACATCTGCGTCAGTTTCCCGGCCCTGTTTGCACCGCTCGTTCTGGGTGCAACCATGGGTATGTTGGTGGTGTTTGCTAACCTCTTCCTGACCAGTTCGCTGGTCTTCTTCGCTCACTGGCGTACGGCTCAGTTGGCAGAAGAGAAGGGAAAGGGAAGCGACGATGACATCATCGACGTGGAGTGGGAAGCGGTCCCAGCCGCCTAAACAACAACCTGTAACGGACTGTACATCCGTGAATAACCTGTTCGTAAGGAGGTCGCTTTCGACTTTCTGACACGTATGTGGCATGCGTGTGGTGAGGTGGTCCAATACTGCCAACGGCAGCTTCATGCTGTCTGGTGCTGGATCAAGGAGTGTACTGTTGCGGACTGGCTCCTCGGAGCTGTGTTCATGGCCCTTTGCTGGTGGACTGACCACTGGGTGGCCATCCTTATGATGGCTATGGTGTTCCCACGCTTTAACGAGAGTGTGCGTGGGTTCAAGCAATGGAACATTCTCTTGGGCTTCGGCTACATCGGGTTGTCTGCCTTCCTCTGGTATTACGCCAGAGGAGTCAGCATCGCGATCCTGCTCGGTGCCTGCTTGATGATGGCTCGCATGGCGATGGGGTTCTACCGGCAACGCCGGGTCAGTAATGGCCCGGGAGAGTCGGTGGGCCTCGCCGTTTGGGACGCCTTCGGAGAGTGGGGCAGTGAGCTTGCATGGCCGTTGAAGGTCTACCTCAGCTCGCGCGTAGCCGTGACGCTGATGGCCAAGGCTGATCCTGTCCTCTCGAAGGGCAAGTACGCTGGAAGCCTGAAGCCACGGCTGCTTGGCAGCAACCATCTAGAAGCGCTGAGTGACGCAGTCGAAACTCAGCGCGCATCGGGAGACCGCGACTAAACAACCTACCCCCTTCCAGGGAACCGTTAAGGATTCGCACATGAAGACAAGGTTTAGTACATGCCTGGTTTATAGCCTAGATCCTTAACTTGGGGCTTGTACGGTATTCCTGCAGGTGAGACGTGGTTTAGTACTATTGAGGTTACTACCTCAATTGAGTTGACTAGAAGTCAACACCACGTCGTTCCAGCAGGGCTAGTGTCCTCCTGCCCTACCGATGAAATAGCTCTTGCTTTGTTGTATAGAGCATGAGTATGTGACTGCCAGACCCACGCAGGGTTTGGCAGTTAGGCAACTACAAGGAGATGCCTATGGATACGGGTGGTGACCTACACCATGTCAGAGAAACTGTACTAGAAACAAGACAAAGGTAAAGACAGAATGTCTATCATCAACTTCGACAACATCGACATCAACCTCAACCTCCTCAACGTCACGGCTCTCGCCGATCTCGACTGCAAGATGGAGGCGGCGGATGCTCCCAAGAAGGACCGGGCCAAGGTGGCCGAGGCCATGGTTCAGGCCATGCGCAGCGGCTCCTTCTCGGTTCGGGAGATCCACACGCTCAAGAACGCGACCAAGGACTTCGGGGACTACACCCTGTCCTTCTTCGCGGGCAAGAGCATCCGTCTCGGCATGCAGGATGAGATGGCGGAGCGGGATGGCCTGAGGCGGGACTGGTACTGGGACTGCTCGTTCGCGCCGCTGACTCGTGGACAGGAGGGCCTGTTCCTCGGCACGATGATCGTCTCGGAGGGGGACTGGACCCTCACCGCGAAGATCGGCAAGGGCCGTGTGCAGATGGAGGATGGCTCTTGGGTGCGCCGGGTCACGTTCGACTCGGCCAGCCGCGCCATCCTCAACCTGCTGGCGCTGCGTAAGCGGTCGGGCAAGGACGGGGACAAGACGTACGCCATGGCGAACACGCCGTCCAACCCGTGGTACACCAAGATGGCCAAGGGCTTCGACGTGATGTTCCCCGGTGTGACCGGGGAGGACGAGGGGAAGCTGTCGGGTAAGGTGGATGTGGTGCCGGAAGAGGTGCCTCGCCGCCGCATGCTGACGTTCCACTGCGAGCTCAGCGCGCAGAGGGCGTTCCCCGGCGTGAAGTTCCCGGACCGTGAGGTCGTGCAGCAGGCCAGCGACGTCGCCAAGACGGTCGGGAGCTGGGGTGAGGAGGAGGATGGGATGCTGGCCACCAAGGGCTAGCACTTGAAGCACCTGGATAAGGGACTGTACATCGCTTATCCAGGATTTACTCACTTCTTAGTACGTTCACGGTTCGGGCTGCAACCTTCGGTTTACGCTGCCGCCTTGAAGTACACGAAGTGAGTACCACATAAGTAGGAGAGCTGTCAAGGAGAGCCATGGTTGGGCTTCGAGCACCGCCACCCTACCACCACATTCGTATCCGTGCACCCCCGAAGGGGTGGTCGGAACGGATGAAGGAGGAGACGCCTAACATCTTGATATTCTTGCGGAATACCCACTCCGCAGGGGACAGAGTCGTTGGGTGGGAAGACAAGGTTTGGCGTCAGAAACTTCTAAGTATTTTTCTAGGTAAAAAGGGCCTTAGAAGGGTTTAAGTGTGGGAAACAGGTAACAAGAGCCTTATCCAGCCTTATCAAGAGGCTTCAAGAGCCCTCTCAAGAGGAGAGAATGCCTCAAGGTATAAGCTCAAGAACCTGTACGTAACCCTCCAAGAGCCTTCAGAGACCTCCTTCGGAGATCCTCTAGATACCTGGAATACCTCTAGAACACTGACTCCAAGAACTTTGCTATCCTTTCCCTGCTACTACTATCCTCTTTGGTTGTATTGGGTATTAGAGAGTATATAGGTTAGTTAGATTGGTTACTCCTAAGAGAGTAGAATCTCTTGATGGGTAGGAATATGGTGTGGGCGGTGTCCCCATCAAACAAACGGAGAAGTTAAATGATGAAGCCTGGAACTGTGTATGTCGTGAGTTGCTACAGCAGAGACAACGCCAGGAGGCATGAGTTTCGTTCGAAGCAAGAAGCTATCAACAAGGCAGCTGACGCTGCTTTGCATCGGCAGAGCTCTCAAGGGGGAGTGAAAGTGTTTGAAGTGGAGCGCACCCTGCTGTGCACGGGTGCAGACATCACATGGCCAGAGAGGCCGCAAGCATTCATCAAGGAGGAGGAGTGACCTTTCAAGCGGTAGACGTTCAGTGTCCTGAATGTGGCCGAGGTGAAGTGAACCCTGCAACGGGTAAACTGTTTATCCGAAGTCACAAAGTACACGTCAAGGGCTCCTGGTGGAGCCAGTGTCTTGTGTGCGCGGGGTACTACGACAAGAACCTTCAGGTGGCTGAGACTCCGCCTGAGAACTGGCAAGCTGATGGGTGGTTTCGATCCACCCCGGAGGAGGCAGAGTGACCGACACCATCATGATTGCCATTCTATCCGTCTCGCTCCTGATTGTCTCAGCCTTGTGGCTGACTGAGCGGGAAGAACTCCGCAACCTGAAAGAAGCTCTCAACCAAAAGAAGGAGACGAAATGAACATTTGTCCAAACTGCAAGACCGACTTGAATGGCACCGAAATCCCTGAGGAGAATCGTCACCTGTATGGTGACAAGACGCATTTCAACCGTAAGATCGGCGTGGAAGTCCGAGGCATGTACGACGGCGTGTTGTTCTGGAAATGTCCAGATTGCAACTGGGCGTGGGATCGTTGGCCGAAGGGTGAGAGTCGTCTGTGGGCGTTGGCCCAGACGCACATCACCCGGCAGCAGAACACCGTGATTCTGCATGAGGAGGCCAGGCGGTTCGCTGCGCTCACGCCAGAAGGACGTGCCGACCTCGAAGCCTTTTGGAAAGGAGGAGAGTGATTGAGTTGATTGCCCACCCACCACACCCTAATAAGAAAGGGAAGAATATTGAGTGAAAAGAATCCCTTTGCTCACTCCACAAGCCCAGC
>Ga0209434_1000636_pt1 | contig 16715 bp, 6 predicted proteins | sample ETNvirnome_2_300_FD_184068 | JGI IMG/M metagenome (GOLD analysis project Ga0209434, IMG submission 184068) | Marine viral communities from the Pacific Ocean - ETNP_2_300 (SPAdes) (version 2) | ecosystem: Environmental > Aquatic > Marine > Oceanic | place: Pacific Ocean | collected 2013-06-22
GCAATATGTGATGCTATATTAATAGCAAAGTTTGCACATGATAATGAGTTATTGGCTCAACATTAACAAGTAGGGGATGGATAGTTTTTTGGTGTTCTATCTGTCCCTGAAAGTTAACCGAGGAGAATATTATGAAGAAATGTTTTGGTTACCCTTCTATATTATATGCAGAAGTATGGGATTCTAAGTTCGCAAAAGGAATAAACTTAGGAGTATTCTTTATAGAGATGTCAGTATATGTTTCGCGTGATGGATATATTACTTTGGGACTACTATTAATGAGAATAATAGATTTTCAGATTACACTAGGTACTAGACCTTAGAATGATTCAAGAGCCTTCATTAAACTTTCCTTCTTTCCTTTAGTATATTTTTCCCTAGCTGTTCTAATTTGTTTTTCTCTTTTCTGTTGTTCTCTAGTCTTTTTTGTACGTTGGTTAAATCCCTTTGGGCCCCAAATTGCTTTGTTCCAATCCGATGTCCACTTTCTTGGGTAAAGACCAAACTCGTATTCAAATATTGCGTCTCCACTTCCGTTGGCTATGGCAGGCCAATTCTTAGTTAGCCATCTTCCTACCTCTACATTAACAGTATTTAATATTCTATCATGCTTTTCTTTATCTGTCATATCGTATGCATCTTTATATCCAACAAGCATTTTAGCCCATTCTTCATCAGGCATCCTATATAATCCCGATACATTTCCTGCGAATATTAAATCAGATAGTAAGGGACCACCTAATATTGTGGATGCAGGTCCTCTACCATAAAAGAACTCAGCGCGTTCTTCTTCACTATCAGCCATTAGATACCCTATCATATCTCTAATTCTATCTACTGTATCATTCTCCATAATACGAGTGAAATCAAGGTTCAATACTGCAGAGATAGCATTAGTAAATGCATAAATACCTGCATATCTCGCCATAGTTTTATGTTCTGATGAGTCCCATTGTTGGGCTCTAATAGCATCTCTACTTCCTCTCATATGTTCGGCTTGTCTGTTCATAAAAGACATAGAGTAATGCATAAACTGACCCATCAACTGACCGATAGCACCATAACCTTTATAAGTACCACCAATTATAGGTGCCTTTGCATGAACTCCATACTCAAATGCATCTGCAATAACTGCTTCATTGCCAGCATTCTTTGCCATTGTTAATGCTATACCCTCTAGATTTTTACCATGACCTTCTTGCATAGCAGGTGATTGAGAAATAGTTTCATACATTTTAATAAAAGACACCCTAAACATTTCTTTACGCATAAAGTTTTCAGTCCACTTCTGAAAGAGTGCTCCAATTCCAGTTACTTTAGCAAATGCTTCATCCATAACTTCCCACTTGCCATTCTTTTTATATCTTATTGTTTCTGACTTTGCATCAAAATGAAGTGAACTTTTTTGTATACCCTCAGTTGGCATAACACCTTCCATAGCAGCTAAAACATTTGCTTCACTAAACTCATACCCAGCTTCCTTCAAAGCCTTATCTACTTTTTCCCTTAATAAAACATCGGTTTTATAAAGTCCTCTAGCCCTAAAAAATTCTTTATTCCCTACATGTGCTAAATAATAATTAAATGATAATGTATTACGTACAGCAGTCGTGAACCCTAAACCTATCTTAGATAAGAACTCAACCCCAGTAAGGATTCTTGTAGTCTTATTAACCCAGCCTGGTCTCTGAGTATACCCAATAGTAGCGGTCTTATACATATCATCAAGAAATGTACGCATAGACTTAGCAAGTTCTCCATCCATCTTACTAATACGATGCATAGACTTCATGTATGCTTCTTTAACATGGTTTATTTTATTAAATGCAATAATGTCTTGAGAGTATCTTCTTAATACTCCTAATGGATTCTTACTCCATGCTTCATGTAGACCCTGACCGCGACGGCCTTTTAAATGGTCAGGAGTAGCAGGAGTACCATCTTCTCTCATTTGCTCATAGACTGTAGCCATCTCTTCTAATATTTTTTCCTTACCCATAAGAGTTGATGATTCCTCTAACTCATATATTTTGTGCTTAAACTTTGGAAGTTCAAGTAATAAATAATGGGGAAAGTATCGTGCTTCTTTAATGTTATCTTCTATTCCCTTGATAGCCTCACGTGTTCTCTGTTCAAATCTCTTAAACTTTACATATTCAGGTCCATCCTTACGCTCACCCAAATATACATTACGGGCAACATCAATAGATTTTCTCAAACCAAGAATAGCAACCTTGCCAAGGCCTGCTTCTGGGTCAGTAAAAGCATCTCGAATAGATTTAGCTGCGTTGATTACATTGTCAGATTCTTCCATCTTAATTTTAGCCCTAACCGAACTGTCACCCTCTATATATTCTATAATCTTAGGTATTACATTTCCGCCTTGCTTTACAATAAGTTTCTCAAGTGATTCTGTAAGCTGTCTTTCTTTTGTTACATCTCCATTAGATGCAGCCACCCTTATATTATCTTGAATCTCATCTATCTTTTTAATAAAATTTCTAGAAGACTTCTTACCTATTGGTAATTTTCCTACTACATCAGCTTCTAATAGAGCAGCCTGCATAAATCTCTGAGCCTTCTTCAACTGACCTACAGCGAATACATTATGATTCCTCTCATAAAGAACACTGCGATTAATATTATCTAGAAATGCTTTAATGCCAGGGAACCTGTTAGCTATGGCTCTCGGGACAAAAGTTACTCTTTCAAAGGCACTTATCTTTCGACCGCCTAACCTTCTCTCTAATCCTTCCACCTCTATCTTGATTCTGTCGTACATCTTTCTATTTTTATATGGGAAATAAACATCAAATGGTTTGCCAGTTCTTTGCATTACTAATTGTTTAAGCATTGACATACCTAATGTCTGTGATCCTTCACTTGCTCCAACGCCTTCTTGACCAGCAATTCCATAAAACTTTCTTATATTAGGAGACTTGTTCCAAAGTTTTAGAATCTTTGATCCTTCGTCAAAGTGCTTTGTTAATCTTGTTGAATAGGGTTCACATCGTGGCATACTAATTATCCTTTAAAACATTCACCTTGTTCTCGTTTCCTTTTAGCTCTCTCAAATGGGTCACTACGACCTCCCACTATATTAACATCTCCCTCTCTCCGAAAGCCTGTTGTACCATATCTTGCAATAACTTGCTCAGAACCGTCAATCATCTTAACAACTACTTTATTCTTATTAGTTCTATTTATGTCCCAGCCAGGTTTTATAAGATCAAGAGAAGTCTCAAAAGAACCTAAAGAACCCAATCTTAATGGATCATTTAAAACATCATATATCATTCTTTTATGTTCACCTAACTCATTAAAATCTGAAGCACGTGAATTAGTATACTCAGTACTATGAAAACTTAAATCCTCAGATATGCTTTTACCAGCATGACTATCTCTCATCCTTCTTAATATTATTCCCTTTCTTTGTGAGAAATGCTGAACAGCATCCTCATATGCACCTCCCTTTTCAATCATCCATCTATTAATAGCATTAACTACTCTAGCGTTTTGTCTTAATAATGGATAAGCCTGCCCCCCTGCCATTGTTAGATCGCCAGATATAGGTTCAGGCTGAATAAGTGACTCATATATATCTTGTATCCTAAATGGATTCTCTTGACCATCTTCAAATCTTCTTCCATAATTTGTAAATAATCTATCTAGCCAGTAGTTAGTATCTATTGCTGACTTAGCATATACCTCATTACCCATAACCTTTTCACTTATAAAAGCTTTAAAAGATTGAGTTGTAATACGCTTAACTGCATTATATGTAGCATCTACATCATCATAAAACCTGCGAACCATGTGATCTTCAAGTGGTACTCTAAAACTCTCAGGATTATATGTTTCTATTGCAGCTAAGGCAGCCAACCCATCTTGAGCCTGATAGTCTGACATATGAACTGTCCTAATAGGATTGTTCAGAATAACATATTTTCTTCCCCTCTTTAAGTAAGTAGAAAAACCTGGTGACAATACAATAGGATTCTTTAATATATTATATGCATCAGGAGTATTATCAAACCCAGCTAAGTTTTTCTTTGTCCACGATTTCCCAACAATATCATTGGCCTGTTTATCATAATTAAATCTAACTTCATATACTATTTTATTAGTCTTTTCAGGATTAGTAAATTTCCTACCCTTACCAGTTAGTACATTAATATTTGCCCATCTATCTGCGCCTTCTTCAACTTTTCCAAAGGCTTCAGGATCAACAAAATCTTTTATAGACCTTTGCTCAAAATAACTTTCCATCTGCTTTAAGTTATTATATTTATCTACTAACCTGTCTAGCCTTGTCTCATTAACAAATCTTTCACTATATAAGTAATCTATATATCCCTCAATTTGTCTCCTGTCAGACTCTATTATCTGATGCATCGCATTTCTCTTCTGTGCCATTTTTAGTTCAATAGCACCTATCTTATCTCCTTCAAATTTCGATGTTGTAATATTATTCCAAAGTTTATCCATCTCTACAAAATCAATTTCTTCACCAGGCTCTCTCGTTGCACGAAGTAATGCAACATTATCACTAAAGGTCTGGTTAAGAGTCATTACATTTTTAAGATAAGGATGAAGGTCATATCTCGCATTAGGACTCCCTTGTGAAAAAATATTTGATTCCCCTAATCTCTTCAGCGAATATGTAGCAGGACTTGACTGCATAAACTGGTCATAATTGTCTGCTCCATCAAATCGAATAACTCTGTTAATCTTTGACGAAACATTTACTTTAGGATCAAAAATATCCATCTCTAATTGTTTTATATCCCTATAACGAGACCCCCCTGTATCGTTTCTAAAGAACATATCTAGTAAGGCAGACTGCTTTTCTGAATCCCTCTTTCCATCAGCACTGTATCCGTACCGTCTCCACAATCTATGAAATATATATGCATTTGGATTATCATAGAAACTACGCATATCACCCTGCATCCTCTGTAATTCCCAGTACTCAGGCTGTCTTTGCCCAGTCTCATCAAATACTCCACTAAATACTCTTTGAGGTCTACCAGTAGTCATAATCATTTCACGAATAATATCTCTTGTAACATCCATCTTGCTACCTTCTAGGTCATAACTATCTTTGAAGATACCACGATCATTCTCATTAGAAATTATCTCATTACCTTGAGAGTCTCGACCATGAAGTCTCTCAGCAGGAAGTTCTTCCCGAGACATTCCCGTCGGTAGTCTATTAAATAATATATAATCCATAACTTCTTGTTCGCTAGCATAAGCTAATTTGCTTGCCCCTTTGTGATGGTCTAGTATTGTACTTGCCACATCATTTAATCTTTGCGCCATTACTTGTCTAGCTTTATAGCCACTTTGTATTCCACCCTCTCCCTCCTCTGTAAATCCTAAGTCTCCTATTAAACGATTAAATACTGACTCTACGGGAGCACGTGTTGGCTTTATTATAGCATCACCCAACTGTAATCCTACATTATGTAAGAAAGTAAGAGAGTGATTCATTCTAACAATTCTTCCTATAAGACGTTTATTAGACTCTTGGTTAGCCTTTAAATTATTAATAGTATCAAGAGGAAGAGTTCCAGCAGATTTGGTCATATTAAACTCATTCTCAAATAGATCAGCCCTCCACTCTGACTTAGCATAAGGATGTGGTTCAATAGTTAAACCTGATGTTCTTAAAGCCATCTTCCACACTCCACGTGGAGCATCACCATACCAAAACAACTTATCTACATCAAAATCTCCTTGATGCTTGGTTAATACATCTAAAGAATTAACTCCTACAACATTTCCATTAAGAGGGTCTTGATTGTATCCCTTAACTCTATTAATAACCATATCACCCATCTGTTGTCTAGGTATTCTTAAGCTAACGTGACCAACCATAGCATTGTGGCTCTTCAGTTTCTTCTGCGCTTCTCCATATTTTTTTCCAGCAAGACCCTTATATTTTTCTTCCCACATAGCTTTCACATGACTTGGTAAGTTTCTAAAAGAAGGGCCAGTCCCTTGTACAAGGTCGCTAATCTGCTGGGCTGTAAGCCTAGATACATTATCTTTAAGAATTGTATCAACGATTTGTAATGACTCACGCATACGACTTGTGGCTCTACCTTGGCTCATTCTTCCAATAGTCTGATCGTAAAACTGTGAACTGTTCGTCTCTTTGTTCCAAATACGAACTATATCTTGCCCAGTACCATTATTGGTTGCAAAGATAATAGGAATATCACGATAGTCTGTATGTGTAATTCTACCAGCAGCTTCATTTGGAAGAAGAATCTCTCCATATGTTGTTTGTCTTCTATGGTCACCCCTTTCTTGAAAGTTTATAACTCTATAAGTAGGAAGTTTAAGATCAGGGTTCGGTGTAAATACAGAAGTACCAGCATTCTCACTTGATGGTGCACTTAGCCTTCCTATGGTCTGCTTATTGAACATTCTAAGAATCTGCTTTTGTATTAGTATATCTTGTGTGTCAAGACCCCAGTTAATCATCTTATTTACCATAGAATGACTACCATATTCTTTAAATGCACCTGTTTCATCCATCATTCTAAGGAGTTTTCTAACCTCTGCATTTCTAGCTACACCACTCAACTTCTGAGCGTCTTGCATAATCAAATCTATATTATTAGGTAATCCCATATATTTTACAAGATCAGATGACTCTGATGTACTCATCCAATTATGAATAGCATCTACTACACGACCACGTTCTAATGCTTTAGGAGAGAAAGATGTGCTTACGTCAGCATGGTCAATAACAAGAGCATTTATATTAGCATCATAATTACTCTCAATTCCCCTGCCAAGATTCTCCATAAAACTAAAATTATAACTAAATAGCATTGGATTTAGGTTAAATCCAATTCCCTCTATTGGTGTTCCAGTATGAAATTTAGCTGATGACTGACCCATAAGAATATCAATTCCTTTGGCATCCATATAAGTTGCAAGTACTGGGTCATAGAAAAAGTTTTGCTTTCCTATAAGAGTTGATGTATCACTGTTATGATGGATCAAAGGTTTAACTCCTCCACGACCTTCTCCTAATCCCGCCCCTTGTTGGGCAAAAGCAATGTGTGCAGCACCAGTACCTAAGTAAGCAGCTCCATCCATATTTGAAGTAGTCTCTTCAAGAGATGCGTACTCACCAGCATTAATCCTATCAATCATATCTCGTATAGACTGTCCTGCTTCACCAGCTTGTTGATTCCTAGAAGTTAGATCAGCTAAAGCATCTCCTAGCTGCCTAAGAATTTGTTGCCTAGCTCCAAACAGGGGGTGATTGGCTATTTCATCTGGTAGAATACCAACATCAAACTTATAACCCTTAGCACGTGCGTCTGAATATGCAACAGCCAAAGGATCATTAGGATCAATATGTTCTCTAATTAACCTTTCATGTGCATTTTCAATAATAGGGTCAAATGCTGTTGCGTTTCTTTTTTCACTTAGATGTGCATACTTAAATACAGAAGCTGCGTTTTTCTTCATCTCCTCAATATTTCTAGAACCCATCAAATCATTGAACCCTTTAGTATTAATAAAATTATAATACATTGCTCTCATCAATACTCTCTCTTCTGACCTGCTTTCATTGAGATTATTAGATTCAACCGATTCAACTGAACGTCTAAAGAGTCTTTCAAATCCTGCGGCTTGGGGTCCAGATAATGTAGATAGTTTCTCGTCATACCATGTTCGCACCCTGTTAGCAAAACGAGTTTGATTTTCAGATAACATCGTTGCATCGTAAAGCATGTCATCACCCTGAGAAACAGCTAGTCTTCTCCATATACCATCTTGCGCTCTATCCTCAGTAAGATCACGAGCTCTATCCAAATCACCTTCTTTCCTCGCAGACCTGGACATCTCAGCAGTGAATTTGAAATCAGTAGGAGTATCTTCGACAGAAACATTTTCTATCTGGTGTATACTTACCCTTCTGCCTTTTGTAGTTATACCCTCAGCGGAAAGATAAGATATATTTGTAAGTTTTGGTTCTCCCTCTGGGTTTATCCATGCTGAAAATTCTTCAATAGACCCTCTCATTCTTACAGCATCTGGGTCTTGGACTAGTGTCTTTAGCCTTGCATTGTATGTAAAAACAATAGGCTTGGTGGTATTAACAATCGTTGCAACCATCTTAGGTATTTCATAATGGACAAACTCATCAACAACCTCATTACTATGCCTGATTACTGCTTCTTCAACAGTCTCACCAGCCCTGGCTTCTAATTTTTGAGTATCATATAGTTCTTTTGATCGAGATGTAGTATTCTGTTTAACATCATTAATGATCTCATTGAGGACATCTATTAGTTCTGTTGGTATCTTTTTCCTCAAATCCGCACCAAGTCTCTCTGTATCCTCAAGAGTAGCCCTGACAATACGCTCTCTTAATTTTTCATCAAAATTACCAGTCTCTTTATTAAGCATTATACCACCATGCTTAACAGCTATAGTATTTGGATTTACAGAAGCCGATACAGCAGCCTGTCTAGAAAGAAATGCAGATGATTCTTCTGCTACCTTTTGTTCATACCGAGCGGCAGCTTCAGGGTTAACAAGTTTCTGATTTACTACTCTTACAGTTTGTAAGTACTCTTGTAAAGGACCCCATCCTCTATTCTGTACAAAATCCTCAAGTAATTGCTCCTCAGACCTACCCTTTTGAGATGATTGATTCATTTCTCCTAGTAGCCAGCTTCTTAATTGACCTAACATATTTGACACTTGTGGTCGGTTAACAGCTCTACGGCCATCAATTAGCATCTGTAATATAACTTTTTGTGCTTCCGTTCTTTGAAGAATATCACGACTCTGAATAGCAAGAGCTCTATCTCTTACGCCAGACATCCTGCCAGAAATTCTTTGCATTGTTTGTGCTACAGCAGTTGCTCTTTTATCGGAACCATCATATTGACCAGTTAATGATGCCTCTACTTCCTTTACAGCTTCAACTGCATTTTCAAGTTCTTCTATAATTTTTTCTACATCTTTTAATCCAGCCTTTGTAAGCCTTTTAGAGTTAGCCATTTCTGTTAAGGCATGAATTGAAGACTCCATAGATGCAACATTCCATTCCATACCCTCTGATAAGAACCTATTCTTTAAAGACTTTCCTAATGCATCCAAGGCCTCCCCATCTTTTGATGAATCTAAGGCATTAAATAGATTGTGAAGAGGTTCTTCAACTAAAACATTATAATCAAGTAGCTTCTTAATTTTCTTTAAAGCTTTAGACATAAGAGGAACATCTATTTCTCTTCCTGCGTCTCTTAAATATCCATCACGACTATACATGCCTTCATCTCCAGCATCTATAACCAAATCCTTAACAACACTCAACCTCTTATAAAGTTTTTCGTATATTTCCATATACTCTTTTAATTCTGCTCTATTCTCTGGCTCTCCAAGACGAGACTCATTTTCTATTAACATCTTTCTAAATGTTTCTTTATTGGGGACTGCTATCCCTTGTCTCCCGCCTTCACTAGTAACTCTTGGGAAAATTGCTTCGGAGCCAACAGTTAAATAATCCAATATAGATGCTACGTCTGGAGGTAGCGATCCACGACCTCTTTCCCATAAATATCTACTTACTTCTTCTCTAAGAGTAACGGTATCTTCAAAGACCATGTCTTGAGAAAATCCCCTCTCTTTCATTAGCTTCTGCAGCCTTCTTGCAACATCTATATCTATCGTTTCATTTCTAGATATTTGTCTGACCTGCCTTTTGCTTTGAACAGCTAATACTTGCGCGGAGTCAACAGATTCCTGTAACCCAGCAATCTCCTCTTCAGTTGCCTTTCCAGTTCTATCTACAACTCTATATGATCCAAGCTTATCATTAACCTTCGTATCAGCAGTGCCAAATACCTCCTCAAAGATTCTAAGGATTGGCTTGTCCTTATCAGTAACAACATCTGCTCTATTCTCAATTACATCAAATATTCTTTCATAAAGTTTCTTCCTATGATGGTCAAAAACTCCATCAATCATTCTATTGTCAGCTGCGTCAATATATATATCTGCTTCTGAACCAAGAGTTGAAGTAATAGTATCTCTTTTTAGATTAGATAATACTGTAGCAGCTTCTTCCTTCATTCGAGGAGTAATCTCTGAAAGATTTTTCCCCTCTTTAGTAGACATTGTTTCAGCCCTGCCAATTCTTGTAAGAATTTCAATCAGTTTATGATATTCATTAAAAGAGCCTAAGTCTCCACCTTCAGAGCCAGAGATTTTTTCAAACTGTATCTTCCCATCTTTCTTACCTCTATTGTCCCTGTACTTTAAACCAGCAGTATTAGCAAAAGCAATAGCCGAATCCTCAAGTAATCTAATATTAGTCTCTGCAACCTCATTCTCTGCTCTTACCTCTGCCGTCTCCCAACCCACATCTTTAATCGTTTGCTCTTTATCAGCATTAACTATAATCTCGTTCAGTTTTCTAGCAATATCTGATCTCTCAGCAGCTTTTAGAAATTTTAAATCATTTGGGGAAGGAAGAAATTGATCTACATCAGATACGCCTAGAGCTGCAGCTTCAGCAGATTTCATTGAGAAATACTTATTAAAAGCCTTGTTAATAATATCTTCTGTAATTTCGCCCTCAGCAACTCCCGCTTCTTTTCTAGATTGATACTCTTCACTCTGAAGATATTCATCAAAAATCTCTTTGACCCTTTTCATAGTAGGTTGCTTAAGTAATCCAGCTCCCCACAATCCTTCTTCTTCTCCTATCTCCATTACTTCAACCATCGTTCTAACGTGCCTAGGCGCAGAACCCATAATCCTGAGCATTTCTAATTGCTCTTGATAGTTAGGTCTATAATGTTTTGCTTGCTCAGTTTTTTCTTTAGTAAGGGGCTTACGTCTTTTAGTAAAGAAAGCACCAACCAATGCGTGCGTAAGAAATTCTGCAGGGTCTGCTTCTGCTATAAATTGTGGGTCAAGTACCCCACCGTTAAAATGTATTTGACCATCATGAGATTGAAAGCCAGGCAATCCACCAGCAAAAAACATAGTTCCTACAGCTAGTCTAGGGATTGATTCAATTATATCTCTTCCCACTTCTTTCCCTGTTATCGTCCGAAAATCTTTATATCTTTTAGTATACCATTTATCAACAAATCTCCTGAGTAAATCATTCCCAACTCTACCTGATGCAACTCCTTCCCTAGTTAGTGTATGCTTCACACCATCTATTACTACTTCAAGACTATGATCTTTATCTTTTCTCATAATCATTTGCGCGTATGATCTTAACTCATTTGTACCCATTTGATTATACTTAGGTTTACGCTTAGCAATTTTCCGCAGATCACCTATAGACTTTCTTAATGGAGTAGTGACACCCCCAGGGATAGCTTCTACAAGAGGGAGCATAGCCGCAAACATAAATGTATTAAAGGCAGTATCTTTTACACGAAAATCTCTACCTTCTTTATGAGATAGAGCCACTTCAGATGCCGCGTTATATATACCAAAATTAACAAAACCGTCAGCAAACTTTGTAATGTAACCACCAATCCTACCCATCTCTGCTGGACTGGCTTTTCTAGTTAGCATCTTAGCTCCCCATGCACCAAACGTATTAATGTGCCTACCTTCTCTAATACCCTTAATTAGCGCATTTGATATTTCAATAGCATTTTCTTTAGTCATATCAAGACCTTCTGCTTTAGCCTGCTTCATGAGAGATTTCACAGACGTTGCTCTCAATCCTGATTCAAATGTTTGTATAGCTAATGCATTACCTGACTCATAAATACCAGCCTTACCAGCAATCTGCTTTTTATAACTAGGGAATTTCTTTGGCTTGCCAGTCAACCTGCTAGTCGCAGAAGTCTTAACCTTAGTTTTTATCGCTCCCTTTAAGGCGGTTTTAGCACCCTGCTGTGACATTCCAAATTGAGTAGCAGCTCTTCTAGCAGCATCTCCACGTGCAATCCTAATAGCAGCTCTCGTTCCCTTCGCGGCAGATACAAGACCTCTTGTACCTAATCCTATCCATTTAATAGGTGCAAAGAAACCAGCTGCTCCACCAATAACTCCACCAACAGTTTGAGCCATTGTTCTCTCTCCGCCCATCGGTAGAAAGCTAGACTCTTCAGCGCCTAACGCTTGTCTTAGTGACTCAGACGCTTCTGGAAACAAAAATTCTGAACCAAGGCCTGCAGTAGCGGACTCATAGAAATCCCACGTAAGCTGACCCATGAAATCACCAGCAATCTCTTTAGCCCCGCCTGATGCAGGGCGAGGTTTCTTTGTAGTCTGAATACCTTGAGTGGGAGGAAAGAGAGTTCTAGGTCGGTTAAACTTGCCTGAAGTAAAATCTGATACTAACTGACCTAAGGCGCTGTCATCTATTGTTATATTTCTTTCTGCTAAAGTTTTTCTGAGAGTCTTAGTTAAATTTTCTCCCATTATACTGTCTCCATCCGAAACCCTATGGGACTCGGAGTTCTAACTGACCAGCTATATATGAAGGAACTCTAATTTCTTCGTTAGTATCTACATCCCTAATCAAATATTTCCCCTCTGCCGTATTATCAGGAACGCTTATTATTTCATAAACAACTCCTTCAACTGGGTCATATCGTTTTTCACCCACCTTTACATCCGCAGCCTTAGCTGAGGGGCTACGCCCCATCGAGCCTTTAGCTAAGAACGCATTAACTCCTGATACCCCTTCTTTACTATGTAGACTCGCCATCTTCTTAGCTCTGTCTGGGTCTCTACCCATACTCTCTAATAAAGATGCAAATTCAATTTGATTTAAAGAATCAAATACATCTTCTTGCTCGAATTGGTCTGCAATCTTAGCTGCAAAAACATCTTCATATGTTCTTATCCCAATAGGAGACTGTATCTCAAATTCACCTGTTGAAAACTCTAAAACTTCCCTAGATATATCTCTCTCATTCGCACGTGCAACTGGGATTGCTTGTAAGCCTTTAAAGGTACCATCTTTCACAACCCCCATCTTGACTAATGCTTCTAACTTGGAGCCTGCCTTTGGTGATCCATCATCGTTTCTTTGCGTATAGTCCATCTCCAGAATCCCCTCACCTAAATCTAACATCTTGTCACGATAGGCTTCTGGCTGAGTTGCATATCCAATAATAGCGTTATATATTTCTACGCCATATTTATCAAGTTCAGTTTGGTTACTTGCTTTCATGTTAACATTCATTCCAGCAGCTACTAAACGGGCTTTATAATACCCAGTACCCGTCCTGCTATCTACATCAGTAGGATCAAATGACCCTCCACCAAAATCACTAAACATACTATTAGATAGTTTAGTCATTGTCATATCATTAGCACCTTGAGCAACTTCGAGTAACTTAGCTCCCTTCTCAAATGCATACTTCTCTGACCTGAGAGCCATAGCTTCCTTCTGTTGCATCCTTCTGGCACTTGATTCTAATAGGGATAGAGTCGTTTGAACCTGTCTGTCCTCACGCCTCTGCTCGGCTTCGTAGCCCATATCTATAATTTTTAATAAGTCTTGTAGTCCGCTAGGCATTATCCCCCCAACATTCCTCGCTTCACGTTATCCCAAAAGTCACCTTTCGTGGCATGTTTCTGTCTCTCCGCCTTAAGAGATTTTGTTTGTGCATCAATTTTGTTGGCTTCTGTTGAGAACATTTCATCAGCAGCCATCATATCTCTACTAAATGCATCTTCTTGTTTTTGTATCTGAGCCCCATAAGCCTCAGTAGTTCTTTCCCTTTTTTGCTTAGCCCTATGATCTTCCCGTATTAAATTTCCTGTATTCCTCTGTGACTCAGCAGTAATATCTTCCATTCCATAAGATGTTGATTTCCCAAGTTGTGTAACACCAGTGCCAAATTCCATTCTACTAACATCTTTCCTAGCTTCAGTAGATTCTCCTAAATCTCTCATAGACTGTTGAAGACCCCCTAACTGTTTATCAATTACTCCTATTTGCCTATTAGCTTCATCCGTTTCTTGCTTTGCTCCCCAAAGCATTTTTCCAACACCCAAGGCAGCATTCATATAAGGATTTGTTTTCGCAGCCTTATCAAATAGACTCATAAAGCTACCAATGCCACTCCACGCAGAATCGTCAGTTGCTGTGGCAACGCCTTCGTCCATGTTCATGAAACACTCAGCAACTTCACCAGAATATTCATATCCTTCACACGAAGTCTCTACATACTTCTCTCCATCCCACTCAAATTCTGCTTTAGTATTAATCCACATTATTTGTACCCCATTCCATATGGATCATTTGTTTGAGATTTATAAGCACGACTAAAGATATAATCATCAACTGTTTTTTTAATTTTCCCTGATTGCCATTGTTCAGAAACCCCCCCTATCAAATCTTTCATCCCAGCTTTCACCTTATCTTCAAAAGGACTTATTATACTTGGATCACCAGTTACGTCAGTTGACGCCCAGTCTTCCTGCTTATCAGCATATTTTTTTCTTGTTTCCTCGGCTCGGTCAGGATCATTCATAGCTTCTACTGCGTGAAATTGAGACATTCCTTTTAACTGCCCAGCAGTGTATTCACCTTCTTCCATAGCCCCACCACTAACTTCATACTTAGCGCCACCAAATACATCCTCAAGACCTTTCTGCATTTTGCCTAGTATACCTTTCCTCGACTTTCTTTTAACATCTCCACCACCCTGAGATTCTACATACGATATAGTATCTTTAGCTTGTTTCGACTTGTCCTTCATTTTTATATATAAATCTAGACCCTGTGCAGCTGCCCCTATAGTACCTGAAATCTTAGCACGCTCTCTTTCTCCTTCCCATGCAATAAACTCCTTCTCGTGTTCCTTCTCCATAACGTCATATAAGCTAGTCCTATATTGACCTAAAGCTTTACCTAACTCTGAGTATTTACCTTGTCTTAGTGCCATAGTCTTATCCAGTCAAATTTACGCATTGTTCTTTAAAATTTCTACCTCAGCCTTGGTCTTCATCTCTCGTCCAATCCTCTTCTGCAAAATCATTTGTCTCAGTCATGTTCATTGTATAAATCTTACCAGTCTTATCATTTCTAACAAGAATACAGTCTGGTTTCTCTCTAAGTGTCCACTTGGCATCAACATTATTATTTAATGTTATATCACCAAAGCTGGTATACTTTGCATTTATGTTTCTCCACTTTTTTGATGACCACCCAAGATTACCATAATAACTACCATCCCAATCATCTCTCGGATTCATATGTCTATGCACACCAAAACTACCTGCACTATCTCTCCGAAACCATGTATCACTAAATCCAATTACTTGACCAGCGGTAGCATAAACATTGTTAAAAGTAACATCTGAATCGGTTTTAACATTTTGGTTCATATCGTATAATTCATTCGCACCTTGACCTGTATCAAGACTAGCACATGATAGAGCACCTACTCCACTTAGATTTCCTGTCATCACAACATCACCATCAGACTCTAATGACATTTTAACTGTTGTAGCAGCACCTGCGTAAAATCGTAGATGACCACCATCTCGCCTAAATCCTGTATCTGCAGATGCTCCCTGTCCTAAATAAAGATATTTATCGGAAGCCATTTGTATCTGACCATCAGTTTTGAATTTAAATCTAGTAGAACCAGTTCTACTTACTCCAAAATCACCACCAGAGCCTTGAAATAAAGACCAATATTCTCCTGTGTGTGATCCCTCTGCGGGGCTATTTGTGCCAGGATAAAATATTATTCCAGCAGTCCCATCTTCTCTCCCTACAATACTTAGACTTCCAGTTTTATGACACTTTATACGATTACTAGAAAAATAAGCATCTCCGCCACTCTCCAAATTCCATTCACCAGAAGTAAGAGTTATATCACTAGCTACAACAACACCCGCTGGGGTTACCCTAAATGGTGCGCTTCCAAACGTAGCGTGACCTAATTGAATACCGCTACCACTTGCCTTGAATATAGCATTACCATCACCAATAGATATATCACCATAGAATGTCCCACTCGTTGCAGTCACTGCTCCAGTAATACTCAGAGTAGTACCATTAAATGCCAGCTTATCTTTTAAGGAGAAGTTCCCTGAGCTGTCCATATAGAAACCAGTATTAGAATTATTATATGTGCCAGTACCTTGATATAATGATGAACCTGTAATAGTAACAGGCCCGATGGCTCCATCTGTTTTATTCGCAGTATTTGCTGCAGTAGCCGCTGAAGCTAGGGTTGTAGCCGCAGATTGATTAGTAACATTACCCAGACCCACATTAGCTGCTGTTGTACCTGCCTGTATGGTAGCAGTAGAATTATTGTCCACATTACCTAGACCTACATCTGATGATGTAGTATTTGCATTAAGAGTATTAGTTTCATCTAGGTCAGTAGAACCAATAGTTATAGTTCCCTTAAAAGCTGCGTTACCAGAAGAATCTACATAGAATTTAGGAGTATGAATCCCACCTGCAGATGTAATAGTAATGTCTCCATTACTTGCTGTGTACCCAGACGCATCCTTTGACCCGCTATAAATTGAATCAGAATCAATGCTCCATCCACCCACAGCACCAGTTGTAGCAGTGAGATTTCCTGTTATTACTGCTCCCGTTGCTGTCAGAGTCCCATCTTTATGCACCTTGAAATCAGCCCCAGAAGGATCAGCGTTTCCAGCCCATATTCTATAATCATCATCAACAGCACTCAGCTTAACGATTGCATTTCCACTTCCTA